>Ga0268262_10007541_pt1 | contig 10111 bp, 10 predicted proteins | sample TergutNc150P3_FD_190354 | JGI IMG/M metagenome (GOLD analysis project Ga0268262, IMG submission 190354) | Nasutitermes corniger P3 segment gut microbial community from laboratory colony in Florida, USA - Nc150 P3 (SPAdes) (version 2) | ecosystem: Host-associated > Arthropoda: Insects >...
ATTTTGACCGCCGCCAGCATTATGCCGGGCGGTGATTTCTTTCAGGACGCGGCGGAGCGCGCGCGAAATCATCCGACGCTGCGGGTTGGATTGCATCTCACGCTCGTGGAAGGATGTCCGGTCGCGCCGCTTAATCAGATTCCGGACCTTGTGGATGCCGACGGGAAGTTTTCCACGCGACTGGCTCGATCGGGTTTTCGCTTCTTCTTTCTGCCCGGAATCCGCAAGCAACTGGAAATCGAAATACGCGCGCAGTTTGACGCTTTCGCCCGAACGGGGCTTACGCTGGATCACGCCGACGCGCACAATCACATGCACCTGCATCCCACAGTGCTTAACCTGATGCTGAAAGCGGGAAAGGAATATGGATTGAAAGCGGTGCGTTTGCCGAAAGAACCGCCGATACTATCCTGGCGGGCTTCGGGAAAGTTCCTGACATCCCGTTGCGCGTCGTCGATTTTTCTGACGCCCTGGACGTTTCTTATGAAACGGACGCTGCGACGGGCGGGCATGAAGTTTAACGATTTTCTTTTCGGCATGACCGACGGCGGCGCGATGACGGAATCACTGACGCGGAAAATCCTGAGCAATCTTCCCGACGGTGTTACGGAATTTTGTTTTCACCCGGCGACGCGGCGTTCGGATGAAATTGACGGTACAATGCCGCAGTATCGCCATGAAGAGGAATTTCAGGCGCTGAAAAGTGAGTCTTTGCGTCAAATGATGGAAAAAGCCCGAATTCAAAGAGTCTCGTTCAGTGACTTGTGTTAAGTTTCAGGGTTCGGCGCCAAAGATTCAAACGAAGTACTAAAAACGGGAGTCAAAATGCTGAGAGTCGTCATTGCAATGATTGTCGCCACAGGATCGGCGGCGCTGGGACAGATTCTGCTCCGGCGTGGAATGCTGGAAGTGGGAAGTCTGGAAAATTACGCGCCGATGGCGCTTATCACATATTTCTGGCACGCGCTGTGCAATCCATACGTAATAGGCGGCACCGTTCTGAACGCCGTATTCTATTTTCTGTTTCTCGCCGCGCTTTCCTGGACGGACGTTACCGTCGCGCTTCCAATGACCGCCATTGAATACGGTTTCGCGGCAATTCTGGCGGTTCTGATTTTGAAAGAAGTCGTTCCGCCGATTCGCTGGGCTGGAATCGTACTGGTCGTTGCCGGAGTTATTCTTATTGCCCGCAGCGGCGGTGATAATTAACCCGCGCGGCGCCTTTTGACATGGAAGCGCCCGTCTGCATTTTATTCAAAAGTCCGCGTGATTGCGCGCGGCACGGCGGCCTTCTACAAGACGAATAGCCCAGCGGATTGCAGAATTCATGCTCGCATGTGAGGCGATTCCTTTGCCCGCGATTTCATAAGCAGTGCCGTGGTCCACTGATGTGCGGATAATTGGAAGTCCCAGCGTGACATTGACCGACTCGCCGAAGCTGACGAGTTTGATCGGCGCCAGTCCCTGATCGTGATACATAGCCAGTACGACATCGAACTCCCCGCGATAAGCCCTATGAAAAACAGTATCGCCCGGCAACGGTCCTTCGATTGAGATTTTCGGGAAAGCATCACGGGCGCGCAGGATTCCGGGCAGTATGGCGTCCCGGTCTTCGAAACCCATCAGCCCTTCTTCTCCGGCGTGGGGATTGAGACCCGCGACGGCAACCCGTCCGCAGGGAAGCCCAAGCTTGGGGAATTCCGTCAGAATAATCGACAGCTTGCGAAAAATCAGGTCGGGCGAAATCTCATTGACTACCGTACGCATGGGCGAGTGAATCGTAGCCAACACGACTTTCAGCCGTTCCGTGAGAAACGCCATTGCGATTTCCGGCGCGCCGGCCGGTGTTCTGGAAAGATGCGCGAGAAATTCCGTATGTCCGGGAAAAAGGTATCCGGCTTCCTGAAAATATTTTTTGTTGATCGGCGCCGTTACAATGGCGTCCAACCCGCCGCGCAGACAAGCTTCCGTACAGCGCAGAATGTTACGCGCAGCCGCTTCGCCCGAAGCTTTGGAACCGGTTCCGGCGATAATTCCTTCTGAGGGAACATCCAGAATGCCGCGTTCGGGCAAAGGCTTCCCCGACGCTAAGTCTTCAGGCGAAATTTGTGTGAACTGAAACGGCCGACCCATTGCCGCCGCGCGCGAGCGTAGAACGTCCCGGTTGCCAAAAAGGACAAGAGAACATTGTCCACGGAAAGACTCCTCGTGGACGGACAATAGAGAAATTTCCGGCCCGACGCCGGCCGGATCACCGGTCGTTACGCCAAGCCGGGGTATTTCAGTAGCTGGATTCATTAAGTTCCTGAATTATTCATCCAGTCCGGTCTGATTATTGTTTTGATATTCAAAATCAACTTCATCAGGTTCCAGGTCTTCATTCTGCTTGTACATATACTTGATGACATGTTTCAGAATGAGCAAATTTGGTCCATCCGCGCGATGCACCTTTATGCAACTCTTGTCGTACCATTCGATGACGCCGCGGATTTCTTCGCCATCCGTAAGTCTGACGACCATGGGAGTCTTCGCGGCCATCTGCTTAATGTAGTAATAATTTTCAGCGTTGGTTACCTCGGGTGGGACGCGCTTGCGGGGCGCTGACCCGTAGCGAGGTATTTGATCTTTAATTTCAGCCAAACTTGGCCGTATAAGCTTTCTATTTACCATTCAATCCTCCAAGGGAGGTGTTATTAAGGAAACTTCCGTGAATCTTCCGAAAAACAATCCAAACATTCCGTTTATTATGGATGTGCGCAATCAAACTATCGGAATGATCAAAATATACTCTCGATAATCCATTTTGACAAGGGCGCTTTGACAGGAAAAAATGAATCCGCTAAATTTAATCCGGATATTTCATGTGGATGGACGGTTCGCGAATCGTCCTTACGGCAAACCACGGCGAATCTCCATGATAAAAAACGATGAAATGGATTATCACAATAAGGCATTTTTTCATGAAACCACAAAAAATCCTCTGGATGCTTGCTCTTTTGCTGTGTATGGCGTTTCCCGCGACATCTGAGGCACAGCAGAAGAAGAAACCCGTACTCATTCGCGATACCGACATTGAGGAAAGCCCGGAAGCGGGAACCGGGAAAGCCGTGGCGCGTGAACCGAATCCTGCGCTGGCAAAAAAAAACATTTCTATCGGCAACCAGTATTTCAAAAAAAAGAACTACTCCGCCGCCATCAGTCGGTATCTTGAAGCCATTGAATACCAGCAGGATTCCGTTCCGGCGCGGGAAGCTCTCTCGAAAGCTTATGAAAAAAACAGGGAATTTACCAACGCCATACAAGTGTTGACGTACCTGATTGAGAAAACTCCGGCTTCCCCCAAAAACAAGGCATTCCGGCTCAAGCGCGCTCAATTGGAAAAAGAACTCATGTGAGCCGCCTCACGGCTGCAGTGTTCAGTGATCAGTGGTCAGAAGAAAACCGACACGCACGCGGAACCGGCGGGTGGGAATCCCGCCCAGCGCATATGTAGGGGCGACCATTGCGGTCGCCCTGTCTGACGGCAGTCAGTGCCGACAGTGTCTTTGTGTTATGTCCTTCCGCCGGTTCCGCTTCGTTCCACCGACGGTTACTTACGTTACGCGCCGGAGGCGCTTGCATGACAAAATGAAGGTATAGCCAAGTCAGCCATACTTCAGCGAATGAGCTTTATAAAAAGAGCTTCGAGCGCGATCTGCTTGTTTACGTTGTATTGCAGGTCGTTTTTGAGTTTGCGTAAGCCTTCAATCGCCTGAATTAACCGTGATTGGCGGGTTTTCCGACGCAGCATCCGTATTTCTTCAAAAAGCTCGCGGTTTCCGATCCTCCCGTCGTCCAGACCGGAATAATAAACGTCCTGTAAAAGCGCCGAAACCGATTCGAGCCATGCGGGAAAACCGCCCTTATCCTTTTTCGCGGATTTCGTGGTTTTTCCTGACGCCTCATCACCCGCGCTTTTTTTTGCCACTTTGGCAACCAGCGCGCTTGCGTCTGTAAAATTCCCCCGTCCGAGAAGCATCTTGACGAATTGCCATGCCTGTTCACGAACATCCCGATATTCCGTCGTATCGAAATCCATCGCTACGGCCAGGCTTCCATTACTGAACGCCGCCGCAAGCTGGGCGTCCGCCGTCGATTGCCCCGCCATTTGCGTCATATACCGTATGATTTCCTCGCGGGGAATTTCTCCGAAATTCAAAATCCGCGCGCGCGACCGGATGGTTTCAAGCAGCGAATAAGGATTCGTCGTAACCAGAATTATGATGGTTCGGCTGGGCGGCTCTTCCAGCGTTTTGAGCAGAGCGTTGTGCGCTTCAATCTTCATCCGCTCCGCCGGATCAAGAATCATCACGCGATAACGGGCTTCCAGCGGCTGGAAAGCGACTTCGGAAATAAGCGACCGCACCCGCTCAATTTCTATAACGGTCTTTTTCTCAGGCTCAATCAGATGAATGTCGGGATGGCTTTTACCGCGCGCCACGCAAACCGGACAGACGCCGCAAAAAGATTCGCCGTTTTCACAGCTCTTATGACGGCTTTCAATGATGCCCATAATCCGTTGACATGGAAGGCATCGTCCGCAGGCGTCGCCGTCTTTGGGCGAGAGACAGTTCAAGGCTTGCGCGGTCAGAAGCGCCAACGTACATTTCCCGACGCCTTCCGGTCCCGCGAAAATCATCGCGTGAGGCAGCCGATCCTGCGCGATTGCCCGTTTCAATACATCAACGGCTCGCGAATTACCGACAAAAGAATTAAAACTGATGTGAGATGGCATATTTTACTTTAACCCGGGCAGCCAACGGTCCAACTGTTCCGCGATTCGCGCGAAAATCGCGTCCGGCGCGTCTGCGGCAGGAACGACGAAGAATCTTTGAGGAGAACGCTCCACCAGCCGCAGATACGCTTCTCTTACACGCGCGTGAAAGGACAAATCTTCCGCTTCAAACCGGCCTTCCGCTGCGGCGGCTGAATCCAGCGTGTTGCGCCGCAGCGCGCGTGCAAGTCCTATCTCCGGTTCGAGATCAAGCAGAATCGTCTTATCCGGCTCAATAATTCCAAGCAGTCGCGACAACGCTTCCACGTCCTCAGTAGGAATGCCGCGCGCGGCGCCTTGATACGCTCGCGTCGCGTCCTGATAGCGGTCGCAAAGCACAACCATCCCTTGTTCCAGCGCCGGTTCTATCACCTCTTTTAAATGTTGATGCCGGTCTGCAAGATACAGCAGCAATTCGCTTCGGGGTTCACGCCGTGTTTCATCCGGTTTCAGCAATATTTCACGAAGCGCGGCGCCGAACAATGTGCCGCCCGGCTCGCGCGTCCGCAGACAAGGATATCCCTTGTCTGATAAATACTCATAGGCGCGGGCAATCTGCGTACTCTTGCCGGAACCTTCAATTCCCTCAAAAGTGATAAACACTGGAAACCTCATTCGTATGCAACCCGGCTTGTCAATTGCGCGGGAGCGCTCTAAAATGGCGGCTTTAGGGTAACAAAGTCTGATTAGTAACTCAAGGGAACCTATAAAAACGCCGGAATCAAGGCTTGCGACCGAGACAAAAGCGGAGTTTACATTTAGGTAAATGAGCATTTTGTCGAGGGAGCGTAACGCGGAGTCCGGTGTTTTTAGAGGTTCCCGCAATAACACGGAATTTATTATTATGGACGCAGGCAACATGGATTTAATCGCCGGGAATATACGGAATGTCCGGGAAAGAATCGCCCGTACTGCGGCGTCATGCGGACGTCGCATGGAAGACATCACGCTGCTGGCAATCAGCAAGACGTTTCCACGAGAGGCGGTCGCGCAGGCAATGGCGGCGGGTATCGGTCAGTTTGGTGAAAATCGCGTACAGGAAGCGGAAACCAAAATTTCAGGTTTTTATCGGGCGACCGGACCGGAATGGCATCTGGTCGGACATCTGCAATCCAATAAGGCTCGCCGCGCGGCGGAATTATTCGACGTCATCCAGTCCGTTGACAGCGCGAAGCTGGCTGCGCGAATCAGTCAGGCATCACTGGAATTGGGTAAAGTAACGCCGATTCTGCTTCAAGTGGATGTCGGCGGAGAGGAAACCAAATTCGGCGCGCCGCCCGAACATATCGGTGAAATTCTTCAAACGACGAAGGAACTTAAAGGTATTCGCGTGGATGGTTTAATGACGATTCCGCCCTGGACGGAGGAGCCGGACGCCGCGCGTCCTTATTTCCGAAAATTGCGGGAATTAAAAGAGACTCTGGAAGCCGAGCAGCCGGGCTGTCTGGGCGCGGGGCATCTGTCGATGGGAATGAGCCACGATTTTGAAGCGGCTATTTGCGAGGGCGCGACCATCATCCGTGTCGGTTCCGCCATTTTCGGGACGCGCTGATGACGGAACTTCCTTCATGGATTCGACAAACCACGAATGGTTTTGAGATACATCTGCATGTGCAGCCGCGCGCGAAACGCAGCGAAATTTTCGGAATTCACGACGGCGCGCTGAAACTCAAGATCGCCGCGCCGCCGGTGGACGACGCCGCCAATCGCGCCGTGATGGAATTTTTCGCGTCTCTGCTGGATATCCCGAAATCCTGTTTCAGCATCGTTTCCGGCATGAAGTCAAAAAACAAAACCCTGTCAATTAGCCGCGCGTTTTCCGAAAGCTTTTTGGAAAAAATCCAAAATTCCCGCCGGCCGGAGTAGAAACGGCGGAACCGCTATATTGTGTACAAATAACACTACTTGATGATTACGATCTGAAAGAATACGCGCAATCGGCAAAATCCTCGCAAGATGCCCCATCCCTGAACCATATTCATAACCGATCAGAATATTGCCCAATTTGATCAGCTCATTGCGGATTCTTCACAGTTGGCAGGAAATAACAAAGTGTTTCCAGTATCTCGTCAAATTCACGAGCAGTTTTCTCAGAAACATTACTATAGGTTATAGTCTCAAATTCATTTCCTATGAATCTCCAAAATTTTCCCTCCTTTGATTGCGCTTTAACATCCATAAGAAATAAGTTTAAAATTCCATCCTCAATTTGAAAGAATACGGGCTATCGTCAACATCCGCACCAGATGCCCCATTCCCAAACCATATTCGTAACCGATTAAAATATTGCTCAATTTATTTGCTCATTTGGATTACCCGTTTCTATCCTGTGCCCTTGGTTCACTCATAGCTTTATTATTAATTTCTTTCCGCCTCCTGTCGGCTAAATTCCTATTATTTTCCAAAAAATCGAATTCGCCGCGTCGTTTTGATTGCTCTCTTTGTTGATTTGGGCGGGTGTCAGTTTTTTACCGTTCTCGCCAATGACGCGGAAACATCTATCGTTTTTAAAGTACCACCTGCGCTCCGTTTTGGGGTTGGGCGCTTGCGTGGTTACATCGTAGATAAACGACAGCCGTCCATGCAACAGGTAATACTCTATAACACGCTCGCCGGCTTCGCCGTTGATTTTGGCAACAACCTTTTCAAGCCCGCTTTTGGAATAGTAGTAAGTAATCAAAGCGCGGCCTTTGGCGGAAATGTCACGACTTTCTTTTGACTCAACCAAAAACCAGTTTTTGATATTGTTGACGCGCTGAAAGTCAGGACGAACCACGTTTTGGACATATTTTTCCATTTCGGCGTCGTCGATGATTTCGTCCTCAATTTCGTCCGCCATATAATCGTACCCTACCTGCGGGAGGAGGGTAAAACCACTCTTTTCATTCCAACGGATAATAAATCTACATATCCAGGACATTCCGGGCGCAGCCGTAACCAGCACATCGCCGTTGTCGGAAATGTCATATTCCTGACGCCAATAGCCGCCGTTTTCTCCAAACGCGTCGTCGTCAAATATGGACGGACGGGGCAAATCAAAAGGGAGTTTGGTTTCTGTAACGTTTCCTGTTTTGCGGTCGATTTTATAGAAATTGATCCAACATTCAATCGGAGCTTCACGGTTGGTAAAGGCGGCCAACGCCACATCTGTGGGCGCGGACAGAGATACGTACCGGTATATTTGCAATACGCCGCTTATTTCTTCGCCTTTGATGTCGTAACTTATAAAATTTTCCTTTTGTGCCGTCGGTTTAAGCAACAATCCGTTTATTTCAGAAATCTGCGCGGCGATTTTTTTGGCAAGAGAGTCCATGTTGTTTTGCGGGGCGGCGGCGTTGGTTCCCGCTCCTTTGGCAAGTTCCCATACGGGGGTGTTTTCGCGCAGGAAAGGAAGAATGGTTTTAAATGGAATGGTAATATTTTCGGGCACGGAGGGATACATGCCTAGCGCGTACTGGGTGTAGTAAAAGGCGATGCCCTGGGGCGTAACGGCAAAACCGGTATCTTCCGTCCAAACATCCTTTTTTTCAAAAGAAGATGTATTGACGCCTTCTTTTTTCCAATATTTGAGCAGTTCGGCAGTAAGCGTCTGGATAATATTGTCTTTGGATTCCGGTTTAAAGATGTCGTTGCGGCCATATTCCTTGCCTGTTTTCAGGTTAAACAGATGAGCCGAATAACCGCCCGCTCCGTGCGCGCCGCCCTCAGCGCTGTAGTCATATTCCCTCATTTGCAGCAAAGCGTCATTCATAAAAAGAATGGTGTCGGTAGCGATATATTCGTAGGTATACGGGTCCTCTTTGGTTTCCTCAAGATAGTCCGTTTTCCAATCGTCGATACGCGTTTTAACCGCTTTTTCAGGCGTGAGAGAAGCGTACTTTTTGCCCAACACCCGCTCTATAAAGGCGCGCTGCAAAGCGGACAACACCTCTTTGTCGCCGTATTCCGACGGATAGGTAAAGCTAATTTCGTAGGACAACCTTGGATAACCGCGATCATCAGCCTGCGGATGTTTTAGAAAGTCTTTAATTTCAATGGTATTAAACTTCAATGGGATGGATTGTTGTCCATACAGCGCGGCTGATGTTAGGATGGCGGCGGCGGTTAAAAAAAATAGTCGTTTCATTTTTCTAAAGTTCCCTTATTTGCATAAAAACTTATAGGACGGATAACCTGCGTTTTCTGTCCCGTGCCCCTGGTTTTCAACTTCTCTAATCAGGTGTTATGTCAACCTTTTCGGCTCCGGATTCTCAGGAAGCGTCGAAAGCTGCTCCGTTCACGCAACGGATGATAAATTTTACATCGGAATTCCGTGGAGGGACAAGATTTTTTTGAATGGGATTGAACGAACAGGCAAAGATACCGCGCGCCCATGTCAAAAATTGAAATCAAATAAGGGGTTCCGGTACGGGAAAGAGATGTATAATGCCCGGCGGTTGCGCGGGGCTATAGAAAATATTTTTGGGAATGGTCGTCGTGAAGGAAAAACGTCCGGATCCTCTTTGGATCGAACATGGGTACGGAACGCGCTTTCAGGGATTTCAAAACCTGATGCGCCACAGGATTCGCGATATCCTGCTTGTCTCAAGTCTGTACGATTTATACCTTTTTGAAGAAGACGGACGCTTCGATGAACTTATAAGCAATGAATACCAGCGGCTCCATTTGAGCCACTCCCCGGAGCTGACGCGGGTTTCCAGCGGAAAGGAAGCCATTGTTCTGGCGACGGAGGAGCGGCGATTCGATCTCATTCTAACCACGCTGCATGTGGAAGATATGACCGCCTTCCGGCTGGCAAAAGAAGCGCGGGCGGCGGGCGTGGACATTCCTATCGTACTCCTCGCGTACGACAGCAAAGAATTAACACAGCTCAAGGCGCAGAATTACGCCGACGCTTTCGATCGTGTCTTTGTCTGGCAGGGGGATTTCCGCCTCATCGTCAGCATCATCAAGCATCTCGAAGACAAGCTGAATGTCGATCACGACACGCGCCTGGTCGGGGTTCAGTCGATCATATTTATTGAGGACAACATTCAGTACTGTTCGGCGCTCCTTCCCATGCTATATACCGAACTGCTTGGTCAGTCCGAGCGTCTCCTGTCCGAAGGAATCAACCTCTCACATAAAGTTCTGCGGACGGTCGCCCGTCCCAAAATCCTGCATTGCCTGACGTATGAAGAAGCCTGGCAGTACTTTGAAACGTATCGCGAACATATTCTCGGCGTTATTTCAGATATTGATTTTCCCCGCGAAGGAAAGCCCGATCCTGAAGCGGGACTGCGTTTTGCCGCGGCGGCG
>Ga0268262_10007542_pt1 | contig 10108 bp, 7 predicted proteins | sample TergutNc150P3_FD_190354 | JGI IMG/M metagenome (GOLD analysis project Ga0268262, IMG submission 190354) | Nasutitermes corniger P3 segment gut microbial community from laboratory colony in Florida, USA - Nc150 P3 (SPAdes) (version 2) | ecosystem: Host-associated > Arthropoda: Insects > Digestive...
GATAAATCAAATCGACAACGCCGTTTCTTGTTTCGCCCGTTCCGTCTATTATCGCAAAAGCTTTCATTCCTTTTTCAATTCGCAAAGCGTCCTTTTCGCGCACCGGAAAAATTGCGTATAACGAAGCGGTGTCAATAAGGCTGATAATTTTATCTTGAAGACGGACGCGTTCGCCCTCCTCAAGATAACGCGCGCCGATAACTCCTCCGGCTGGACTTCTTATTGTCAATTCCGCAAGCGCTATATTGGCGGATTTAAGTTCTTTTTCCGCAGCTTCAAGACGGGCGTTTGCCGCATCAAGTTCCGCTTTTAAACTTGATGTCATAAGCGAGACAAGCGCGGCTTGCCGTTCAATTTCACCTAACGGAACGGGAATACCGGCTTTAACGAGGTCTTGATTGCGGCAGCCGATTCGTCTTATTTCAAGTTCCCTCTCCATTAATTGAATCTGCTCCCATTCGGTATCAAGGCTAAACCTGCTTACAAGGATTGCTTCCGTGTGAACGCCGCCTATCTTAAAAAGCTTCTCTTGATTCAAATGTTTGCGTTTATCTTCTTCCCATCTTTTTTTGGATAAGGCAAGTTCCGCATCCGCCTTATCAAGTGTGAGAAGCTGCGCCTCCGCCTGAAAAACACCCTCAAGAAGCCTTGAGTCGGCTAAATTCCGCGCCGCAAAAGTTTGTGAATAATTATTTTCCGCCCGTTCAACCGCTAAATTGATCTGCGGATTTTCAAGTTGAATTACGATTTGTCCCTGCCGTACATAATCGCCTTCGCGGAAATAAAGTTTTTTTATTACCGCTTCCTGCGGAGATGTAACGTCTACTTTGGTAAGAAAAGACAAACTTCCAAACCCGGACGCTTCGTCGGGTTGTTCACGAGTAACCGCAGACGTTACTCGCACTTTTTTTATTCCGTCGTCGATGCTTATATTTTTTGCACAGGCAAAACAAAAAAATAAAAAACCGACAATAAAAAGATTTTTAATTTTCATTTATTTCTCCTTGGTTATTTAAAATCCCGGCGAATATTTCCAATTCTCCCGGTTCAAGATCTAAAAATCGTTCCAGTTCTCGTTCCGCTTCCAGTAACGCTGTCGCCGCTTCTACCACGGCGACTTCTTTTTGAGTTTGTTCGATCAATGTTTCCATCAACGCTAATCTTGTTATGTGACCAAGACCTAACCTTGTTTCTTCAATGCGGCATTTTTCCGCTCCAATAGTTGCGGCGTCGATTGCCAGAAGCCGCTTTTGTTCCATAAAGGCGCATTTATCCACGGCAGTCGCCGCCGTTCTGCCGATTCTTTCAAGCGTAGTTTTATATTTTTCCTGTTCCAAAGACAGCGCGATTTTCGCCTGCTTTCTTCCGTACAATGAGGAAGGATCGGGCAGGGGAGTAAAACTATTTTGAATCATCGCGGTATTGTCATAAGGCGGTTCCCATCCGGCTTGCGTTCCAAAACGGCTTTGAAACCACGGATTGGAAAAATCAACCGCAATTCCGACAGACCAGTTATAACGCGTTAGCGGATAACGCTGCCCGGTAAGAGCAAAATTTCCCGTGAGACGCAAGCTGGGTATCCATGAATGAGAAATATATTTATACTCCATTTGTTTTTTGGTGATCGAATAACGCGCGTCGATTAAATCGGGATTTTTTTCTTTTGCGAGAGCCTCCGCCGCCGAAGAAGATGGAAGTAAAACAGAGCGGTTAATATCAACCCTTTCTATCAGAATGGGCATGGAATTAAGCCCAAGAAGTTCGATAAATTGTTTTTCCATTTCGCCAAGATCAAGCTGAAGGGAATAAATATCTATTTTTGCGTTTAACAAATTAATTTCCGCGCTTGCCAAATCCACAGACAGCGCCAGCCCCAGCTTGACTTCTTCGCTTAAAATATTCCGCTGTTCTTCCAAAACAGTAAAAGCCGATTTTTTTATTTTGAGTATTTCCCTTGATGACAGCAAATTACGATACGCCGCTATTGCCGACTCCGCAATTTCATTAGCAGTTCTGTCTAATTTTGAAGATGAAAGCTCAAGTTCCATTTTTTCAAGTTTTCTGGACATTGATAACTTGCCGCCGTCCCAAACCGGCTGCTCCAGACTGATACTGTAATTTTTCATAAATGAATCCGCGCCGATTTGCTGTAAACGATCGTTCTCTGAAACGTTGACGCTGATTTGCGGAAAATAGGAGCGAATGCCCCATTTCCACGCTCCCTTTGAAAGAGCCAGAGAAGCGCGTGAATGTTTTAAGTCAGCGGAAGCGGAGACCGCAAGTTTTGCCGCCTGTGCAAAAGTCAATGTTTGCTGATTATTTTCATTTGCATAAATGCAGACAGTAGCAAACGCAAACAAAACCGCTAATGTTTTGTGCATCACATCACTCCTTTTATTGTCTTCTCAAGATTTGATATCGAACGTAACAGCGGAGTATCCCACGGTAGCATGGCTTTTGCGCGGCTTAAGTCTTTTAACGCTTCTTCGCTTTTTCCCGCAGTCCAGCGCAGTCTTGCCCTGTCCAGCAAAACCATCGCGCTTTCCGCCGAAAACTCAGCGGCTCTGTCCAGAAAAATCGCCGCTTCGTCATATTTGCCTTTTTCGGAAGCAAGTTCCGCTGAAAGCCTCAACGCGCGAATATCCTGCGGATTATCAGCTAACAAAGATTCCAGTAAAGTTTCCGCACCCTTAAAATCGCCTTTTTCGCGGAGAATCCTCGCAAGATATAAATTCGCCTCTAACGAAGAAGGACGCAATTTAATCGCCCTCCTGCAAGATTTTTCCGCTTTATCCGGTTTGTCAAAAAAATATTCCGCTTTTGCCCGCAGTATCAGCGCCGGAGGAAAATCATTTTGTTTATGCAAAAGCTCGATAACCTCGGCAAATTGTTTTTGAGCGTACGCGTCGCAAGCGCGGACATAAAGACGAATTGTCTCCGTATCCGGCGATTTCGCGCATGAAGCGGCAAAAAAAGCGAAGCAAAAAACAACGCATAAAACGATATTTTTTTGTAAAGTATTCTTCATAAAAATCCGCCTTACTTCACCTAACTACGGCAAATGTATAAAAGCCGTTCCGCAAGCCGTCCTTTGGAAACAGCCGCGTGTCCGCTAAAATACTCATTGAACTTTGGAATACCTGTTAATGTTTTAAGCGCGCTGACCGCGTAAACCGTGTATGGGTTATCCGGCAAACCGATTAACGGCAGTAAAGAATCAAGAACCTGCGGATTACTCGAATTAATAGATTGAGAAATAATCGCCTCAATCTCTTTTTTAGTTTTTATTGATAACCCGTCCTCGTTCTTTAACCCCGTGTTAGCCGCTAAAATCGTTCGACATTCATCGGCGAATGGACCCTGCGGAGACAAATTGATACAATTCTCCGCATACTGCGCGGCAATACCGCCGGAAAAAGCCCTTGCTCCTCTGTACCAGTATTCGGGAAATTGCGAATAACGCGCGCGAATGGATTTGTAAGCCGCGCTTGCTTGTCTGTTTTCCGCAAGAGTCTGCGCTTTGTTTTTTTCCAAAGCGCAGACAAGAATCAACCATCTGCCAAACCCATCCGGCTCGTCCAATTCATTGAACAGCGGCTCAAGTCCTTCGGCGGCGGTATCCCATTGTTTTTTCAAAAACGCGATAATCGCGTTTGCCGTAAGGGTAACCGTTTCGTCGCCCTGTATGGTAAGAATGTTCAAGAGACCTTGTTCAAGCTCATCTTTTTTTATCAATCCCATACCATAAGCCCAAGACAACTCCTTATAAGCCGCCGCCACAGACCCTGCGTAATCTCCGGCTTTTTCCCGAATCGTGGACTCTGTTATGGACAGCCCTTGAAACCAAGCTCCAGCTCTTTCAATCTCCGCAATTTCGTCCAAAGACCGAAAAAGCGAAGGCAGTTCAGCCGCCGGCAAGGTCTCGCCCAAAGTTCTTTTTTCCAACTGCGTCCCGGAAACCTTTTTTCCGCCGCAAGCTGAAAAACCCAAAACAAACAAAATCAAAAGCAAGAAAAGAATTTTAAATTTCATAGACAACTCCTTAAAAAGATTTACCTATATATGGGTGCAAACCCTCGTTTTGCTTTACTAAATTCAAAAAAATTTTAAAAATTTTTTACGAATTTTTACCGCGAAAAATAAGGGTAAAGCGGTACAATATAGAAGAAAGTGAGATATTTTTAATAGCGAGCGGACACCTAAGGGATAAATAGTAATGACGAATTGATAGAGATATAGTATATTGCGAATATGGTTATAAATGCTAAAATTACAGGCATAAAATATACCCCATTGCTTTGCGACTCTCTTATTTCATACCAAGACAATGAATTTGAATCGGTTTTAAATAAAAATGTTTCTTTTTTGCTTAATATTAAAGAACAATCTATAGCGATTAGTAAATGGGTTTCCCCGAAACGCACTCGGTCATATCCCGGCGCTCGTGTTTATAATACATTAGGTTATTTTGGAAAAAAGGTAACTATAATTCCTTTTGTAAAAGATGAAGGAGCGGACGGCGATAGAGATTTTATTCAATGGGACACAATATCTTTAATGAGTTTATTAGGTGTTTATGTTATAGTTGCGTTTTATTCAAAAGCCAGTAAAAACGATAATTATAAAAATAAAATAACAAAACAAATATACGATTCAGAATTTATCCTTACGGAATTAGATAAATTATTATCATATCAATCAGATGCGTTACATTGGAATATTGAACAAATTGATAATATAACAATTCCCGCAAACATAGCAAAACATTCTTATTTTAAGATTCAAAATGAATTAAATGTAAAAATGCATTCTTTTTCCGAAATAGATAATCGAATTAAAATAATTTTACAAGGTAAAGATGAATTTATGAATACATCCAGAAATTCCGCAAAAGAAGCGCAAATTAGAGAAACGCATACTATTCAGCCAAAAGAAAAAGTAACAGATGGAATAAAAGCGCAAGTAAATATCACAAATTATTTAGGCGGAACATATTATTTAACTTGTGATGAGGCGAAAATAATTAATAATGAAATTCATATTATAGAGGCTAAACATACTAAAAATGGAGAAATACCTTCTCTGGATGATATAAAAGAAGGTTTTATAAAAATGATATTGTTTTCAAATCTAAAAGAAGTAACAGTAAATGATAAAGAATTAAATCCAATCCCGTTTTTAAAACTTACTTCAAATAGTAAAAATATTAATTTAGAAAATGAGTTGATAAAAAAAATAATATTAGAAGCAAAAACAAATAATTTTAGATTAATTTTACCGGATGGAAAAGTTATATGAGACCTAGTATGAAACTACAAACCTTTACCCCATTGCGTTATCCGGGCGGTAAAACAAGAGCAATTAAAACAATACTTCCCTTATTACCAAAAGAATTTTCAGAATTTCGTGAACCGTTTGTCGGCGGCGGTTCTGTTTTCTTGGCGGTAAAACAAATTAGAAAGGCAAAATACGTAATTAATGATTTAAATTTTGATTTATATTGTTTTTGGAAATACGCAAGAGATGATAATACAAAACTATATGAGGCAATTAAATATATAAAAGACACAGAAAGTGACGGTCGGGCTTTATTTAATTATTACAGAGAAAAAGAAGAATACTCGGATTTTGAACGCGCTGTTCGTTTTTTTGTCTTAAATAGGATCACATTTTCAGGAACAGTAGACGCAGGAGGCTATTCCGAGAAATCATTTCATGAACGTTTTACTTATTCTTCTGTAGAACGAATAAAGCCGCTTGAAAAAATGCTGCAAGAAGTTACAATATGCAATAAAAGTTATGAAGAAATCATTTTTGCGGATGGAAAAGATGTTTTTATTTTTTTAGATCCGCCGTATTACACACAGGTTACTTCGCGTCTTTATGGTAAAAATGGTAATTTACATACTTCATTTGATCATGAAAAATTTGCATACGATATGAAAAACTGCAAACATAATTGGATCATCACATTGGATAATACGGATAAAATAAAAGAACTGTTTGATTTTGCGTATATTTACGAATGGGAACTGCAATATGGAATGAATAATTATAAACAAGATAAAGCGGAAATAGGAAAGGAATTATTTATTTCAAATTATAAATTACACAAAATGGAAAAAAAAGAACAGAATTATGTTTTTGAATTTAGTTAGAGAATAAATTGCCGTTCCCCAAAATCCTCTCCCCCCAAGCCTGTACCGCTATCCCAAAAGCAACCGACACATTCAGCGAGCCCTTTGCGCCGTAGCAGGGAATTGATACCCTCCCCAGAGATGCGTCCGCGGCGGACAACGCGCGAGGACTTACTCCCAGCTCTTCGGAGCCCGTTATCATAATCCCACGGCGCGGAAAGGGAAATTCAGATAAGGGGATGCCTCCGGTTTCCAGGGCAAAAATGGGGAGAGTCTCCGTCGAATTGTTGGGCGGCGCGTTTTCGGGGGCGGGGAATAGGTCTTGCCGTTCCCAGGGGATTACGTCTACACAGCCCATGGCAGTGCGCTCCGCCCGTTTGTGGCGAGGGTCGGCGCATAGAGGGGATAAGATTATTTTCTCTACGCCGAAACTTTCTGCGGTGCGGAACATTGCTCCTACGTTGAACGGGGAGCGGATGTCTTCCAGATACACTTGCATTCCTTTGAAAACTTGCCGTTTTTCAGGGTCGAGTTTGCCGCCGCTGACCGTAAAATCCCAGTCGGACTGATCTTTGCCGATTTCCGCAAGTAAGATGTGCTTGATGGTGTTTAGGGCGCGGAGAAAGACCGATAAATCGGCGACGGGAGCCTTAACCGCAGTTTTAAAAACTTCCGTTGACTCGATAATCGCTTTTTTTGCGTCTGTCGAAAAAAGCCCGTCTTCCGCCAGCATTTTGGCGGCGGCGGCGAAAAAGTCAATTTCCTGAACGCTGAAAAAACTTGCGCTTTTTTCGGCTGTCAAACCGCTTGCCGGCGAATTGCTTGCGGTTAAGCCGTTTGCTTGCAAGCGAAAAAGCCGGGTTTCCGCCATGGTAAAGATTTTTGCGGTTTTTCTGAGTTTTTGGTGACGGGGCAGTTTTTCAAGTTTGTACAGGGTAATCATTTGGCGCTTCTATCGGGATTTCCGCGAGGGGGTCGGGGGCTTTTCCAGTTACATTCAAAAGCTGTTCAATTTGCTGCGTTACGTAATCCTGGAATTTCGGCGGTAATTCGTTAAACAGGGATACCATGCGTTGAAGTTTCTCGCCGAAGGCTTTGAAAAACATATCGCCCTCGCCGGTTTTCAGCCATTTTTCGTTAACGCCGAAAGTCAGCGAGATTAAATGGACTATACGGTCGTTTACCTTTCTGTGCTCGCATTCAAGCTCCGCAATATACCCATTACTTATATGTATTGCCTTCGCAAATTCTACCTGCGACATATTGAGCGTCTGCCGTATGTGTCTTATGCGTTTGCTAATTGTCATATCAATATAATACGACACTTTTACTCACTATGCAATGTTGTAATTTTCAATTTGAGTATTTACAATACTCACAAAATGGTATAATATTCTCACATACAGAGTACTCTGTAAAAGCAAAATGATACAAGAAGAAAAATTTGAAAAAGTATGTAAAAACTTCTCATTGCTCAATGAAGAACAGCAGGATTATATTCTGGGTATCCTGCAAGCTCTGGTTTTTGCAAAATCTACAATGAAGGTGTCAAATCAGGAGAATCCGTCTAAATCTGACAGCCAAAAAGACTGACAAATATCAATTTTTACAGATAATGCATATAGTGGGGGATTTCTTCATTTAACTTTATTTTTTCTTCACAATAATTTACAATTTTTATATGAGTAACTATAACGACGACGACAACGAAAATAAAAAAACAGGAAAGAAACCAAATAAATTTTTTAGATTTATAATGACTCTGCTCGTTATTCTTGCAATTATCGTCATTGGCTGGACGGCTTTTTCATTAATTAACAGAGTCAATGCCGCCGCTGTTATTCCCGATTCCGCTAGTATTCGTATCAGCGTGCCTAATCCTGTGCGTTTGCTCGAAGGGATTTTAAACCACGACTCCTTTGATGAAATTTCCAACGTGCCGGCATTGGCAAAAGCCGCCTCTGTTTTGATGACGATAAAAGACAGTAATATCCTTAAACACGGTCTTTTGCGTCTTGCCGCAAGCGGTAACTTGGAACTTGCCTTGCTTCCCTCCGATTCAGAATCTAAAACATTATTGGCTGTTTGGGATTTAGGGTTTTTCTCCCCGTTGCTTCGTATCCTTCCCACGGTTTCAAACTTTGTTAACATTCCCAATCTGTACTATGTGCAAGCCGGGAAAAATTCCCGTTTTGAATACCGTTTAAGCGGCAAAACATTTTATGTCGGTCCTTTTCGCAATCTGCTCTTTGTAACAGACGACTCGTATATTTTTGAATCGCGCTCCGCCGAAAATTCAGGTTACGCGAAAGCGTTTAGTTCCGTCAAACCTTCGGAGCATGACGCCGCGCTTATGCTTTCCAATGAATTTATCAGATCGCTTTTGTCGGATCAGGACTCCGGTATGGCGGCGATTTTGAATAATATCGAATTTGAATCAAGAGTGGAAGCAGGGCTTTCGATATATCCTAAAAAAATTGAATTCCGTCTTGCCGCGCCGTTGTCGTCGGGGCAGGCGAATTTAAGCCGTCTGCTCGGACAGCGTTCGCGCGTTCCCGGCGTGGCGGAGCGCGTTCCCTCAACCGCGCAATACGCGACGATACTCTCTGCTGGAACGTTGGAAGAACTTTACCAGACCGCCCTTGTGTTTACTCCGGGGCTTGATGAAGCGCTTAAAACCGCGGATAATTCTTCCCGTTTGCTTTTAGGTTTAACTTTAAAAGAACTTCTTTTTTCTTGGTCGGGAAACGAATTCGCGGCTATGGGATTGGAAGGGCGACCCCATCCCGTTTATGTGGTTCAAATTGCCGATGAAAAAAAGCGGAAAGATGTTTTTGATCGCGCGTTTCAGTCCGCCGCGCTTAACGAAAATACCAAATTAAATTTAGACGGAGTTCGTATTCCGCGTATCGAAATTCCCGAATTTCTTCAATCGCTTTTAAGACGCTGGGATATTTTTATACCTTCGCCTTATTATTCAATCTACAAAGATTATTTTCTTGTGAGCGAATCGGCGGAGGCTCTGCTTGCCGCATTACGTGCCATGCAGAGAAACGACGTTTTGCCGAAGACTGCCGCGTGGCGCAATATTGCCGGCGGTAAAACCGTTTCAAGTTCTTTCAGTTTGTACTATTCGCTGGATCTTTCCGTGCCGTTCTTTCTGCGAAAAAATACCGCCCTTAGCGGTTTTTTGTCGCTTTACCGCCAAGGACTTGCCCGTATGAGTTTTAACAAAGGTCTCGTGGAAATTTCCCTCTCCCTTGTTCCCGGTTCAGGCGGCGGCATAACACTTGTAAGCGGTTATCCGCTGGACGCCGGCGCAAGACCTTCCAACCGCATTTACGGAGCAGGCAAGGGAGACGAGAGCAGAGTATTCTATTCTTCCGGCAATACCGCCGTTTCGTTAAAAGTTGCAGATAACAGTACCGGAGAACTCCCCGGTCAGGGGAATCACTGGGTTATTCCAGCCGTCGATGTTACGGTAAAGGACGCGTCGGGAACGGTATTCGCCTGGGTTGTTACGGATCGCGGTCGCGTAACGCTTGCGGACGGCGGCATGGAAGCGGTACAGGGCTTCCCATTGCTTACGGGGCTTTCGCTTTCTTCCGCTCCAACCGCGTTTATGGGAAAACTCTACCTTTGCGATGAAGACGGCAAAGTTTATTCGGTGGACGCAACAGGCAAGCAGAGCGTTTGGGAAACAACATTTAACGCGGCTCTGCGTTCTCCGCCGTCTTTCCTGTCCGTTTCGGGAAAAAAAGGGAACGTCGTATACTCAGCCGTTTATCCGAAAAGTTTTTTTGGAGAGATGTGGCTGCTTGACGGCGAAGGAAAAGCGCTGCCAAATTGGCCTAAGCCGATAGCCGTAGAAAAAAACGACGACGAGGACGGCGGCAGTTTCGGCATTGGTTTTGGATCGCCGCTTTTATTTTCGCAGAACAACAAAGTTTACGCCGCCTTTGTGAATCAGT
>Ga0268262_10007543_pt1 | contig 10108 bp, 10 predicted proteins | sample TergutNc150P3_FD_190354 | JGI IMG/M metagenome (GOLD analysis project Ga0268262, IMG submission 190354) | Nasutitermes corniger P3 segment gut microbial community from laboratory colony in Florida, USA - Nc150 P3 (SPAdes) (version 2) | ecosystem: Host-associated > Arthropoda: Insects >...
GCCAATTATGAATCTGCTTTACGGATACGGGTACAAAGTCAGGCAAGCCAGCCATTAAAAAAGCGGCTCTGGCAAGCTATTATAACTGCAAAACTCAAACACCAGAGCGAAGTTCTTAAATTCTTTGAAAAACAGGACAAGGCTAACCAGGTTGAGATATACTCTAAACAAGTTCAGTCAGGAGATCCACAAAACCGCGAGGCCAGTGGCGCAAGGGTTTATTGGAAAGCCTTGTTTGGCGATGAATTTTCCCGAAATCCTGATGGCAATTACCCAAATAGTTTTTTAAATTATGGCTATGCTCTGCTCAGGGCATGCGCTGCCCGAGCTATATGTGCAGTGGGATTGAATCCCATTTTTGGAATTCACCATGAAAATAACACTAACCCATTTCCTTTGGCAGACGATATAATGGAACCTTACCGGCCTCTTGTTGATTATTTTACTAAAAAAATTCTAATGGACAATATTACTGAGTTGAACGCAACTGCTAAACAAATGATAAGTGCTTTTCTTTGGACAGATCTAAATTTCGAAGGTGAAACTACACCACTCTATGTAGCTATTGAAAGATTAGCTTTTTCTTTGGTGAACTCTTTCAAACTAAAAAAACCGCAGATTGAGATCGCTGAACTAAGGTTGTCGAAAGATGACGGAACTCAGCTCCTATAAGCTTATGTGGATGATCGTCCTCTTTGATTTGCCTGTAGTTACTCCTGAAGAACAAAAAACGGCATCTCGCTTCAGAAAAGCCCTGCTGGATCAAGGCTTTCACATGAGCCAATATTCGGTGTATTATAAGTTGCTCTCAGGCAAAGAAGCCATAGATAGTTACATAAATAACATCAAGGCACAACTCCCGCCCAAGGGCAAGGTGGATATTCTTGCAATCACGGATAAACAGTATGAAAATATTATCTCTTTTTCAGGCAAAACAAAAGAAAAAAACAAGAAAAACCCTACCCAGTTACTGCTTTTTTGACCTGTTTTTTTGCCGACTCTTACCTGCTAACTCCCTATACTATAAGGAGTTAGCAGGCATCTAATTCAGTTTACTCAGAAAATAAGTCGGTCTGCAACTACCCGGTTATAGGAAGTTATGGCGATATTAATTCAGTTTACTCAGAAAATAAGTCGGTCTGCAACTTTTTAACCGTATCCCATCCCTTTACTACAATTCAGTTTACTCAGAAAATAAGTCGGTCTGCAACAGGTCATGCTCATAGGCATACTTCCTTACAAATTCAGTTTACTCAGAAAATAAGTCGGTCTGCAACTTACAAGATGGGGCGCAGTATCAGCGATTAAATTCAGTTTACTCAGAAAATAAGTCGGTCTGCAACGTCGCGTGTATAAGCCCGGGAGTTTTCAGTAATTCAGTTTACTCAGAAAATAAGTCGGTCTGCAACATTAGAAGACTATACCGCCGCCGTTCTTGAAATTCAGTTTACTCAGAAAATAAGTCGGTCTGCAACTGATTTATGAGAGTACACAGCGCGTCCATGAATTCAGTTTACTCAGAAAATAAGTCGGTCTGCAACGTTTTTTACGCTATGCGCAATGCTACTTTTAATTCAGTTTACTCAGAAAATAAGTCGGTCTGCAACTTACAAAATTCCACGGCTCCGCACTTTCCAAATTCAGTTTACTCAGAAAATAAGTCGGTCTGCAACGCATATTTATACTGGACACGCGAGGCAATAAATTCAGTTTACTCAGAAAATAAGTCGGTCTGCAACAGGCTTCCCCGTCTGTATGGAAACCAAACTAATTCAGTTTACTCAGAAAATAAGTCGGTCTGCAACATAGTCATATCTGCTCCTAATGTTTATATTAATTCAGTTTACTCAGAAAATAAGTCGGTCTGCAACTACTAACTATATAGAGCCGCAATTTTTATTAATTCAGTTTACTCAGAAAATAAGTCGGTCTGCAACAGGACCGCCATCGGCCCAGGTGAAACCCAAAATTCAGTTTACTCAGAAAATAAGTCGGTCTGCAACTTATAACTCACAAGACTTTCCATTCAATTAATTCAGTTTACTCAGAAAATAAGTCGGTCTGCAACATGGTGGATACGGCTACCCATAATACTGGCAATTCAGTTTACTCAGAAAATAAGTCGGTCTGCAACTATATGCAAATAAATATAGTTAAAGAAAATAATTCAGTTTACTCAGAAAATAAGTCGGTCTGCAACTTTGAAAAACTTAATAAAGAAGTTGCTGAAAATTCAGTTTACTCAGAAAATAAGTCGGTCTGCAACATGTCCTATTTCTTCCTCGGCTTTACATCGAATTCAGTTTACTCAGAAAATAAGTCGGTCTGCAACTGATCATTACCTTGGTAGAGAGCTACAATTAATTCAGTTTACTCAGAAAATAAGTCGGTCTGCAACTGAATTAAGCAAATAACCAATATCGCCATAAATTCAGTTTACTCAGAAAATAAGTCGGTCTGCAACGGAAGCGCCGTAGCCGCTTCCGGCTCTATAAATTCAGTTTACTCAGAAAATAAGTCGGTCTGCAACACATCATCACCTGTAATCTGTTCATAATACAATTCAGTTTACTCAGAAAATAAGTCGGTCTGCAACCTGCGGGAATTGTAGAAGCTCCCATCATTTAATTCAGTTTACTCAGAAAATAAGTCGGTCTGCAACCAAATGATAGCTTCAACAGCGGCAACGATAAATTCAGTTTACTCAGAAAATAAGTCGGTCTGCAACTCTTAAATATCGTTGCTTCATCGAGCGGGAATTCAGTTTACTCAGAAAATAAGTCGGTCTGCAACTGTTGAACATAGTGAGTTCCGCTACGGAAGAATTCAGTTTACTCAGAAAATAAGTCGGTCTGCAACTACATGGAATTGCCACGCAAGAAGATCAAGAATTCAGTTTACTCAGAAAATAAGTCGGTCTGCAACTGTTTTGTTTTTCATAACTACATCGCCTCTAATTCAGTTTACTCAGAAAATAAGTCGGTCTGCAACCTGAATCTTCATGACCCGGCCTTCGATGCTAATTCAGTTTACTCAGAAAATAAGTCGGTCTGCAACTGACAAAGGACTTAGGCAATATTCGTAATTAATTCAGTTTACTCAGAAAATAAGTCGGTCCGCAACATGCAATTAGCATTTATAAAGCTAGGTTTCAATTCAGTTTACTCAGAAAATAAGTCGGTCTGCAACCGTCCATTGCGAGGCCCTCGATGTGCTTACAATTCAGTTTACTCAGAAAATAAGTCGGTCTGCAACGCTTGTACTTCTGCGGACCCGCCAACAGGAAATTCAGTTTACTCAGAAAATAAGTCGGTCTGCAACCGCGCCGCATCACTTCCATTTCTTCATTTGAATTCAGTTTACTCAGAAAATAAGTCGGTCTGCAACTGCCAATTGCCTGCGGGCCGCTTGCCATTGAATTCAGTTTACTCAGAAAATAAGTCGGTCTGCAACCAGTTTCAGCGAGCTTCAGGTTTTCCCATGAATTCAGTTTACTCAGAAAATAAGTCGGTCTGCAACTAGACGCCGGGGACATATACACAACGTCGCAATTCAGTTTACTCAGAAAATAAGTCGGTCTGCAACTAGCACATCGGCGACAAAGAGCGCGATAGAATTCAGTTTACTCAGAAAATAAGTCGGTCTGCAACTACAGCGCCGCTTTCCAAAATCCGGGTAGTAATTCAGTTTACTCAGAAAATAAGTCGGTCTGCAACAGGCCAGTAACCGGATCGGTTATCACGGCTAATTCAGTTTACTCAGAAAATAAGTCGGTCTGCAACTTTTACACCGCCATCCCCGCCGTCACGGTTAATTCAGTTTACTCAGAAAATAAGTCGGTCTGCAACTGTTTGCTGCATAAGGAGTAAAAGAATGGAAATTCAGTTTACTCAGAAAATAAGTCGGTCTGCAACTGAAAATAATTTTGGGAAGGAAAAGTTCTGAATTCAGTTTACTCAGAAAATAAGTCGGTCTGCAACCCGTATTTGAGGTGTACGACAGCGAATCGGAATTCAGTTTACTCAGAAAATAAGTCGGTCTGCAACCGGCGAAGTAGACAACCGCAACAGCGGCCTAATTCAGTTTACTCAGAAAATAAGTCGGTCTGCAACGATCCAGGGCCGAAGGGTGATACCGGGAACAATTCAGTTTACTCAGAAAATAAGTCGGTCTGCAACGTAGCCGCGCCCTTTCCGGATTGCAGGTAAAATTCAGTTTACTCAGAAAATAAGTCGGTCTGCAACGTAGCCGCGCCCTTTCCGGATTGCAGGTAAAATTCAGTTTACTCAGAAAATAAGTCGGTCTGCAACCGACCACTTCCTTTTTGCTCATGTTTGCTAAATTCAGTTTACTCAGAAAATAAGTCGGTCTGCAACCAATACATATCACATTCACTATGACCAATAAATTCAGTTTACTCAGAAAATAAGTCGGTCTGCAACGTATGCGAGCCAGCGCCGCCGCCGCTTGAAATTCAGTTTACTCAGAAAATAAGTCGGTCTGCAACTATTCCAATAGTTCCTATTACCACCCTTTGAATTCAGTTTACTCAGAAAATAAGTCGGTCTGCAACAGCCGATGAAGATTCTACTATTAGCAATAAAATTCAGTTTACTCAGAAAATAAGTCGGTCTGCAACTTGATGATGGTCGGCGTCGATGGGATAAAAATTCAGTTTACTCAGAAAATAAGTCGGTCTGCAACCGGCCACTTCTTCCCGCGTCCTTCCGCTTTAATTCAGTTTACTCAGAAAATAAGTCGGTCTGCAACCCCGGAGCAGCCTTTGTCTTTGCCATCCGGAATTCAGTTTACTCAGAAAATAAGTCGGTCTGCAACTATGTACGCAATGGATCGCTCAGGCGTAAGAATTCAGTTTACTCAGAAAATAAGTCGGTCTGCAACATATTAGAACGCTTCCGCCGCTGCCGGGGGAATTCAGTTTACTCAGAAAATAAGTCGGTCTGCAACCTCTCTCAACACGACACAGCACCCGGATGAATTCAGTTTACTCAGAAAATAAGTCGGTCTGCAACACGCAGTCCGTATTTTAAGGAAACGATGCGAATTCAGTTTACTCAGAAAATAAGTCGGTCTGCAACCGCGCTCAGGCTGGGGTAAATATAGGCCGCAATTCAGTTTACTCAGAAAATAAGTCGGTCTGCAACAGCTTGCTATTCTTTGCCAATGAAGAAACGAATTCAGTTTACTCAGAAAATAAGTCGGTCTGCAACCCCACGGGTACTCATGCTTTTTCTGCATCTAATTCAGTTTACTCAGAAAATAAGTCGGTCTGCAACTCAACAGGTACTGTATCGCGCTCTCCGGTAAATTCAGTTTACTCAGAAAATAAGTCGGTCTGCAACTGTTGTTGAGCCTGGGTTATAGGGGCGGTTAATTCAGTTTACTCAGAAAATAAGTCGGTCTGCAACTAGCGCACGCCTTGACCCTTGCCATTATGGAATTCAGTTTACTCAGAAAATAAGTCGGTCTGCAACCTTGAGGCGCTTGAGTATGAGCAGGTAGGCAATTCAGTTTACTCAGAAAATAAGTCGGTCTGCAACTGGCGCTAAAAGGGCATACAAATTATGTAAAATTCAGTTTACTCAGAAAATAAGTCGGTCTGCAACATATCGCACTGGAAGAGATGCAGGCGGTGTAATTCAGTTTACTCAGAAAATAAGTCGGTCTGCAACTAATAGCTACCCTGGTACGTTCTGCATCGCAATTCAGTTTACTCAGAAAATAAGTCGGTCTGCAACCGGCTATCGGGTTATCATCCCTTTTCCATTAATTCAGTTTACTCAGAAAATAAGTCGGTCTGCAACCTTTTTCAACGAGATACGCCATCTGGTCAGAATTCAGTTTACTCAGAAAATAAGTCGGTCTGCAACAACGTATTAAGGGTATTTGAAACATTTGCGAATTCAGTTTACTCAGAAAATAAGTCGGTCTGCAACTATTTCCCCGGACACAAAGTCATATCACATAATTCAGTTTACTCAGAAAATAAGTCGGTCTGCAACAGAAAGTGAATAATGCGTTATTTGTTATTAAATTCAGTTTACTCAGAAAATAAGTCGGTCTGCAACCATTAACTTTTTGCGCCTTCTGTGCCAGTTAATTCAGTTTACTCAGAAAATAAGTCGGTCTGCAACATGGCGCAGTAGTTTATATAAATTAAGGAGAATTCAGTTTACTCAGAAAATAAGTCGGTCTGCAACATAACGGTTCACGCGCATGGCATTGGCAGAAATTCAGTTTACTCAGAAAATAAGTCGGTCTGCAACTCACCGAAACCGCATCCGAGAGCTTTGCGGAATTCAGTTTACTCAGAAAATAAGTCGGTCTGCAACTATAGATCCGTCCATGCGGTAGGCTCAAAAAATTCAGTTTACTCAGAAAATAAGTCGGTCTGCAACGCGCTCAGAGGACAATGATTGCGCCGGTAAAATTCAGTTTACTCAGAAAATAAGTCGGTCTGCAACTCATACTCGGTGGGGACTGAGGCGGAATGGAATTCAGTTTACTCAGAAAATAAGTCGGTCTGCAACTATGTATCAATCCGGCCAAGAGCAGATACAAATTCAGTTTACTCAGAAAATAAGTCGGTCTGCAACTGGTACTGTGAGCCCCCCTACCCCCTTATGAATTCAGTTTACTCAGAAAATAAGTCGGTCTGCAACCAAGGATCTGCTTGGGTATGCCGTCCCACTAATTCAGTTTACTCAGAAAATAAGTCGGTCTGCAACATAGCGGCCTTTACACTTGCCTCGTATATGAATTCAGTTTACTCAGAAAATAAGTCGGTCTGCAACTAATGGGAATTCGGGAGCAGGCCAGGGATGAATTCAGTTTACTCAGAAAATAAGTCGGTCTGCAACCATGACAATTATTTGTCCAGAGCATGGAAGAATTCAGTTTACTCAGAAAATAAGTCGGTCTGCAACTAATTTCGCTTCGTTAAGTTTTCTCTTTTCAATTCAGTTTACTCAGAAAATAAGTCGGTCTGCAACGCACATAGCGGCGCATCCGGGCCTGTTTAAAATTCAGTTTACTCAGAAAATAAGTCGGTCTGCAACCGTCGGGGTTGGAGCAAGTGTATTTAATCCAATTCAGTTTACTCAGAAAATAAGTCGGTCTGCAACGTAGAAATAATTTCAGAAACAAGAAAAGAAATTCAGTTTACTCAGAAAATAAGTCGGTCTGCAACGATGAAACAGCTTGACAACCTCAGAACGGAAATTCAGTTTACTCAGAAAATAAGTCGGTCTGCAACAGGTTATGGCAGGGGGCCGGAAATTAACCCAATTCAGTTTACTCAGAAAATAAGTCGGTCTGCAACTCATTGGCGGCGGCGGTAAATAATTAATATAATTCAGTTTACTCAGAAAATAAGTCGGTCTGCAACGTTTGATGTCCGCTAAACTCTGCCTGTGCGAATTCAGTTTACTCAGAAAATAAGTCTGTCTGCAACCTTCGCCTTCGTAGGGGGAATCGTATTCCTAATTCAGTTTACTCAGAAAATAAGTCGGTCTGCAACATAGGCTCCGGCTTCCTTACTTAAATCTACAATTCAGTTTACTCAGAAAATAAGTCGGTCTGCAACTCCTGACGCGACTTTTGAGGAATTTCTTGCAATTCAGTTTACTCAGAAAATAAGTCGGTCTGCAACTGTTACTGATTCCGCTCCGTCGAACCAAATAATTCAGTTTACTCAGAAAATAAGTCGGTCTGCAACCAATGTGGAACCTGTACGGCAGACCATCGTAATTCAGTTTACTCAGAAAATAAGTCGGTCTGCAACCAATGTGGAACCTGTACGGCAGACCATCGTAATTCAGTTTACTCAGAAAATAAGTCGGTCTGCAACCGCCGGAATGAGGGTGACAGCAGAACTTTCAATTCAGTTTACTCAGAAAATAAGTCGGTCTGCAACATGTAGTTGACCTGGTTAAATTGATGAATGAATTCAGTTTACTCAGAAAATAAGTCGGTCTGCAACGCGATATAACAAAGTCTTTTGATATTAATGAATTCAGTTTACTCAGAAAATAAGTCGGTCTGCAACTGTTTGGATTGAGTGCAAGCGACCGCGCGGAATTCAGTTTACTCAGAAAATAAGTCGGTCTGCAACTGGCAATTCCCACCTACGCAGATAAAACGCAATTCAGTTTACTCAGAAAATAAGTCGGTCTGCAACGAACGGGGCCAGGGAATGTCAATGTAACGGAATTCAGTTTACTCAGAAAATAAGTCGGTCTGCAACAATGGCTGGTGAAATGATTAACAGAAACGAAATTCAGTTTACTCAGAAAATAAGTCGGTCTGCAACTGGCGGCGAAGGGGACAAGAATTCGGAATCAATTCAGTTTACTCAGAAAATAAGTCGGTCTGCAACCGTAAACTTTAACGGCAAAAAACAAAACGCAATTCAGTTTACTCAGAAAATAAGTCGGTCTGCAACGGGACGCCGCCGAGGACTTTATCCGCACCCAATTCAGTTTACTCAGAAAATAAGTCGGTCTGCAACACGATAGATGAGGTGCTGGGGAAAGAAATCAATTCAGTTTACTCAGAAAATAAGTCGGTCTGCAACTTGCGGATGAATACGGAATCAGCATAGACGAATTCAGTTTACTCAGAAAATAAGTCGGTCTGCAACGAGAAAAAGTATCGGCGGGTTTATCGGCAAATTCAGTTTACTCAGAAAATAAGTCGGTCTGCAACAGTTCGTTGTTAAGCGCGTTTACTTCCGCTAATTCAGTTTACTCAGAAAATAAGTCGGTCTGCAACGCAAATTACTCTCAAGCGCGGGACTTCTATAATTCAGTTTACTCAGAAAATAAGTCGGTCTGCAACCGAGTCCACCCTGGGGGTTGACCGCACCGAAATTCAGTTTACTCAGAAAATAAGTCGGTCTGCAACTGGGACGGAATAAAGGGCATAGCGTCTGGCAATTCAGTTTACTCAGAAAATAAGTCGGTCTGCAACCAGTTGCTACTTTTTGAGAATCAGACTCTTAATTCAGTTTACTCAGAAAATAAGTCGGTCTGCAACATTACCGCCTCAAAGCTTAATTCCTCCAGGAATTCAGTTTACTCAGAAAATAAGTCGGTCTGCAACGGAGGCTCCGCTGGCGCAGGGTCCAATAATAATTCAGTTTACTCAGAAAATAAGTCGGTCTGCAACGCAAGAGTATTTCTCGAAGTAAAATCAATCAATTCAGTTTACTCAGAAAATAAGTCGGTCTGCAACCATTTAACCGGCGCTTTAAGCTCATACCCGAATTCAGTTTACTCAGAAAATAAGTCGGTCTGCAACTCAGTACGCAATGGATCGCTCAGGCGTTAGAATTCAGTTTACTCAGAAAATAAGTCGGTCTGCAACAATTAGCGCCCTGGTATTGAGTACCGTCAAAATTCAGTTTACTCAGAAAATAAGTCGGTCTGCAACCAAAGGGTTAACCCGGAATCCGTGAATCCGAATTCAGTTTACTCAGAAAATAAGTCGGTCTGCAACAAACTCTCGCTTTGGTGGATGAGGAATATGGTCAACAGAATGACAAAATAATATGGTGGCCGCCAGGAGGGATTCGAACCCCCTGCCGTCAATGCCGGAAAAACCAACAAGGCTCTGCTACCTATTCGAGTCCTTGGCAGTAACCAAATATAGCTTCCCTTTGGAGCGACGTCAAGGAAGTTTTTATATGAGCAGACTTGCATTGTTGATGCCGATAGCCTAGACATACTTAGGGGCTAATTCAGTTTATTCCTTGACTTTTTATTTGACTTGGGCAAAAATTATTGTAGAGAGGAAACCGTCGCTCCCATCTGTTTTCGGAAATCAGAGAATTCAGTTGTGTAGTCATGTTTGGCGATCACCGTCTGTATGGCTTCGGCGGCTTCTTCTTTTTTCTTGTTTATCAATTCAGTTTACTCAGAAGATGAGTCAGCCTGTTATATTAATCTTTGACACGCAAACACTTACCCTCTGCCGGCGAAGAGACTTGAACTCTTACAAGGTTGCCCTCGGTAGATTTTGAGTTTTCGTCAGCTAACATATCCAGTGTTATTGAGTATTATATTGCCATAAAAACAAAAAAAATCAA
>Ga0268262_10007545_pt1 | contig 10105 bp, 10 predicted proteins | sample TergutNc150P3_FD_190354 | JGI IMG/M metagenome (GOLD analysis project Ga0268262, IMG submission 190354) | Nasutitermes corniger P3 segment gut microbial community from laboratory colony in Florida, USA - Nc150 P3 (SPAdes) (version 2) | ecosystem: Host-associated > Arthropoda: Insects >...
GATTGCTTTTTTCGCCGAAAAGCAGCGTGAAAACACTGGACTTGTATTTGCGGTTGGTTTTGATCTCGGTCATTTTGAACCTCCGTTTTTTGTTCTACTTACTTAGACGTAAAAAAACGGAAAAAAAGCCAAAAAAAGTGAAAATTGCAAACAAGTGTTTGCAAAAATGTGCATTTTTTTAGAAAAGTTGAACTTTTGTTCAGGTTTTTCGTTTGAAAATTATTTCTATCTTCCCAATATGGCTAAATCTCCACGTTTCGTGCTCATTGCAGCGGTGCTTTATGCCTTGCCGCTTTTCTCCTGCACACCAGATGTTGAGAGCAATGACGAGGGCGACAATATAGAGAATTACAGAATCGTGAAAATAGGTACTCAAACTTGGATGGCAGAGAATTTGAATTACAATATAAGTGGTAGCAAATGCTACGATAACGATGAAGCCAACTGCGCAATTTATGGCAGACTTTACGATTGGGCAACTGCAATGGCATTGCCAGATAGTTGCAACTCCAAAATTTGCGTTTCTCAAATATTAGAACAGCACAGGGGAATATGCCCCAAAGGTTGGCATATCCCAAGCGATGATGATTGGAGAGTGCTGACAAAATTTGTTGGCAAAAATGCGGGAACCCAGTTAAAAGCCACAAGTTATTGGAATTCGTATGATGGGATTTCTTCAGGTGAAGACACTTACGACTTTGCGGCTCTGCCGGGTGGCTGGGGCGATTCCAATGGCAGTTTCAACAGTATTGGCAACGGTGGTTACTGGTGGAGTTCCTTGGAGATAAGTGTTAACTACGCCTCCTATCGTGGTATGTACTACGGCCTTGAAAGTGTCAATGAAGGCTACGGCAAGTCTTATTTTCATAGCATTCGTTGCTTGCAGGATTAAATGCCAATAATCGGTGCAATACTCGGTGCAACAGGTTCTGGGAAAACTGAAGTTGCGGTTTTGCTTGCTCAAAAGCTGGGCGCAGAAATTATTTGCATGGATTCTAGGCAAATTTACAGAGGTTTTAGAATAGGAACGGCACAGCCAACAGGGGAGTGCTTGCGCACAGTTCCTCACCATTTGGTTGATTTTTTGCCACCCGAAAAGCAATACAATGCGGCTGAGTTTGCAAAAGATGTTAAAAATTTGCTAGAGCAAAAAGCAAGCACAAAATTTATCCTCACAGGAGGCACGGGGTTATATATGCAGGCTTTGTGCCAAGGGCTAAGTGAGTTGCCACCCTCAAATCCAGAACTCAGGGAACAACTGAAAAAACACTACAAAGACAAAGAACATAGTTTGCTTTATACAGATGCTTTAAAGGCAAATCCCAGCATAGAAGGCAAAATAATGCCAGGCGATACCCAAAGATTGCTCAGAACCATTGAGTTAGGCGAATCCACAATAAACCCAAGAATCGGCGGCATAGGTGCCATTCCCTCTGTATGGTTAGATTTTCCACGCTCTGAACTATACAAAAGAATAAATGAGCGTGTTGTTAAAATGCTTGAAAATGGCTGGGCAGAAGAAGTTACCGAGCTTTCCAAAAATGTGCCCTTAAATGCTCCTGCATGGCAAAGCCTTGGATATTTGGACTTAAAAGCAGCTTTGGAAAAAAATGAAAATCCGCACTTAATAGTGGAAAAAGTCGCGCTATCCAGCCGCCATTATGCCAAGCGTCAAATAACCTGGTTTAAGCACAAAGAAAACCCCATTTACATAGACGGAAAAAACGCAAAGGAGAATTTGGATAAAATCGTTCAAAGTTTCCAATAAACGATTCTGTTTTGGTAAGCTTCGGGCGGCAATTCATGGGATGCCATCATCCACCACTGGTCTGTTTCCACTGTGGCATTCCAGAATGCTTTGAAAATAGGTTCACGCATATTTTGGGAAATAAAGGCAAAAGGCTCGTCTAAAAACAGGAAAGGGCAGCCGCTTACAACAGCCCAAGCCAAGCCAATTCTTTGCAATTCTCCATTTGAATGCCCGTGCTTATGCAAAAGAGATTCCAAATCCAAAACAGCAAAGAAGTTCCTCAAGTTATTGCTCCATTCTTTTTTGCTTATCTCCTGTTCAAGCCACGAAATTGGTGGCAAAAATAATCTTTGCGAGAGATAAAATGCTCCATTTCTTATTCTGGGTGGCACAAAAATGCTGCCTTCCTGAGGAATTTCCATACCAGATAATATGCGAAGCATAGTGGTTTTTCCGCTACCGTTATCACCTTGAATGAGCAATGGTTTGTCTAATCTCACTATGTTGTTCAAAGACTTGAATATCCAAGGCTCGTCACCATCACCATATCTAAAAGACATATTTTCTATTCTGATGTATTCTTCGTCTTTTTCTTCAAAGAATTTTTCATAGCGTTCCATGTCTTCCAAACGTTTAAGCCCTGCATAAGCTGATTTTAAATCCCTTAAATTTGAAAAAATTAGAGAACAGTCTTTCAGAGGTTTATAGCATATAAAGAGAGCTGCGCAAAATAGGATTATTTGGAATGGTTCCATTATTTGCATTTTAATTAAAGCAGCGCAAGCAGTCAAAATAACACACATTATCAATATTGAAATGGTTTCTACGTTTTGCATTATGGTTGCGTCTTTAACGCCCATGCGTATGGAAGTATCTCTCAAATTGTGAATTTTTTTGAAAATGGATGTTAAATATTTTGAAAGTTCTGTTTGGTTGTTCCAGAACCTGATAATAGCTGCCCATCGCCACAAGGTTGAATCGTAATCACCAGCAAAAAAGTTAAGGTCATCAATTCTATGTCCAACTTTTTTAATGCTTTTTTGCAAGTAGAGCATTATGGGTGCAAAAATAAATAACAGCACAATGGTTAATCGCCAAGATAACCAAAACAGAACGGGCACAAAAAACAGCAACTGCGACATGGCTTGCACAGATTGAGCGACAACCTTGCAACCTTTTGGCAAAGCAGAAACAGCGGAGTTTGAATTGTGCATAATGTTTTTAGTTTCGCCTTTGTGGAATTGCGAAGGGTGCAATTTTTTCACGGCACGGACCCACCAAACTCGCAAATGGCTTTCTAGCTTGTGGCTAAGTCTCTCTTCTGAGCGCACTCTAAGCGTTATTATCAAATAACGAAAGGCTGCCACCACAAGCATTATAAGAATCCAATGCAGGGGACCTATGTCTCTTAGCTGTTCAATATAAACAACATTTTGCCCAGTTGTAATGGATAAAAACAGGCGAATTCCGCCTAGCAAAAGCAAATCCATAAAGCTCGCTAAAATAGCGAGTGGAACAATTAATATCCACCCATACAACCAAAGATTTTTTAAAAGCTTTTTAAGAGGCATGGGGTAGAATTTAGTAAATTTTAGAAAAATATTACGCTTTGTCCATTAACCTTGCATTTACCTTCTATTTCCATTTCTGTTAGCATAGCTAGAATCTCGTTCACAGGTTTGCTACTCTGCTCGCAAATATCGCCTATTTCCAGAATAGTCCCTTTAGTAGCCCAATTTGGGAATTTACCCGGTGAATTTGGCTTTGGTGCTTGTGGTTCAGATAAAGGAAACAGCGAATTTAAACCCAGTATTTCTGGAAAACTGTTTATACTCCAAATAATTTGCGCTTGTTTTTGGTAAATAAGCCAGTTGCAGCCTTCCGATGTTGGGCTCATGGGAGAACCAGGCAGTGCAAACAGAGGTTTGTTTTCTTTCAAGCAAAAATTTGCAGTGTGCATTGCTCCGCCTTTTACTCTGCTTTCCACAATTATTGTGGCGCTTGACATTCCAGATATTATAGTGTTTCTTTTAACAAAGTATCCATGATAAGCCTGCGAGCTAGGAGAAAAAGGGGTGATTATATTTCCGCCACATTCTAAAATTTTTTCTGCCAAAATTTGCTGGCTGCTTTGCAGGGGCATATCCAAGCCTTGAGCTATAACTGCGGTGGTTGGCAAATTGTTTTCTATTGCAGCAATGTGGCAAAGCGAATCCACTCCTTGGGCAAGCCCGCTAACAATGCGAACCTTGTAATTTGACAATGTTTTTATCAGAGATTTAACAGAGCTTGCAGCCAAACCGCTAGGGCTTCTGGTACCTACCATCGCAAGGCAAAATTCATCACTCTCAAATGCCTGCCCTTTAAGCCAAAGAGGCAAAGCATATCTAGACTTAGCTAGAACCTTTGGGTACCCAGAACCGCCAACATCTATTTTTTCCATTCAATCTCCGCCATTGGGTGCAAGTCATTCAACTTTGTGCAATAGACTTTTGCAGATGTTATTTTTGGCGAAAATGCCAAAATTTTCTCTGCGATATTGGCGGTTAAGGTTTCTAAAAGATTGAATTTACCGCTAGAAACGAATGTTTTTAAATCTTCCGTTAAAACGGCATAATCAACAGCTTCGTCTATTGAGTCGGCAGAAATTGCCTGCTTGCAATCGTATTCAAAAGAAAACCCAAACTCTACCATTTGTTTTTCATAGAGTTCATCGGGATAAATCCCGATGAGGGTTTCGCACAAAATTTTATTTACCGAAATCCTAACGCTCACCATGCGAATAGGGTTATGCTTATACCTAAAGAAAGTGCTGCTGCACTATAGAAAATCATCCAACCTTTTTGATAGCTATCAGTTACTTTTTGGTTGTGATCCAAATGTTTGTTGAGAATCCAAAGCGGCCTACCTTCGGTAATAGCCTTGCTATCATCCATCTCTACTGGTGTGCCGTCAGGATTTTTGCCTGATGCCCAGTTGATAACACTAGACGTACACCAAGAGGTATTATTTGGTTTCTCTGGAGTATTGGGATATTTAACGCTGCAGCTATCCCTTATCACGTCTTTTATTCTACCTATTTCGCCATTTGTTTCGTCCAAGGCCTTCTTTGCGTCTTTCCATTTCATTGTCTGCAAAATGCCTACAACGCCATTACCAAGTGCGCTTGCAAGAAATGCCATGCCTGTCCAGAATAGATATTCATCTGTGTTTCCAAATATTTCTGTTGCATTGCCAGAAGCTCCATACTTGGAATAATCGTATTTTTCTTGAGCAGCAACCCCTTTGCTAACTTCTTCCTCATCCTCGTCTTCATCGTATTCGGCATCGTCATCATCTTCATCATCGTCTTTTACAGGTGGTGGTGGAGGTTTTTTAGCCACAGCAACGGGGGCTGAATCTAAGTTTTTGATAGTGCCATCTATTTCTGCGAGCAATTCTTTGAGTTCGTTGAAAATGCCTAGAGATTCTTTATTCAAAATTTCTCTTTCTTTGGCTTGCCCATTACTCCATATAGTTTGGCGAGTAGAGTAGTCGTTTGAGCTTTCTTCAGAGGCTTTTGGCGGATTTGCAGGATATTTAGACAAAACCGCGTCTATGGCTTTTTTGCTGTCTGAATTGTAATTATCCAGAGTTTTCTTAACATCGGCACGAAGGTTTTTTATGGCGTTTTTATCCGATCTTACCGATTGCATTTTAGATTTATAGGCTGTTGCGGGATTCTCTAAAGATTTTCTTTGGATTAGCGAAACGCCTTCTTGCACCATTTGCTTATTTGATGGTGTAATTGGCTTAACCACAGTGTAGTAACCGTCTTTAGTTATAATTGCAGTTACGGTCTTCTGAGAAGGGAGATTAAATGTTAATGGCGTATTACCCTTGCTTGCGCCGCCAATCGTCACAGCTGCCCCCGCAGGTTCAGATGTTAGGGATACTTTAAAATCCATTAGCACCACTGGATTTAGTTCTATCATCTTGCCATTTGAATTTATGTAAACAGGGTCGCTTCCTTCAACAAGAATGTCTTTTCCATCAAAATATACTGTTTCCAAATCGTCATCGCCGGTGGCATTTCTTTTGTAAAATAATTTCATTTTAAGAAGAGTTCCGTAAGGAATGCCATCTACGCTTATTTTGCCAAGGCTTTTAGCCTCTGCCGTTGGGCGGCCCTTGAAAATTTGATATGTGGCACCTTCGTCTCCAAACGTATCTTCAAACTTTTGCCTTACATACAAGACATTGCTCTGCTGGCTAACCTGCCCAGGCTTAACTGGATTTAAGTCTCCGTCTATATACTTATCTGGATCTCCAGGGTCTGGAGAGTCGTCGAAACCGTCTATTGTCCACTTGCCTGCCCATACAGAGGCCGTGAGCAACAAGAAAAACGCCGTAAAAAGCTTAAATTTAAGGTTCATATATACTCCATATATAAATATATAAAAAAAATTCCCTTTTGTTGCTATTTATAGTCCAAAATTTCCAATTTTATCACTTTTTTTGGGGTTTGAACCTCAACTTTGTCGCCCCTTGTTTTGCCAATCAGAGCTTTGCCTATAGGGCTAACAGAGCTTATTTTGCCATTTACTGGGTCTGAGCCTTCTGGAGATACCAAAGTGTATTCATATTCCTTGCCAAGCGACAAGTCCCTTACTTTTACGGTTGCGCCAAACAGAATGCGGGCTGCACCCGCGGTATCGTGCTCAATTATAACCGCTCTGGCAACCCTGTCTTCCAAGAATTGTATTCTGGATTCAATTTTGCCCTGCTGGTCTTTGGCAGAGTGGTATTCAAAATTTTCACTTAAATCGCCTTGGGCCCTAGCTTCGGCAATTTCTTGCAAAATACGAGGTCTTTCAACTTTTTTCAAGTTTTCTAGCTCTTGCGTGAGCAAATCGTAAGTTTCTTTTGTAACAGGGATATTGTCCATTCTATCTAATATATATAAATTTTTGAAAAAAAGTTAATTTTTAAGCCAAAGAATAGGGTCTTGTGTTTGCCCTTTGGCACTTTTTGAGGAAATTTTGTAAACTTGGAAATAAAGTTTGTAGCCATTTGTGGATTCCGCATTGCCTACAGAGCCTATTTCTTGGCAATTTTTCACTTGTTCACCCTCCTTAACCTTTACGCTTCCCAAATGTCCGTAAACGCTGTAATAAGAACCATTATGGTCAAGAATAACAGAGGGTCCATGCCCCGGAATATTTCCCGTCATCACAACCGTGCCTGCGGCTGCTGCTTTAATAGCGTCTCCTTTTTGCCCTCTTATTTCAGTACCCTTGTGTTCAAGCCTTATGCCGAGGTCTTTATTTTCGTGGTAGCCATAGTGGCTTATTATTTCTCCGCTCAGTGGGGTGCATTTTGGTCCAACCGCAATGGGAACTTCGTTTTCAATTTTATTCTTTGCTTCAGTGGGCGACTGCGACTTAGACTTCAACTCTGCCTGCCTTTTAAGCTCTGCCTGGCGCTTTTTTTCAAGTGTTGCAATTAGCGCAGTTAATGTTTGCTGGTTTTGCTTGTACTCTTCAATAACTCTTTGCTGGGTTGTTTTGTCTTTTTTCACCTTGGTTAAAACCTCGGTTTGAAACAGCAACTGGTTTTGGTATTTGCTCTCTTCCTTGGATTTGTTCTCGTGAAGTTCGGCCATTTCTTTTTGTTTATTTCCAAGCTGCTCTCTTTTTTCCCGTTGCTTTTCTATGGAAGCGAGGTAATTTTCAATGGTCACTCTGTCGCTTTCCAAAAGCCTTTGTACCCAATAGAGCTTGCGCTCCGGGTTTTCATTTTCTTTTAATAAGTTGAATAAAAGTTCCCATTCTTCTCTTTTGCCGTGTATATACAAATCTCTTATCCTTGCAGCTATGGCTTTTTTTTGGGTGTCTATGTTTTCTTGCAAATGGGTTATTTCCTCTTCTATTCCTTTTATCGCGGTTCTAAGTGAGGTTTCTTTTTTTTGCAGAACATATAACTGCTCCCTTGTCTGCGTTAGTCCTTGATCTATTTCTGCTATGGTTTTTAAAACTCCGCTCTCTTTGTTTTCAAGTTCCCTAACCTTTGTCTCTGCTTTTTGTATCTCCTCTTGATTTTTCTTTAAAGCCGCCGCATTGCTTTTGAGCTGCTTGTCCACAGAACTTGCCGGTGCGGCAAGAGCCTGCGATGTTAGCAGAATCAAAGCACTAGCCACTAGCCATTTACCACTAGCCACTTGCCTATATCCCTCTAACTAAAAATTTGCGAACGGTGAGATAACTGACCACAGCTTCGGAAGCTGCCACAAATAGTAAAACAAAAAGGCTTGCGTTCAGATTTTTTTGCGTGAATTGCGAAATTATAGGGAAATAGTCTATAATTGTTTTTTCTGCAAATTCAAACAGAATAGCGGCAAGCCCTGCCCCCACAAGCCCTTGCAATAAGCCTTCCAGCACAAATGGGAATTGTATAAAAAACTCCGTTCCACCTGAATATTTTATGTTGTTCACCAATTCTTTTCTGGAAATCAAAGTGAGCCGCATGGCGTTCCACATTATCAACCACAAAATGGTCAGCATAAGAGCGGCAATTCCCGCAGGGATTGCAAAAAAATGCCACTTGAAACTTTCCCATCTTTTAATCCATTCCGTTGGAGATTGAACAACGGAAATTTCGGGCATAGCGAGCAGCTTTTTAGAAATATTTTCAATAGTTTGAATGGTTTGCGCATTTGCCCTCACCTGAATTCGCAGCGATGCTGGCAGCGGATTTCCTTCCACAAGGTAGAGCATATCTTCGGGGAAACTCTTTTTAAATTCGTCCAGTGCTTGTTCGTTTGGAATATAAATAAGGGAACTAACGCTTTCATAAGCCGCAACAACTTTTTGAATTGAATCTGCTTCCTCTTGCTTTGGAGTATTCAAAAAGAAGGCTTCTATTCTGTAAAGAGAAGCGGACTGGGCAGAGAGCTGCACAGCAAAACTCAGGGCGTTCATACTTGCTATAAGCAAAAACGAGCACAAAAACGTGGTGGCAAGCGAAGGGATTATCACAAGGCGGTGCCTTGAAAGCCCTCTAAACGCTTCTGATATAAGATATGGCAGTCGCTTGAACATAGGTTTGCTATGGAAGATAGAAAATTTATTTTCCAGTTTTGCTCTTAAATTTACTTTACGTGAAAATCACTAGAAATCATCCATTTTTCACGCATTCTGAAAGCGGGTATGGTTTGCCTTTTGGCTTTGTTTGCGGCGGAGTTGCCGCTTATGTTGTGCTGTTTTGCCCATAAGTTTAGCGGAATAATGCGTTTGCTGGTTAAAATTGCAATCCTTTTGTGCAGGGATTCCAATAAGAGCAGTGCAAAATTTTTTGTGAAACCATCGTATTTAAAAGTTGAAACGTATTTATCAAACAGCGGATAATAGTCAGCTTTCTTGCCTTTGTTAGGAACAATAATAGGTGGCAAATCCAAAGCCATGAGTTGTTGATTTATGATCGCTCTGCCTATTCTCCCATTGCCATCGCAAAAAGGATGAATAGTCTCAAATTCAGCGTGGAAATGGGCGATTTTGTCTAAAAAGTAAATATCGTTTTTCTTATTATATTCGTTTACAAGCTTGCTCATAAGGTTATGAATAAAATCTGGATTTGCCCCAATATGGTTGCCAATTCTCACCCATTCTTTGCCCCTGCGAAACCTGCCTGCTATGGAATCGTCAATGCTGCGCAACAAAATTTTATGCAAATGCAAAATCAAATCCACACTTAATTTCTGTTTTTTTCCCAGTAGCATTTCCATAACTTTTGCCAAATTTTTTGCCTCATAAACTTCGCGAATATTCAATTCCTTTGGAACGGAATTTTGCAGAAGAATTTTCTCGGTGTTTTCAAGAGAAAGAGTTGAATTTTCTATTGCATTTGAATTATAAACGGATTCTGGAATCTCCGCTAAAAAAATCTCACGTAAAACTTTCTCTTTGCCCTTGGAAAGCATACTAAACTGCTTTTGCAGTTTTGCTAGCCTTAATTTCGTGGTTTGGTTTATCATTAGGCTTAAAATACAAAAAATTAGCTCATATTTACACGCTATTTTTACTTTTTTAAGTAAATCCCTTGACAAATCCCGTTTTTTTTTCTAAATTTATTCTCCCATATATTTGTTCTCAGAAACAAATAGCAGTTTGAAAATTCAGAAAAGAATCCGCCGAATGGCGGAACGAACCAGATGCTCTCGTTAATAGCGAGGCAAAAAACAATTGATTTACAAGTCAGCAAACTTATGAAGAGTTTGATCCTGGCTCAGAACGAACGCTGGTGGCGTGTCTGATGCATGCAAGTCGAGCGAGCAGGGCAGCAATGTCTAGGCGAGCGGCGGACGGGTGAGTAACGCGT
>Ga0268262_10007546_pt1 | contig 10105 bp, 8 predicted proteins | sample TergutNc150P3_FD_190354 | JGI IMG/M metagenome (GOLD analysis project Ga0268262, IMG submission 190354) | Nasutitermes corniger P3 segment gut microbial community from laboratory colony in Florida, USA - Nc150 P3 (SPAdes) (version 2) | ecosystem: Host-associated > Arthropoda: Insects > Digestive...
ATCGCACCCCCAAACAGACGCCTTTTCGCTTCCGCTGTGCAGGTCTACCAATATTTCAATTTCTTCTTCGGAAAGAATTTTTTTCGCTTTTTCTTCGCTGAAGCTGACAGGACCGCCGCTCTTAAAAACTTCAATCTCCCCTGCTCTGCTCTTAAAACTCACATCGGTTTTTTCGGGGGCAAAATCCGCTCCGGCGTAACCGAGCGCGCATAAAACCCTTCCCCAGTTTGCGTCCGCGCCGAAGCAGGCGGCTTTTACAAGACTGGAAGAGGCGACAGACTTCGCCAATGTTTCCGCGTTGTCTTCGCTCTGCGCGTTTGCTACGGTTACCGTAACCAATTTTGTCGCGCCTTCGCCGTCGCGCGCCATTTTACGGGCAAGCGAGACGCACACATATTCAAGCGCGGAATAAAACGCGTTGTAATCCGCAGTACAGTGCGGGCATTTGTTTGAGGAATTGACGGGCGCATTATCCGCCTCGCCGTTAGCCATTATGAGAACCATATCGTTGGTGGAAGTGTCGCCGTCTACGGTAAGGCGGTTAAAGGAGCGTTTTACGGCGAGGCGAAGAGCAGACTGGAGAGCGGTATCTTCTATCGCCGCGTCCGTTGTGATGAAAGCGAGCATTGTCGCCATGTTGGGATGAATCATGCCCGAACCTTTTGTTATTGCCCCGATGCGCACAGTCTCTCCGCCTATTTCCGCTTCTACGGCAATTTCCTTTTTGCGTGTGTCTGTCGTCATGATTGCTTCAAGAGCGTCTGCGTTTCCCTGCTCGTCCGCGCGCAAACTTGCTTTAAGAGCGTTAATATTATTCTCTATCGCGGCGATTGGCAGCTGAACGCCGATAACTCCCGTAGAAGCTACAGCGACTTCGTTAGCGGAAATGCCCAGAGTCTGCGCCGCAAGCTGCGCCATGCGTTTTGCGGCGGTCATTCCTTCCTGCCCGGTACACGCGTTTGCGTTTCCTGAATTGGCAATAACGGCGCGTAATTTGCCGCCGGCGATATTTTCCTGACTGACAAGTACGCTTGCAGCTTTCACTTTGTTAGATGTAAACATCGCCGCCACGTTGCAGATTTTTTCCGAGTAAATAAGAGCTAAATCTTTTTTCTGGGAACTTGGTTTTATGCCGCACCGTATTCCGCCTGCCGAGAAACCCTTTGGGGCGCAAACTCCGCCTGTTATTTCTTTCATTGCTATTTTCCTAAAACAACGCAGGTATAGCGTCAAGTCCGGCTTTTTCGTCAAAGCCAAATAAGACATTCATATTCTGAACCGCCTGCCCAGCCGCTCCTTTTACCATGTTGTCGATGGCGGTGGTCACAATCAAGGTTGAGCCGTTAATATCAACATGAACGGAAATGTCGCAGTAATTTGACTGGCGCACTCTGTTCGTCGCGGCGGTAAGTCCTTCGGGCAGTATCCGCACAAAGGGTTCGTCTTTATAAAAATCGGTATAGAGCTTGCGGATTTCATTTGTCTTCGCCTCGATTTCTTTTGACGGCGGCAGATTAGCATTGCTCACATCTACGCTCCACTCTTTTTTTAACGGAATGTAAATGTCGCTGAGAATCCCTCTGTTTACAGGCGCGAGCCTCGGCGTAAAAATTACTTTCGGCGCGGGATTATTTCCTGCCGCCGCCATCGCGCAGAGGTTGCGCGCTATTTCCGGCGAATGTCTGTGGGACGCGACTTTGTACGGCGAAACGGAATCGGCGCATTCAGCGTAGTGGAAAGAACGCGACGGCTCTCTGCCTCCGCCTGTAACGCCTGTGACGGCATCAACTATTATCGGCGCATCTGCGCGGTTCAGTCCTTTTGCCAAAATTGGAAACGCGCCGAGAGAGCCGCCTGTGGGATAACACCCCGGGTTGCCGATAACAACCGCGCCGGACTCGGCAAGTTTTTTTATTTTCCGCCTGTTTAATTCCACAAGCCCGTAAATCGAATTTTTGTGTAACTGCGGATATTTATATTCTTTGCCGTACCATGCGCTGTAAACAGCCTCGTCGTCGTCAAAACGGAAATCGGCGGAAAGATCGATATAATGAATTTTGCGCTCCATGCATGCGGACGCAAACTGCTCCCCTACGCCGTGCGGAAGCGCGGCGAAAACAACATCGGAGGCGGCGATAACTTCTTCGGCTTTCAAGAGCGGAAGCGAAACCCTGCCCAAAAAGTTGGGATAAATGTTTTCGATTTTATCACCCTCAAAGCTGACGGAGGAAAGCGCCAGCTTTTCCACTTCAGGGTGCCCCGAAAGGAGCCTTACCAATTCAGCGCCGGCATAGCCCGTCGCGCCGATAATACCTGCTATCATTTGTTAATTATGCACATTTAAAGGGTTATGGTCAATTATTAGTGTAACTTACGGCGACCTTATACCTTTACTAAGAAAGATGATAAGGATATAATTCCAGCATGAAGAAACTTTTGGTTCCGTTAACTTTAGCGCTTTTATTTTCCGCCTGCGCGTCAAAAATAAATATCGGGGCGGAATTGTCTCCTGCTGAATTGATACAGCGCGCCAACGAAGCGATGGATAGGAATCGTTACACGATAGCAATACAATATTACGAAGCTCTGCGCGACCGCAATCAAAGCAATATCGATCTAACCATAACGTCGGAATACCATATCGCGTTCATCCATTACAAACAGGGAAAAATGGAACAAGCGCGCGACGAGTTAAACGCCGTCCTTGAATACTACAATTCTCCCGACGCGGAACTGCTCCCCCAGCATTACAAAAGGCTTTCGCAAATAGTTCTTCAAACAATCGCGGAAAAAGAAAAACGCAAAGACCCCACTCTTAAAAGAAGAAGTCAATCATAATCAGGCAGCCAATTTTTATGCGCGGCAAGCAACTCATCAGTCATAGAGCGGATATCATCTATAGAAAGCTCCGCGGCTGTATGCGGCTCTAACATCGCCGCGTGGTAGACGCCGTCGCGTTTTTTCGCCGCCGCGGCTTCAATGGTAATCAGGTGGACATTAATGTGCGTCATATTCATCGCGGCAAGCTGCACAGGCAGTTTCACGGATTGGCGCGGCTTTATGCCGGAACTGTCTACCTGGCAGGGAACTTCAACGCAGGCTTCCTTCGGCAGATTTTCTATAGTTAAATTTGTGTTAAGCACATTTCCGCCTATCTTATACGGAACCCCCGTAACAACAGCTTCCATTATATGCGACGCGTATTCGCGCGAACGTTCGTGTTCAAGCGTATCTTTTTTTATCAGGCTTTCATACTCGGCTTTCCAGCTTTCAATCTGGCTGACACACCTGCGCGGATATTCGTCTAACGGTATATTAAATTTTTCTATTAACTGCGGATATTTCGATTTAATATAAAACGGATTGTACTCGGCGTTATGCTCGCTGGACTCAGTGCAGTAGTATCCGAGCTTATCAATATAATCGTAACGCACCATGTCCCAATGTTTTTCCGCCGCGTTCTTCGCCTTCGCCCTCTTTTTTATTTCCGGATAAAGATCGATACCGTCCTTACCGCGTATCTCCAAAAGCCATCCCATGTGGTTGATTCCTGCTATCAATTCGCTCCGCCCTTCCAGCTTATCTTTCATATCAAGCGATTCAAGCAGGTGCAGAGAACAAACCTGCACGCTGTGGCAGAGCCCGACAGTTTTCACGCCTGTGTATCTCTGCATAAAACCCGTAAGCATCGCCATCGGATTCGTGTAATTGAGAAACCACGCATCCGGGCAGACCTTTTCCATAACGCGCGCAAAATGCTCCAGCACCGGAATCGTCCGCAACGCGCGCATAATACCGCCGATGCCCAAAGTGTCGCCGATAGTCTGGCGCAGCCCGTATTTTTTCGGTATTTCAAAATCCGCGATTGTAGCCGGGTCGTAACCGCCGACCTGTACCGCGTTCACGACAAACGCCGCGCCCTTGAGCGCCTTTTCAAGATTCTCAATTCCCGCGTAACAGAAAATTTTTGAATAACCGCCCTTCCCCTTATTTATCGCGGACAAAATCCGCTCGCTTTCTTTCAACCTCTGCTCGTCAATATCGTACAAAGCGATTTCACATTCGCGCAGAACCTCGCTCGACATACAATCGCCCAGCACATTACGCGCAAAGATCGTACTGCCCGCGCCCAAGAAAGTAATTTTCAGCATAGCATCTCCTTGATAATCATAACGCAGTAATTATACCATACCGTCACAAAACGGTTTGAAAAGTATTACCCTTATATGGGTTGAAAATGGCATTTTTCTTGACATATTTTGTCGCCGTTTCGTGGTAGAATTCCTCAAAATAAAGTTCATGAAAAACACCCCCGTAACCGATACTTTTAATGTCGGGATTATAGTTCCCCTCCCAAATCACTATAGTTCCGATATGCCTCAAGGGCATGGAGCTGTCCGAAAACAAATTCGGGCAGCTCTTTTTTTATAGCTTTATAGATTAAAACAATTAATAGTTATATAATGCCTCATGCAAGAAAAACAGGCTAATAACGAAATTCAAGTCAAATTTAAGCCGATTTACGGTATCCGCCCCGGCGTTTACCTCACTTTCCTATACTCATTTATCCTGCTTGTTATACTTTTTTTACTGTTTTTGTATCCCGGCATAAAAAACCCCGGAGCGGTTTTAATCGTAAAAACAGAGCCTGCCGGCGCGGCTGTCAGAATAGACGGCGTTTACCGGGGCGCGGCAGGCAGTAAAATCCCCGTCTCAAAAGGAAACCACACAATAGAGGCGGTCATGCCCGGTTTTGAAAGCCAAAGCGCAGAGTATGAAATCCCTGCACGTTACCTGGGTTCGCTCTTTTTCCCCCTGTACAAAAAAGTCGAGTTTACGCTGAAAACATCAGACGCGGCGGCGGCTTTTGCCATGTATGCCGCCGATTACGCCGAATGGTCGTTTGCCGGAGAACCTACCGCGTCTTGGCAGATACCAATGAGCCTCTCGGAAGGCGCATACCGCGCTGGGAATGTAAGAAGTTCAAATGAGGATATGCAGAAAATATTACTTGCCGCATCCGGTTTTGCCGTCACAAGAGCCGCAACGCGCGACCTTATCCGCGCTAAAATACTTTTAGATAACTGCGGCAGCGCGCCCTCTCCCGCCGCTCTTGTAAAATCAATATCAGGCATATTGGCTTTTTTATCAAAAAATCCGGGCGCGGCAAAATGGCTTTCCCAAGTACTGCCGCGCGAACAAGCCGCGATTATCGAATCTTCCCGTTGGTTTGAAAAACAGGGGCGTTCCGGCGCGCCGCCAAAACCGGACGCTGTTACGGGAAGCGCGCGAATGGCTGGTGTAAATTTTATAAGGTTTTCATCGGGGTTTATGATCAGCGAAACCCCTGTATCGCGCTCCTTATTTGAAACGTTCCTTAATGAGCAACCACAGTGGAGAGAGTATCAAACCGATTATTTCCCTCAGGAAATTTCAAGTTACCCCTGGGATATCGATAAAAACGCCATTACAGGCGTTACATGGTACGCGGCGCAGGCGTTTTGCGGCTGGATGGCGGCGCGTCTTCCGTCAACAGGCATGGAAGTAAGACTCCCCACGGAAGAAGAATGGTCAATCGCCGCAAACAGCGTAAGCGGCATGAAAAACATGGGGTGGGAATGGTGCGCCGACCCTTATATACCGCTCCAATTCGCCGCGGCTTCTGTTTCCGCACAGGCAATACAAGCCGTCGGCTCCCCGGAACGTTCCCTGCGCGGCAGACAAACCTCAGCCTCGCCGGAAACAAGGGCATCCATGCCCCCCGATCTGTCCTCGCCAATCGTAACATTCCGCGTAGTTATTGCGCCGGAAATAAAAAAGTGAAGTATCATGAGTGAAGGCGTAAAAATCATAGCGCAGAACCGTAAAGCGCGGCACGACTATTCTGTCGATGAAACTTATGAGTGCGGCATAGAACTTTTGGGGACGGAAGTAAAATCGTTCCGCGACGGAAAAATCTCTTTCCCCGATTCGTGGGCGGAAGTTATAAACGGCGAAATATGGCTGCGTTCACTGATAGTTGCGGAAAATCCCTTTTCATCGGTTTTTAACCACGAACCGGACAGGAAAAAACGCCTTCTTCTGCACAAAGACGAAATAAAAAGAATCCGGCGAAAGGTGGAAGAAAAGGGCTATACGCTTATCCCGTTGTCATTTTATTTTAAAAAAAGCAGGGTAAAAGTCGAATTAGGGCTGTGCAAGGGTAAAAAAGCCTTCGATAAACGCGCCGGAATACGCGAAAAAGACTTAAAACGCGAGATTGCCCGTGAATTCAGGCGCGGACTCCAATAATTTACGCTAACGGGACTTCTTTTCTATGATTTCCATCATCAAAATGAAGGCGAAAACCAGTAAACCGGCGCAAAAAGCGGCTATTTTAATACTTTTATCGGAAATATATTCGGGGAACGAAGTGGAATATACGTTTCCGGCAGTAACATTGGCAGTTTTAGGCGTTCCCAGCCCTACAATCCGTATAAAACGTTCATCGGGCTGACCATAACCCATCTGGCGCGCCTGAACCATCATCGTATCCTGATCGTACTGCAAATTAAATCTTGTTCTTTCCAGTTCTTCGTTGATAATCCCGAGCTCTTTGATATTTTCCCATTGCCGTTCTCTCTCGGCTAACAGATAATTGTATGATGACAAGCCCGAAGGACCGCCCAGAAAGGAAAAAAGCGAATATACAGCTATTGCGGTCCAAACTCCTAAGAGGTATTTAAAGACTCTCATAGTTCGATTTACGGTTATTTATCGATTATTCTTAAATCTTCTTCCAAAAACACGCTTTTTTTTTAAAAGAACGCTATATTTCAAAACCAGCATTGACAACTGCAAAACAAAAGGTTATTCTTAATATTAGTCTTTTGAAAACAAGGAAAAGTACCGATAATTGACAATAAGTGTTAATTTAGGGAGCGGTTCATGGCTAGTAATAAAAAACCTTCGATATACTCTGATCGCGCCAATATTGGAAGCGCAAAAGATCTGGACGAATACGGCGTATGGGTAAAGAGCGAACCTCAAGTTCTTCTTGATGATAAAGACGATTTATCTTCCGGTCAGGATGATCTTAATACGTCTGCCGCGGGGAAATCATCCAGCGATGAATCATTAACTTTCGACGACGCGGTATTTGACGTTGGCGAAGCCGTGACGCAGTCTAAAGCCGAAAAAGCTGAATTCCCTGACGACGATATAGAAATTAATCTCGAAGACGACCCGTTAACTTCTCAGGAAGTTTTATCCGATCTCAGCATGCCAGCCGACGACGATCTCGGCGTTACACCCGAAAGCGAAGATATCGAAATAGAGGACACTTCTTTTGATGAGTTTGAAGTTCCTCCGCAGGAAGAAACAGCCGAAACAGAAGCCGGAGATTTCAGCGACGACAGTTTAGCCGTAGATGATCTTAACGTCGAAGCGGATAACGATGAATTTGACACCGTAGATTTAAGCGTCCCGACTGTAAAAGCAATTGAAAATAACATCGACACTGTTTCCGACGATATAGACGCGGCGGCGGAAGAAGGTAATGTTTCAACCCACCTTCTTAAAAAAATCGCCACAGAGCTTTCGTCAATCAGAAACGAACTCACGGAACTTAAAAAAGAATTTGCCAATATCCGCTCTACTGTTCCCGCGGGCGAAGAAAAAACCGACGAGAGCGGCGGATTCTTCTCCGACGACGAGGACGAAACTCTTTCTCTTACAGGCGACGAACTTAACAATATACTAAGCTCCGGCGGCGCTATGGAAGAAGGCGTACCGGAAACCATTGACGATGAATCAACGGCTGAAAAACCGAGCGAAAAACCGGCAGATGACGAAGAAGACGAAACAATTTCGCTTACGGGCGATGAAATGGATAACATCCTTAACTCGGCGGATTTTACCGAAGAATCGGGAACCGAGGAAACGCCGGAAGATGATTCCTCCCCTGAGACTGAGAACATTGAAATCGAAATTGATACAGACGAAACACCGGAAGAGAAAGCCGAAACTGACACCCTCGCCGATATTTCGTTAGACGACAATTCGTCAGCCGACATTGCGTCAGACGACGCCGCTCTCACTGCAGACGACTTGGCGGATATTTCATTAGAAGACACATCGTCAACTGATCTTGCGACAGAAGACGCGTCGTCAACTGACATCGCGTCAGACGATGCCGCTCTCTCTGCAGACGACCTTGCTGATATTTCATTAGAAGACACATCGTCAACTGACATCGCCTCAGATGACGCCGCTCTCGCTTCAGACGACTTTGCGGACATTTCGTTAGACGATACAGCGTTAGCCGACACTACTGCAGACGACGACGCTCTCGCGACAGACGACTTAGCGGATATTTCATTAGACGATACATCGTTAACTGACCTTGCGACAGAAGACGTATCGTCAACAGACACCGCGTCAGACGATGCCGCTCTCACTGCAGACGACCTTGCGGATGTTTCACTAGAAGACGACACCTCGTCAATTGAACTTGCGACAGAGGATACATCGTTAACAGACATCGCGTCAGACGACGCCGCTCTCACTGCAGACGACCTTGCGGATGTTTCATTAGAAGACGATACCTCGTCAATTGAACTTGCAACGGAAGAAACATCGTCAACCGACATCACGACAGACGACGACGCACTTGCTGCGGACGACTTAGCCGATATTACGACAGATGAAACAACTGAAATAACGGAAGAACAGACAGAAACTGATGATATTACCGAGGATGACTTTGCCGGCATCTCGTTAGACGACGATTCATTATCCAGCACAGACCTTGCAATGGATGACTTTTCGGATATTTCTGCAGAAGATGATACATCGTCAGCCGACCTCGCGTCGGACGATGCTCTGTCAGCCGATGCCTTATCAGACGACGCTCTGTCAGCCGACGCCTTATCAGATGACGCTTTGTCAGCTGACGCTTTATCAGACGACGCTCTGTCAGCCGATGCCTTATCAGATGACGCTCTGTCAGCTGACGCTTTATCAGACGACGCTCTGTCTACTGAAGAAGTTTCATCAACTGAAACATCATCGGATGACGACGCCGACTTTGCCTCAGATGACTTTGCCGACATTTCGTTAGACGATACCGCACTGGACGCCGACATTGCCTCCAGCGATTTTGCCGACATTCCATCAACTGACGACGCTTCCTCTGACCTCGCTTCGGACGACCTTGCGGCGGATGCCCTCGCGTCAGACGACACCGGGTCAGATGCCATTGCCTCAGACGACCTTGCTTCGGACGACGCTTCCGCGCAGGATGCGGAACTTGAAATGGATGACTTTACCGAACTTTCGCAGGAAGATACAGAGGCGATTGCCGGAGCGGATGATGAATTAGACAAACTGCGAAAAGAAGGCGCAACACCCACTACGGAAGCCCCTGAAAACAGCCATTATCTTGAAAATGATGATTCATTTGATGATTTGTCAGACGCGGTAATTGACGAACCTGTGTTATCATCTAATGATCTTTTAGAAAAAGAAGTTTTAACAGAGCCCTCTTTAGACGAAGAAAATTTTGACATGGATTCTTTTGACAATTTGTCAATTGATTCCGATACAGATGATTTTTCTTCTCTTGACGATACAGCATCACAGCTGGAAGAAGCTCCCGTACAGGAAGCTCCTGCGCCGCAAGCTGCAGCACAGCCAGCGCCTCAAGCTGCACCTGCACCGCAAACCTCTGTACCTGCACCAGCCACTGCACCTGCGCCAGCCGCCGCTGTACCGCAAGCTGTTGCGCCTCAAGCAGTTTCCGGAGTTACGGCAGGCGCCGGACAGCCGCAAGCGCAAGCCGGAGGCGCAGTTCCGTTTGCCCTTCCTTCGGGCTTAAGATCAGAGCTTAGAAATATTTTAAGCTACATGGATCAGCTTCTTGAATCATTGCCGGAAGAAAAAATCGAAGAGTTCGCAAAATCAGAATACTTCGATTCCTACAAAAAACTCTTTAAGGATTTGGGGCTGGTATAATCGCCGATTTATCGCTTGGCGCACAACTTCATTCACGTTACAATCCACAGGCGGAAGCGGAACGCTATATCGACTCTTTAAATTTAAACCAGCAAACAGAATGTTTTATTTT
>Ga0268262_10007547_pt1 | contig 10104 bp, 5 predicted proteins | sample TergutNc150P3_FD_190354 | JGI IMG/M metagenome (GOLD analysis project Ga0268262, IMG submission 190354) | Nasutitermes corniger P3 segment gut microbial community from laboratory colony in Florida, USA - Nc150 P3 (SPAdes) (version 2) | ecosystem: Host-associated > Arthropoda: Insects > Digestive...
AAAAAGTTTTTTAACTATATAAAAATTAGGCCTGTGGCCATAATTTCATTCGTCTGCCTTGCCATTCTTTATTTTATGATGCTCTTTGCGGAGTTTTTCGCCCCATATTCACCTAACACGTCGTTTGCGGATAAAAGCTACCACCCGCCTAATGCCCGTTTTTACAAGGGAAAATTTCAAGCGCAGGAATGCCGGACGACAAATACGGTGACATGGAAGTATGTTCGCATCCGCGATCTTTATTCCCAAATAAAATTATTCGGTGAAGGGGAGCCGTATCATCTGTGGGGATTCATTCCCGCAAACCGCCATCTTTTTACGACCGCGCAGGGCGATTACCCCGTCTTCCTAATGGGCGCGGATAACCTTGGAAGGGACTTATTTTCACGCATTGTCTACGGCTCACGCGTCTCCCTTACCATTGGTTTCGTGGCGACATTTATCTCCCTTGCCCTTGCCGGTCTTGCCGGAGGCCTTGCCGGTTTCTTCGGCGGTTTTACGGACTGGTCGATCATGAGAACATCGGAATTTTTAATGCTTATCCCGTCCCTGTACCTGATACTTTTCCTGCGCTCACTCATGGCATCTAACATGGATCCCGGCCAGTCTTATATGATGATAACGGTAATACTCTCCCTTGTTGGGTGGCCCGGTTCCGCCCGCACGATAAGGGGCATGGTTCACGCGATAAAGCGCGAAGAATTCGTCCTTAACGCCAAATTGGAAATGATTCCTTCCGTAACAATTATTTTCAGGCATATAATTCCGCAGATAGCGAGCCTTCTAATTGTAAGCGTCGCCCTTAGCATTCCCGGTTTTATCATGACGGAAACGGTTCTTTCCTACCTTGGTTTGGGTATTACCGACCCGGCGGTAAGCTGGGGTTCACTCATTAAGCGCGATTTGTCAACAATCGCGAATTTACGCGCCTTCCCGTGGCTATTAACGCCAGTATGGTTCTTGTTAGGTGTAACTCTAGGCTTTAATTTTATTGGAGACGCTCTTAGGGATTTCTTTGATCCGTACCATATCGGCGGAACAGGAAATGAAAAATGGGGATTAGGAAAATTGATTCAAAAAATCTTTCGTTCTCCCAATTCCCCACTCCTCACTCCTCACTCCTCACTTCTCTCTCCCCACTCCCCTCTCCCCTCTTCTCCCCTCCTATCCGTCCGCGATCTTTCAGTCACTTTCAACGTCCAACGCGGCAAAGATCATATCGGCATTCAAGCGGTACGCGGAGTTTCATTTACCCTGCAAAAAGGCGAAACACTAGGCATTGTCGGGGAAAGCGGATCGGGAAAAAGCGTAAGCACTTTGGCGATTCCAGGGCTTCATCCCAAGAACGCGGATATTTGCGGTTCCATTTGCTATGAGGCCAAGGAATTAATTAATCTTGATACGGAAGCGTTACGCGAATATAGAGGGAAAAAGATTGGCATGATCTTTCAGGAACCCGGACGCTCTTATGATCCGCTCCAAAATATTGGGGGCGTATTTTTTGAAACGTTCAGAAACAGTGAGCCTGAAATTACCAAAGAGGAATCCGCAAAACGAGCGGCGGCACTTCTTGAAGAAACGGGGCTTAATAACGGTACTGAGCGCCTTTCCAATTTTCCGCATCAATTTTCAGGCGGACAGCTTCAACGTATCGGCATCGCCCTCGCCCTTGCGCAGGGTTGTGAACTTTTAATCGCCGACGAGCCGACTACGGCTCTTGATTTGACAATTCAAAAACAAATAGTGGAACTTTTAAAAACCTTACGGCGAAAGCGCAATATTTCAATTATCTTTATCAGCCACGACATTGATTTGGTAGCGGAAATATCAGATCGCATAATGGTGATGTACGGCGGCCTTATAATGGAATCCGCTAGCGCGGCTGAAATTACAAACAACCCACGCCACCCCTACACTACCGCCCTCCTTGCCGCCTCGCCTCGCTTTGGGAGTCATTATTCTAAAGAGCGTCTTTTGACCATTCCGGGGAAAGTGAGTGATCCCGCAAATCCGCAACCGGGGTGTCCGTTTGCGCCGCGCTGTGATAAGGCGGGGAGTGAGTGTGCGAGGGGGATTCCGCGGTTGCTAGTTAAAGATGGGTATGAGTTGCGGTGTTGTATTGGGTAATGGAAGAGTTACCAAGAATTCTACCACGAACCAACACGAACTCTTAGTACATATCTTGTCGTTGTTCGTTTTGGTTCATGGTAGGACTCTTTTAAATCCAATTACAAATCTATTTCTTTAATTTGCTCTAGAGACATCCCTGTAATACGATGTACAAATTCAGGTGTTGAACCTTCTGAAAGCAAATTTTTCGCAATTAGCAATTTTTCTTCTTCGCGTCCATCTTCAAGCGCTTCCTCGCGGACAACTCTCATTTCTACTTCCGGATCATACTCGGCATACAGCATATTCAATACCTCCGAACCATGTTTTCTAAAAAAATCTTTTAGGATATTGTTCTTTATACAATATTTTATCGCGGATCTAAACGCTTTATCAAGTATTTCTTTCTTCTCGTTATACTTTTTTTGATACTCCTTTTGATACTCCCGTATTTTGTCTATAAATCGACTGTAACTGTCAAGTGTCCTGCTTTTGCTCAATATCTCCTGATTACGCCCTTTATTGATATTATAAACCTGCACCACAAGTTCCAATGGCAAATCGATCTTTATCTTGTCAGTTTTCATAAAAGCGTCGGAAAGCCTTAATTCTTTGTAATCGGGATACGGATCTGTACCGTTGTATAAAACAATAAACTCTGGCTTTGGGATTTTTATAAGTTTTCTTTTAAACTTGTCTTCTGAATCTGTTATCAATTCGTACAGTTTTTCAACGTACATCAGACACCTGAGTGGCATATTATCGTTAATGGTTGATTGGTGTTCAATAAGAACGATAAGTCGATTATTTAATAAAAACGATATGTCGTTTCTCTGCCTCCTGAAAAGTACGTCTGAAAGCGTGTTAATGTCGATGGGTACGTCCGGTGGAAGGGTAATACCCTCTATCGCGGAATACAGCTCCCTCAAAAGAGCCGGGTTGCTGAAAAGGAAAGTAAAAACGGTGTCCTTGTGTTTTTCGTTCACATTTTCCATAAAAGTCCTCCATAAGATAGTTTTTTCCTGAACCTTCAAAAAAGGTTCACATATATATGGCGCGAGGTTGCGGTTTTGCTTGACCGAAAATGAAAAATTATTCTAAAAATTTCACACACGTTAAATAAATGCACGGCGTAGCCGTGTAGATCATTAATGCCGCATAACGTAGCACCAATAAAAGCCGCTGTCTGTAATAAAAGCAAGGGAGCCTTTAGGCGACCGACAGTGCGCAGAGCACGAAAGAACAAAGAACACAAAGGGGGAATAGTATCAACTTTGCTGCCATTGTTTAATTTTTTCAGTGACGGTTTTTTCAAATAATTTATAATCATTTTCAAACTTTTTAAAATCATATAAAATTTCCTGATACAGACGTTCAAGCGTTTTGTTACTATTGGTCATGAATGTAACAGTATTAGTTGTAAAAAGTTCAGGAGTGTCAACATTAAGAGCCTGAGCAATTCGCTCCAACATACCGGCGGAAGGGAATTTCTTGCCTACTTCTATCATAGCTATGTAATTTGGAGCAGTATCCATTTTTTCTGCCAGTTTTTCTTGTGAAATCCCAAGTATTTTACGGTATTTCTTCATATTTTCTGCCAAAATCAGGCGAATATCAGTCATATAGTCCCTAAACTTACCTATTGGATTGGTATTTATTTATTATATCTTCTACTATAGGGTATTGATTATTTACTGTAAGGTGTGTTATTATCTAATAGATTGGTATATTAGAATTTGTAGCGAAATCTAAGTATTAATTAAGGAAATATGCAGGTATAACAGCATTTTATAAGGAGTGATTTTATGAGAATAGCGGTTAAAAAGTTGGGTATTGTGGCGTTTGTGGCAATGTTGGTTTTCGTGCTGGCTGGATGTAAAGAACCAGAACAGTCATCATCTAAATATAATATCGTTAATATAAGCCCTATACAAGGCGTTACCATTCCGGTAACCGGAGAAACCCCGGTTAGGACCATTACCGAAAATGCGCAGTACAGCGGTACGGTGACATGGAACGGTAGCCCGGCTATCTTTGCTGCTGATACACTATATATTGCAACCATTATGTTGACTGTAAAAACAAACTACACCATGCAAGGAGTAGCGGCAAACTTTTTCTCAGTTGCCGGGGCAATGATGGTAAGTAACAATGCCAATTCTGGTGTTATTACGGCGGTATTTCCAGCAACCGGCGGGACCGCAAGTAATCCTGATGTTATAAACATAGCAGTCATTGATGGTGTTACTATTCCGGTAACCAGTGCAACTCCAGTTACCAGAATCTCTGAAAATTCACAGTATAGTGGAACGGTAACATGGAGCGGCAGTCCGTCTAACTTTGCCGCCGAAACACAATATATAGCGACCATTATGCTGACTGCAAAAACAGGCTTTACCCTGCAAGGGGTAGGAGCTAACTTTTTTATGGTTGCAGGGGCGACATCAGTAAGTAATAACGCCAATTCTGGCGTTATTACCGCCGTATTTCCTCATACTGGTGGGACTGCAAGTAATCCTGATATTGTAAACACAGCGGCCATTAACGGCGTTACTATTCCGGTAACCGGTGCAACTCCAGTTACTAGAATCTCTGAGAACTCACAATATAGCGGAATTGTAACATGGAACGGCAGTCCATCTACCTTTGCAGCCGACACACAATATACGGCAACCATTACTCTAACTGCAAAAACAGGTTACACCTTGCAAGGGTTAGGAGTCAACTTTTTTACAGTTGCAGGAGCAACATCAGTAAGCAATAACGCCAACTCCGGCGTTATTACCGTTGTATTCCCAAAAACTACCATAGCGAATATAAATCCCGATATTATTGAACTTACAGCTAATACATGGACTAATGGAAATATTGCCATATCAAGTGGCGAGCAATGGTTCAAATTTACTGCAACAGCGGCTACCCAATACATACATTTTAATCCTGATTCACTAATCTATGTATATGTACAATTGTACGATAATAACAACTCAGCGGTAGGAAATACCACAATTTTATATAGTAGTGTTCCTTATACTACTAGATCATTAACAATTAGTAAAGAATACTATATCAAAGTAACACCATATACTGGCAACGGCTCATACATGATAGGATTTAATACCTCAATTACAAAACCTATAAAACAAGTAATAGATTTAACAATCAAAACACAGCCAACTAAATTGGTTTACACGCATGGTAATGCGCTTGATTTAGCAGGACTTATTGTGACGCTGACCTACTATGATTACACGACAGAAGATGTTACCGCCATAAACTTTACAGCGAAAAACATAATTGCAAACCCAGCACAGGGAGCTAGTTTAGTTCATGTAACGCATAACGGGCAGCCTGTTACAATAACATGCGGCGAATTGTCACTTAAAACCGCTAATAATCTAACCGTTACCAAAGCTACCAGTGCTTGGGCCAATCCTACAGTCAATACAACTTACACACCTACATTAACGCTTGGTGGTGTAATAATTCCGGACGGTTACGTATTTACCGCGCCTACTACAAAACTCTATGCTGGTAATTACCAATATTTTGCTGCAACCTACACCAACCCAGATGGAAATTATGAAACCGTGAGCGGTAATATTACGGTAAACGTAGCAAAATCCGGTCCAGCCGTTTGGCCTACAGCGGCGACCATTACCTATGGCTCACCATTGTCCTCGTCCGTATTAAGCGGCGGTGATACTACCGCTGGTTCTTTCGCATGGACTAGCGGTACAACTTTTCCCACCGTTACCAACAGCGGCTACAGCGTAACTTTTACGCCAATTGATACCGCCAATTACACTGTTACAACAGGTACGGTAGCAATCACCGTCAACAAGGCATTCATTTCAGATGTTGTTGCTGCGCCTGCCTTGAATCGGTATGCTCATAATGGAATTTTACTCTCAGTAACCACGGTGGGCTACGACATTGAATACGGTATCAGTACCTCAAACAATGCCGCTACTGCTGTCTGGCAGTCCGGATTGCTCTTTACCGGTCTGAACAAATCAACAAGTTACTACTTTTTTGCCCGTATAGCGGAAAGTGCCAATTACCATGTCGGTCCGGCAAGCGGTAGTCTACAGGTAACGACCCGTTCATCCAATGTACTAACAGTAACAACTAGTGCGGAATGGGGAGATGCCTGTACAAATATCGCTGTCTTTGGCAACGGTACTGCCGAAACTCCTCAAACCTACACCATTACGATAAGTGGGGATGTTGCGGTTGGCGGAGGAGGAAATTTCAGTTCTGTATCAAGTTTTGGTTCTGTATCAAATGTAGTTATAACATTACAAGGCAATGGTAAACTCTATCTTAATAGTCAAGGTTATATGATCAGAATAGATGCCAATCAAACCCTTATCATCGACAGTACCGCTCTTACCTTACAAGGGCTTGATAACAATGCATCATTAATTGATTGTTCTGGCACATTGGAATTAAAAAATGGAGAAATCATTAATAACCATAAATCTTATACATTAAGTCGAAGCGGTGAAAGATACTACAATGGTGGCGGTGGTGTATATGTCCGCGGCGGTACCTTCATAATGACGGGGGGAATCATCAGCGGAAACAGTATCTTCGGTAGTGACAATAACGACAAATCCCCTCATAGTGTCATCTACAATTGCGGTGGCGGAGTGTATGTCAGCGGTGGTACCTTCACAATAACGGGAGGAACAATCACTGGAAACAACGCCAAAGGTTGGAAACGTGAAGGCATTTACAGTGGTTACCTAAACGAAGGTGGTGGAGTGTACATCAGCAACGATAGCACATTTTTCATGAATGGGGGAACCATCAGTGACAACAGTACTAAAGATTATAACGGCGGTTATAACGCTGGCGGTGGGATTTATGCCAGCGATACTTTCACCATGAATGGGGGAACTATCAGTGGCAACAACAGTGACAATGGCGGCGGGATTTATGCCAACGATACTTTCACTATGAATGGGGGAACCATCAGTGGCAACAACAGTGACAATGGCGGCGGTGTGTATGCCAACAGTGTCTTCACAATGACTGGGGGGATTATCAGTGGCAACAGTTGCAAAGGTGACTACATTTCTAACGGCGGTAGTTACTACTACATAAGCGGCGGTGGAGTGTTTGTCAGCAACGCGTTTACCAAGACAGGAGGAATTATCTATGGGAATGACGCATTAGAGGTAAATAAAAACACCGTTACTGGAACAAATGCTAAAGGTTATGCGGTGTTCTATTCGTTCAACCCAGCCTACTACCGGGACAGCACTCTGGGCGAAAACGATAACTTATATTCCAATTCTCCGCTACCCGCCAATTCAGGGCAAACCTTGAATGGGTGGACAAAGAGGTGAGGAAAGCAGATGACGTATGAGAACGTAACGGTTGCGCTGTTTGTAAAAGAAGGAGGGATTTTATGAGACATCGATAAAAGTGGAATGTAAACGGAATTGTAGGAGAGAAGGAGTAAGAAACGGGTTTGTTGTTAGTAAACAAAACGTGTTATCAACACGCTTGGTCAGTTGACAACTAATTCCGTTTTTATCCCTAAATGGAAATAAATTTTATATACAGGAGTTCCCAGTATGATGTATATCGTCCGTTAGGCGGGAATAGATAACAGATTTTTGGTCTATAAACATAAATTAAGGATAATGAGAATGTCCAAATCTTTTGGAAAAACTTTTTTCTGGGAAAATAAATGGGGAATAATACTCGGCATTGTAGTAGCTGTGTTTGGGGGCATAACTAACTATTTTTTATCATCATTGCAATTTGTAAGTTATATTTTACAAGCGGTAGCATTATTTTTAATTACCGCGATGCTGAGCAATTATTTAAGTAATCGCCAACGTGAGACAATTGAAATAAATACCGATATTGCGTTGGGTAAAATTGAAAACAAATACAAAGGTATTTCATGTAATTCTATGCATCTTTTTAAGATATTTCATCTTAATGATGGAGGAAGTTTTTATAACGTTGCTCATAATATCTTCTTTAATAATATAATAAAATCCTATTACAGCAATGGAGAAAACCGGAAATATTGTATTTCAATTGATATATATTATCAAATAATCCAGGATTTTCTTAGCAAGGGATACAAAATGAAGACAATAAATGGATTATTGCTGCCATTTTGGTATGTTCCAAAAGAAAAAAATAAAGCATTAACAGAATATACCGAATTTTGCAAGAAAGAAGCGGAGTTATTTGAAAGGATCACCTATTATCAGGATTATGAAAATGATAATTGGAAAGACAACACTGTAAGAATGATATACTATGATCTTTTGTCTTCAGAAAAAAGTACTGATTTTGCAGTAAGGTGGTTAATTACATTAATTGTAAAAATCAAAACATTAAGAAACACATTTAGTAAAGATATAGAAAAAATTCTTAGTATACAATTAGAAGAACATATTAATTATTTACAGTATGATAAAGTGGAATTTATTAGCATAATTAAGAACAATATAAAAAATATCACCGCATTTCTGGAAAATAAAGATAGTGGAATTGAAAATTCACGTAAAATGACTTCCATTATCAACGATTTGTTTTATAACGATATGAAAAAGAGAAATAAGTTCGTAGCGAGAAGTATAATTGTTGCCATGTTCGAAAAAGATGTGATAAATTTTGAAGATGTAACAGCGGTCTGTTGTTTTTATAAAGAGGGCAGTACGGACGATCAATTTGTGATGCTCCTAAACGGCAGCAATACCGGACCAAGTGTTGAAATAGAAATAATTACAAAAGAGGATAGAATTATTAAAATACAACAAATAATAACTGATCTACTTAAGCCATGAGAAGAGTCTATCAACAACTCATAACTTTGACAACAACTCCTTTTTACTTCTTTATGATCTTTGTCTTATTAGTGATCTTTGTGTGAAATCTTATAGATAAAATTTATATAAAGTTACAATCTCCAAAAACGATAAAAACGTATACCCAAAAAAATACTTGAGAGATGTCAGCAAAAAAAATTTTTAGACATACATTTTGCAATATGTTGGTTCATGGAAAAATTCTAATAAATCTTTTTACACGAAATATTCAATATCTCATAATATTTCCTTAATTTTCTCCAGAGACAGCCCTGTAATACGATGCAAAAATTCAAGTGTTGAACCTTCTGAAAGTAAATTTTTCGCAATTAGCAATTTTTCTCCTTCCATGCTTTCTTCTCTTCCTTCTTCAAGTGTTAATCCCTGCATCTGATATTCCCTAATCTTATTTATAAAAAAACTGTAGCCGTACAGGCTTTCGCATTTTTTTAGTATTAATGAAAATTTTTCAAAAAATTTCACACAAAGAACACAAAGGGACAAAGATCACAAAGAGGAATCAAGGGTTTTTGTCCATTATCTTATCGTAAACCTCCTATGCATAGCCCTCGGACAAAAACCCCTCTTCCCTCTTCTTTGTGATCTTCTCTTCCTTTGCGCTCTTTGTGTGAGGTTTTTGGAAATATACGTTATTCCTCATCTTCAGCTAACAATTTATCGCGGTTGAGTTTATATATTTCATTATCGGGGTCAATTTCCAGAGCGCGGTTTACATCGGCAACTGACTGTTCATTGTCGCCCTTTCTATTATGCGCTATGGCGCGTTTATTATATGCGGAGCTATTTTGCGGATCAAGACGGATCGCCTCTGTATAATCGGCAATGGCGTTGTCCGGGTCTTTCAGTTCAAGATAAGTATCGCCGCGCCTTAGCAAGGCATAAACGAACTGCGGATTAATACGGAGCGCTTCGTTTAGGTTTTCCAGAGCCTTCTCGTAATCTTCAAGCTGATAATAAACCATTCCCCTGTTGCACCAGGCCATCGCGTAATTACCGTTAAGGCGGATTGCTTCGCTAAGTTCCGCCAGAGCTTTGTCGTATTCCTCCATTCTAAGGTACAGGGTGCCAAGGTTACTGTGGGCCTCGACATATCCCGGTCTTAACTCAATGGCTTTTTCATAATCGGCTAACG
>Ga0268262_10007548_pt1 | contig 10103 bp, 8 predicted proteins | sample TergutNc150P3_FD_190354 | JGI IMG/M metagenome (GOLD analysis project Ga0268262, IMG submission 190354) | Nasutitermes corniger P3 segment gut microbial community from laboratory colony in Florida, USA - Nc150 P3 (SPAdes) (version 2) | ecosystem: Host-associated > Arthropoda: Insects > Digestive...
AACCGGAAATAGCTCGCTCTCTTTGAAGAGAGTTTCGGGCGGCTCTTTATGGAAACCGTCATCGTCAAGGTTTTGTATCAGTATGGCGGCTATAGACCTGAGTTCGTCATCAACAGGCTCCAGCTGCAACTGCCATAGAAGGTGCTGTTGAAGCGTCTCCGGCCTTGTAAGGGCCCCTTCCATGAAACGGCGGTGATCGTCCGAAGCGGCGGCCCCCGCCGAACCGCTGTACATGAAGCCGGAATCGGAACTTGTCTCAAAATATTCCTCAACTTCCCTTTGCTGGGGCTCATCCTCGCTCAGGGAAACCGTGCTGCGATCATCCACGACCTCCAGGGCGGGGTTTTTTTCAAGTTCTTCCTCGATTTTTTCCCTGAGATCAACCAGCGGCAGTTCCATCAGCTTTAGGGACTGATACACCTGCGGGTTCATTTTTACGCCGAGCTGCTGCTTTTGGACAAAAGAAGCCTGCATATATATATAATATAACCCCATTTGAGGGGTTTGTCGAGGAGAATAATAAAAAGGATGGCCCCCGGCCCCTACTCCCTTTTTTTTGCGATTTAATGTATGCTCTCCCATAGAGACAGGAAAATAACAGTGAAATCCGGAGACCTTAAAAAGAAGATAAAGCTCTTTATTATCAATATCGGTACCTCCGGGAAGTACACGGGGCAAGGGGAATTCGGAATGTCCGATTACCTGATCCGGTATGTGCTTATGAATTTTATTTGTATCCTGGGCGCGGTTATTCTCTTTGGGTTTATCTTTGCGAGGCTCAGTCAGGGAAAACATGGTACCGTAGCCGCCTGCGCCGTCATGATCCTGATTGCCTTTGTGACTATCGCATTGTCCCGCGCGAAAAAGGTATCGCAGATTATTCCGGCCATGATACTCATGATCTTTTACGGTTTGCTGTGTATCACGGTAACATGGCTTGGGGAAGCGGAAGGCGCAAACTTCCTGTTCATCTATATGTACCCGCCGCTTACGATCATGATGCTGGGAATGAGGTTCGGCATTATATTATCAATACTCCTCCCGGCCATTGTGTCCCTGGAAATGTTTGTCCCGGGATTATCCCGTTTTTCCTACCCTGTCACCGTTCCAATCCATATGCTGGTGACGTACTTTCTGGTTTTTTCGGTTATGGTTGTCATAGAAACCACCCGGAAAGCCAAAGACCGGCTGATAAATACCCAGAACAAAAGGCTGCAGGAACTTACAGAGGAAGCGCAATCGGCAAACCGCACCAAAAGCAATTTCCTCGCCAGCATGAGCCATGAGATCCGCACCCCCATGAACGCCATTACCGGTATGGCGGAATTGCTGCTGAGGGGCAAGCTTTCCGATGAAGCCCACGGCTATGTGCAGGACATCAAACAGGCGGGGGCCAACCTCATTTCCATCATCAACGATATTCTGGATTTTTCCAAAATAGAGGCGGGGAAGCTGGAGATCGTCCCCATAAAATACCTGCTTGCGTCACTGGTTAACGACTCGATAAGCATCATCAGGATGAGGCTCATGGAAAAGCCGATCCGGTTCTATACCAACATTGACGGGCGCATTCCCAATGGCCTTGTCGGCGACGAGGCCCGGCTGCGGCAAATATTCATCAACCTGCTGTCCAACGCGATAAAGTACACCGTTAAAGGAAGTATCAGCATTTCCATTACCCAGGAAAAGAGAGAAGGCAGTCAGGTATGGCTCAGAATAGAAGTGGCCGATACAGGGCTTGGCATTAAGCCGGAGGATCAGGCGAAACTCTTTGCGGATTTTGTACAGGTTGATACGAAAAAGAACCGGGGCATTGAGGGTACGGGTCTGGGGCTTGCTATCACCAAACGGCTCTGTATTGCTATGGGCGGGGATATAAGCGTAAAGAGCGAGTACGGCAAGGGCAGTTCCTTTATCGCTGTTATTCCGCAGGGAGTTTACGATGAGGCCCCCTTTGCGGCGGTGGAAGAACCGGAGAAAAAGAAGGTGCTTGTGTACGAAGGCCGTGTATGTTACGCCGCGTCCGTGGGCTGGTCGCTTGAAAATATGAAAGTACCCCATGTCATTGTAACTGATCAGACTGCCTTTACCGAAGCCCTGTTCCGGTCGGAGTGGTTTTTTGTTTTTTCCGGCTACGGCCTTTATGAAAATATCAGGCCTTTAATGGCGCGTCCCGCCGGGGAATTCGCGGGCGGCAAACAGCCGCCCCTTGCCCTTATGGTGGAATGGGGAACCGAAAGCTACATCCCCGGCGTGCGTTTTGTGTCACTGCCGGTACAGTCTTTATCCATAGCCAACATCCTTAACGGAAAAGCCGACAATAAGGGTTATTTTGATCACGCCGCCAGCCTTAACACGATTCGGTTTACCCTTCCCCAGGCGAGGCTTCTTGTTGTTGACGACATCAGCACCAACCTCAAAGTGGCGGAGGGTCTTCTTGCGCCCTACAAGGCAACGGTGGAAACCTCTCTGGGCGGCGCCGAGGCTATAGAAATGGTGAAACACAAAGCTTTGCAGAAGCTCGACTACGATCTGGTGTTTATGGATCACATGATGCCGGATGTGGACGGCATTGAGGCGACCGCCGTTATACGTTTATGGGAGGCGTCCCTTAAGGAACAGGGAATTACCCATAACGCGGTTCCCATTATCGCCCTTACCGCCAACGCCGTATCCGGCATGAGGGAAATGTTTATAGAAAAAGGTTTCAATGATTTTCTTGCCAAGCCCATTGATATTTCAAAGCTGGATGAGATGCTTGACAGGTGGATACCCAAGGAGAAAAGGGCAATGAGCAATGAACAATTAACAATGAACAATGAGCAAGAAGCAATGAGCAATGCGAGAGAGTGCGATAAACCCTCGCTCTCTATACCGGGAGTCGATACGGCAAGAGGCATAACCTTGACCGGCGGCAAGGAGGCGTTTTACCACCGGGTTCTGGAACTTTATATTAAGGACGCGCTGGAGCGCCTGCCGCGGTTACAAACCGTACCTGAAAAGGATGCCCTGAGAATTTTTATCACCCAGGTACATTCACTGAAAAGCGCGTCCGCGTCAATCGGCGCCGCGGAATTATCCGCGGAAGCCGCCGCCCTTGAAGCCGCGGGGAAATCGGAGAACATGGCCTTCATCAAGGACAACCTGCGCGGCTTCACCGAACACCTTACGAAAATGGTAGAAAACATCCGCGCCGCGCTTAAGCCCGCGCAATCCCCTGGAGTCGAAGCGGAAAAAACCTCCAACCCCACTCCCCACTCACCATTATTAACTGATTTGCAAACAGCCCTGAAGTCCCAAAACGTCACTGAGATTGACCGCATCCTCAATGAACTGAATCAGAAACAGCTTGATTCAAAAACCAAAGAAACATTGGAAAAAATATCCGATGACGTACTGATAACAGAATTCGGCGATGCCCTGAAAAACGTTGAAGAATTATTACATACCAATAAATGAGGAATAAATATGGAAAACGAAAAACCATTGATTATTCTGGTAGACGATAATCCCGCCAACCTTCGCATAGGCAAAAACGTCCTCTCAGAAAAATTCGCCGTCGCTACCGCCCCCTCGGCGGAAAAATTGTTCGGCCTTCTGGAAAACAACAATCCCGCCGTGATACTCCTGGATGTGGATATGCCGGAAATGAACGGGTATGAGGCAATCAAGGTTCTCAAATCAAAACCGCAGTCCCATGATATTCCGGTGATCTTTGTAACCGGCAGAACAGAATCGGATGACGAGCTTGCCGGGCTTTCCCTGGGGGCAATCGACTATATCACCAAGCCTTTCCAGCCGTCTCTTCTGCTAAAACGTATAGAGGTGCATCTTCTGGTGGAAGCCCAAAAGAAAAAACTGGGAAAACAGGCGGCCGAGCTTCAATACTTCAATGATAACCTGCAAAAGATGGTTGAGGAAAAAACCGCAAGCGTCATTAATATGCAAAACGCCCTGCTTAAGACCATGGCGGAACTTGTTGAATGCCGCGATGACATTACAGGCGGCCACATTGAGCGTACCCAACAGGGGATAAAGATACTGCTGGCCGGGATTCAAAAGAACGGTTTATACAGTGAGGAGACAAAAAACTGGAATGTCGAATTGCTGCTCCAATCCAGCCAGCTGCATGACGTGGGGAAGATAAGCATTGATGACAGCATCTTAAAGAAACCGGGAAAGCTCACTGATGAAGAATTCGAGGCGATGAAAAAACACGCAGGCTTCGGCGAAAAAATAATAGAAAAAATTGAAACGCTCGCCAAGGAAAATGATTTCCTTGATTACGCTAAAATTTTCGCGGCCAGCCACCATGAAAAATGGGACGGCACAGGTTACCCCAATGGGTTAAAAGGGAACGACATTCCCCTTTTGGGCCGGATCATGGCGATTGCCGACGTATACGACGCGTTGACATCGGTGCGTCCCTATAAAAAGGCCTTTCCCCACGAGGAAGCGGTGCGGATTATTACCGAAGGCAGCGGAAAGCAGTTCGATCCCGCCCTGGTTGAGATATTCTCCCAAACGGCGGATCAATTTAAAGGCATTATCAGCACACCAGCTGTTCCCTGATTATTTTGGCAAGTGAATTATCGTTTACCTTGACAATTTCTTTTTCACGGTTGTAGCTTTCGACCGAATCCGACGCGTGGGCGGTATTGACCATTACGTTTGATCCGAATTCCCGGCGCACCGTGCCTTTCGGCGCCTTGAGCGGGTCTGTGGGGCCAAGCACGTCGCGGATTTTCTTTACCGCGTTTGTTCCTTCGTAGATAAGGATCATACATTTGGGATCGTCGAGTTTCTTGATATCTTCCATATAACGGTAGCCGTCGTCTTTGGACGGAGGCCGCTTGCCCGACATGAATTCGACAATCTGCCCGAACTGGTCTTTCGCGCATTCCACGCCGAAAGACGCGGTAAGAGCCCTTGCGGCTTCTTCGCTTAACGTGAAATTAAATTCCCTTTCCAGCAGGGCCTTTGCCCGTTTGCCGAACACAGGGGAGAGTTTATCTTTTAGCACCGCTTCCACAGGGCCGTAAAATTCCATGGCCTCGGCAAGCGAAAATCTGTGAACCTTGACGCCTACAATCCGCAGTCCGGTGCGTGAAAACATATCTATAACGGCTCCGGGACGGGCTGTATGATCCTTCCAGTTTTCCGGTTTAATTATCACCAGAGTCTGCTCAATTTTTGAAGGGTCCGGGTAGGCGAGGTTCTGCACGATGTTTCCTTTGCCTTCAAGGAATTTTGCCATCATCCTCAGGCCCTCGTCCGCTTCGTCCTGGTTGCGCGGGGTCAGTACAGCCGGTTCAAAGTAGCTGACTACATCGGGGTTGTCCTTTGAAAAAATCATGTCGGCGTATGTGTCCCGTACAGTCTCCCCGGACATCGCGTCAACCTCAATGTGCTGCGTATACAGGTGGCCGCAGGTGGCGGTTAACTGATCGCAGGGGTTATCCCCCCGGAACAAAAGCAGCAGTGTCCGGTGAGGCCGCCCGCCTGAGGGCGCTATATTCTGTTCAACATAATCAGCCAGAAGCATGACATGGTTTTGAGGGGAACGCTGCCGAAGGTTATTTGCGTATTGTTTCGCAAACGCGTCATCCGGTGTGAACATCTGAGCCCCGACCAGCTCAAGGTCTGTTCTGGATAAAAGCCTGGAAAGAACCCCGCCCGTCCTGCTTTTTACTATTGTATAGGGGGTTACCAATACATAAGAAAGATCATTAGCCATTCTCAAATTATAGCAATTTTTACATAACTTTATCAATGTATGAATCCCGGAGTCATAGCTAATAAGCTCAAAATGTGTTATAATTGATATTGATGGCGATGCCGCGTCTACCCGAATTTATTCAATCATTTCTCTCCAGGGCCGCAGACGGCATAAAAGGTTTGTTACGCTGGATGGCAGACAAAACAGCGGAACCGCGAGACTGGCTGAAAGAGAAGCTGGACGGCTTGCTTGACAGGATTCCCCTGGACCGGTGGATTGTTCTGACCCTGGCAATCGGGGTACCCGTTATTCTGGCCCTGTTCATTACAGGGGTATCGCTGATGTCCAAAGACAAAAAACCCGTAAAACCGGCGGCTTTTCCGGCAAGCAGCGCCATGAGCCGGCGTATTCCCGCGGAGGATCTCTTTCTTCCTGATGAGCCTGATTTTGTCCCCGGCGTGATACTGGAACGGGAAAAACGTACACAATGGACTGCTGACGACGCCATGCCCTGGTGGCAAGACCCTCTTAAAGACGGGGAACAGGAATGGCGGGATCAGATAGAAAAAACAGTTGATGAGATTATGGAGAGTGTGCCGTGAAAAAAACTTATTTGATTTTATTCCCTTTATTGGTATTGGCGTTTGTTGTTTCATGTTCGGGAACTCCGAAAACCCGGATAGGGAACAGGGAACAGGGAACAGGGAACAATGAGCAAGCGCCGGAAAAGCCGGCGATAGCAATTAGCAATGAGCAGGCGCAAACAGAGTTGGCGATAGCGGAACCGGCCGATACAGTCGAGCTTTCCGATGCTGTTGACTCTGCATCAGAACTGGCTGAGATTGACCAGCCGGAAGCTATTCCTGAAGAACCTGCGTTGGCGGAAGCTGCCGTGGAAGAAGAAAAGCCTCAAGGGGAATATGTTTCGGCCTTGTCCCTGCTTGACGACGATATTGCCGGGGAAACGGAATTACAGCCCACGGAACAGCCGGTTATTACCATGGAAAGCCTTCGGCCCGCGGGGGCGTCTCCTGCGGAGTCGGCGTCTCCCGTGAAGCCGGCGCCTCCTGCGGAACCAGCGTCTCCTGCGGAGACGCGGCCAAAGCCGACAACCCCGGTCTTGCCGGAGCGGCGAACAGCGCAAATTGTCCCCCCGGACTTTAGTCCGCCTGTTCGGGAATCATGGAAGCAGTTGCCTAAAGATGAAGCGCCCGCAATTATTCAGGAACCGCCTCCCATAGTTGAAGAGCCGCCGGAAGAAAGAATACTGCATCCGGATTATCCGATAACATTTTCCCGTACAGCCCGCGTCACGGTTGGACAGTTAGTTGAAATTCCGTTCCGCGGAAAGGACTGGGTGTTCATAGGCGAAGTCGGGGCGCGCCGTGGCATTGCCTATGATTCCCGCAAGACGGATCCCGAAGGCGATAATTTTATTTTCAGGGTTGACGCGGCAGGCACATACGCGTTGAAATTCTACCGGCATGATTTTGCGCATGACCTTATCATAAATGATCATGTGCAGATTATAGCGGGCAGAGCTCCCGAAACCACAGGCCTGGCCTGGTTCAACCCGCCCGTAGACCGAAGCAGGGTGATCGCCGGGCCGCGCTGGCCGAATTTCCTTGAACAAGCTCCCCTTGTATCGCAGCCGCCAGCAGTAGCACAGCCTCCTATACCCCAGCCAGCAGCGGCACAGCCGCCCGCAGAACCGGTCAAACCCGTTCCTCCAGAACCTCAACCCTCAGCAGTACGGCCGCCTGTAGCGGTGCAATCGCCCGCGGAAACTGTCAGGCCCTCTGCTCCGGCAGCCCCTTCCGCGCGCCAGCCGGCAAGAAATGAACCTCCCCGACCGCAAGGGCCTTCAAACGGCGCTGCCGTCGCGCAGGCCAGTCCCGCGCAGCCGCAGACGCAAGCCCCACCGCCTGCTCCTCCGCCACAAGCCGAACCCAAAAGCCCGGATTCATTCCTGAAAGAAGCCAGAGAAGAATTTAACGCGGGCCGCATTGCCGCGGCGATTACCCTGCTTGACGAATTCCGTAAAGCTTACCCCTCAGGCAGCGATGAAGCGTGGTGGCTTTACGGCCAATGCTACGAGGCGAACAGCCCCAACCGGAATATGCTTACCGCGCTTGAATATTACAGGCGGCTTGTCCGCGAATATCCCATGAGCAGCCGCTTAAGCGATGCCCGCCGCAGAGTCGCCTATTTGGAAAGGTACTACATTAATATCCAGTAACAGACTATCGTATTATCACCCTGCCAAAGCGTCTTGTTGACGTAAATAAAGCGCCCAGGATCATAAGATGGGCGGACAACTGTTTTAAGTACGCTAAAGGCTCAACTTTATATGATGACAACGGATTGATAATATCCACTATTACAATAAAGGCAACCCACAATGCAATAAAAATAAATAGTGTTACATTTATTGCCATAACATCATTTCTAAAGACCGCTGTTAGAGTTAATACTCCGGCTATAATAGCGCAGACCGATAACACAATGATTAGAAAATAGTCAAAGTCATATCCGTTCAAAGTCCATCCCTTGGGGAATATAGTTCGAACCATTGTGTAGAATTCGCTTTTGCTTGCGTTGGCAAACCCGAAAATTCCGTTTACAAAAAGATAAAGGGATACGGCGATATTCAATAGAAAAAATCCAAGTCTATTCATAAAAACCTCTTGTCTAGATTATATAAAATAATATCATTCACGCCAAGATGTAGAAGCGCTCTGGTGTCTGACATCGGAGCTTGACGTATGGTACTTTCGGTTCGGGCTGTCCGGGTTTTTTAATAATGAGGAATTAGGAGTGAGGAATTAAGGAGAAAGTAATTGTGCGCCTGATAGTTGGTTTGTAAGAAATTGTTTTTTTATATCTCCGCCAACAATTGTTGAATCTGCGCGGGGCTTGGCAGTTCTTTGCGTAATTCTCTTGGCAGAGTAGATGTAATACGATAGCTTGCCACGGCAATTGGTTTCTTACTGTTTTTTAACGCATATTCCACAATAGTTCGCTTTTTTTCTTTACATAAAATTATTCCAATAGAGGGAGCCTCTGATTTTTCTTTCACTTTAGCGTCCAAAGCTGACAAGTAAAATTGCATTTTGCCAACATATTCAGGCAAAAACTTCCCAATCTTCAATTCTATTGCCACAAGACATTTCAGACGACGGTGATACAACAACAAATCTATAAAGTATTCTTCGCCTTCTATTTCTAATCTGAATTGATTACCCATAAATGCAAAAACACCGCCCATTTCAACCAGAAATTGGTTTATCCTGGCTAACATCGCGCGTTCTAATTCTATCTCACTATGCTTGTCAGACAAATCCAAAAAATCAAAAGTATATTCGTCTTTTACCGCAATATTTGCCTGCTTCTTGATTTTTTCTGGCAGTGTATTTCTAAAATTAGTTTGATTTAATAGAGTTTTCTCATAACTCTGATTTTCAATTTGGTGTATAAGCACATTTTTTGTCCAACCAAGTTTTTTCGCCATACGCAAATAAAACTCTCTCTCAAAATCATTCTTGCATTTTTCCATGATAATGATGTTATGCGCCCAGGCAATTTCTTGCACCAATGGTGCAAGTTTTGGCTTTTTTACGTAATTCAGATAGAATTTACGCATACGCCAAAGATTATCCGCAGAGTATCCAGCAACTCCCGGAAATTCCATCTGCAAATCTTTGGCAAGCGTTTCTACTACTGCCTTCCCCCACCTGTGTTTTTTCTGATTATCCACAATCTTGCCACCAATATCCCAATAGAGCAAAATCAATTCTTTATTCACCGATTTTAACGCCTCATATCGGGCGGCTTGGATACGCTGTTTAATATCCTTTAAAAAGTGATTGTATCCGGCAGGAATCAACTTGTCTTTCATATAAACCCCTAATACAACAATTTTGCTTGTTTAACCATAAAATATCAAGGTTAATAAAGAGATATGGAGAACGGAGCCATGTAGCGGATACTTCATCAAAAATGACAATATTACCCTTATGCTTCATAAAAAAACCGCTTTTTCTGTCGCCGGAAACTTTGGGCGGATTTTTTGTTACCAGTTCATCAAGGGCATCGGCTTCTTCATCGGTCATTCTTGGCATAATTTTCTCCTCTGTTTCTTTAATTAATCAAGTGATAATAGATACTCAGAGTGACAGGCACCAGAATTCTATAGCGTACCGTACTTGTGAGCCACACTATATATAGTGTCGTTAGGTGTAATTTCTGATTACACTGATTTCCCGTATTGTCGAATCAAGTCTAATGGTTAGAAAACAGATCACTTATTTAACTGATTTACACAGATTATCCATAATTGTAGCTTTAGCCTAAAGGTTAAAAAATCTGTGTAATCATCTTAATC
>Ga0268262_10007549_pt1 | contig 10102 bp, 8 predicted proteins | sample TergutNc150P3_FD_190354 | JGI IMG/M metagenome (GOLD analysis project Ga0268262, IMG submission 190354) | Nasutitermes corniger P3 segment gut microbial community from laboratory colony in Florida, USA - Nc150 P3 (SPAdes) (version 2) | ecosystem: Host-associated > Arthropoda: Insects > Digestive...
TTGTTCCTTATTTAAAAAGCTCCGGCGAACACAAATCAAAACCAACTCAACATTCGGTAAAAGAACTCCGTGCAATGGGTATTTCCCCAAACATTATAATAGCGAGAGCAGACGAACCTATTAACAACGGCATCAAAGAAAAAATAGCCCTTTTTTGCAATGTAAAACCGGACTGCGTAATTGAAAACATAACTCTCCCAACATTATACGAAGCCCCGCTTATGCTTCATAAAAACGGCTTGGACAATATTGTTTGCCGCGAATTGAAATTCACCGCCCCCCAACCGGATTTGAACGAATGGCAAACTATGATGCAAAAAGTTGCAACAAGAAACAGAGAAGTTTGCATTGCCATCGTTGGGAAATACATACAACTCCACGATGCATATCTCTCCATTATTGAAAGTTTGAACCACGCTGGATTTGAAGTTGGTGCAAAAGTAAAAATAAGCTGGATGGACAGCAAAAACATAACTAATGAAAATGCTAAAGAAATACTGAGCGGAATAGATGGAATGATAGTTCCGGGTGGTTTTGGAGATAGAGGCATTGACGGAAAAATAGCTGCATGTAGATATGCAAGAGAAAATAATGTGCCATATTTGGGTATTTGCCTAGGTATGCAGATTGCCGTTATTGAATTTGCGCGCAATGTTTGCGAACTCAAAGATGCCCATTCCAGCGAATTTGACGAAACTTCTCCGCACCGTGTAATTGACCTTATGCCCGACCAAGCAGGCTTGGTGGGCAGCGGCGGCACCATGCGTTTGGGTGCCTATCCCTGCAAAACCGCCCCTGGCTCACTATTAAACAGACTTTACGGTCGTGACGAAATAAGCGAAAGGCACCGCCACCGCTTTGAATTTAACAACGAATACCGCGAAACTCTCACGAGCAAAGGTCTTGTGATTTGCGGAACATCGCTAAACGGCAACCTTGTTGAAGCAGTAGAACTACCCGGAGACCGTTTTTTTGTGGGCGTTCAATTTCACCCTGAATTCACAAGTCGCCCGAATAAACCGCATCCGCTGTTTGTGGGATTGCTGAGGGCGGCTATTCAATAGTCATATCTTCCATTCTCCCCCCTTAAAATCAACCGTAATTCGGCTATCCGCTTTTATTTTTCCTGCAATGATTTCCCTTGAAAGGAAAGATTCCAAATGCTTTTGGATATACCGCTGAATTGGTCTTGCACCGTACTGAGAATCACAAGCGTTTTCTGCAATGGCTTCTGCAGCAGATTTCTCAAAAACAACCTCTATTCTCTGCGCATTTAACCGCTTTTCAAGAGCGTTCAATTTAATCTGCGCAATCTGAACCAGCTCGCTCTTTTCCAAAGATTTGAACACCAAAGTGTTATCCAAACGATTTAAAAATTCTGGGCGGAAAAATGTTTTCAAGTCCTTCTCTGGCAAATTTGATGTCATCAAAATCAAGGTATTTTTGAAATTCACCTTTCTGCCCTTGCCGTCTGTTAAATGCCCCTCGTCTAGCACCTGCAGCAAGGCATTGAAAACATCGGGGTGAGCTTTTTCAACTTCGTCAAAAAGCAGCACGGCATAAGGATGTGTGCGAACCGCCTCCGTCAATTGACCGCCTTCATCGTAGCCCACATATCCTGGTGGCGCACCTATGAGCCTTGCAACGCTGTGTTTTTCCATATACTCGCTCATATCAAAGCGAAGCATGGCGTTTTCGCTGTCAAAAAGTTCGGCGGCAAGGGCGCGGGCAAGCTCGGTTTTTCCAACCCCTGTTGGTCCAAGAAAGAGAAAACTGCCTATGGGAGCATTTTCCCTTGAAAGCCCGCTTTTGTTTCGCAAAATAGCGAGCGAAACTTCTTCCACAGCCTCGTTTTGCCCTATCAACCTTTTGTGCAACCTGCTCTCCAAATTCAAAAGTTTTTCACGCTCGCCCTCGCGCAAACGGGAAATAGGAATGCCAGTCCAATTGCTAACAACTTGTGCAATGTTTTCTTCAGTCACAACTTCCGAAACTCCGTCTGGCTCATTTGTGCTAAGGGCAGCTTCCAAATCTTGGGTTGTTTTTTGCAATAGCGGAATCTTGTTGTATTTAAGCTCTGCCGCTTTTTCCAGTTGATAAGAAGCCTCTGCTTTTTCCATTTCATCTTTTGCGGCACGTAGCTCTGCCTGCGCATTTTTCAAGGTTTCAAAGCGAAGCCTTTTTTGCTGCCAACGCTCCTGCTGCTCCTTTACATCCAAATCCACCGCTTTTAATTCCTCTTGCAATTCTTTTAGCCGCTCTTTTGAAACAGCATCGTTTTCCATTCCAAGTGCTTTTTCCTCTATGCGAAGTTGAAGCTGCCGCCTTTGCAAAGTGTCTAGGGCTTCGGGAACGGTGTCTAGCTGGGTTTTCACCATGCTCGCCGCCTCGTCTATTAAATCAACGGCTTTGTCTGGCAAAAAGCGGTCTGAGATATAGCGGCTGGAAAGCTGCACAGCTGCAACCAAGGCGTTGTCTTGAATGCGAACTCCGTGGTGTGCATCAAAGCTCTCCTTTATGCCGCGTAAAATGGAAAGAGCCTCGTCTGGGCTGGGTTCCGCAACCGGCACAGGTTGAAAGCGACGTTCAAGTGCGGCATCTTTTTCTATGTATTTGCGATATTCAGAGGTTGTGGTTGCACCTATGCAATGCAATTCCCCGCGAGCAAGCCCGGGTTTCAGCATATTGCCTAAATCCATGCTGCCTTGAGTTTTTCCTGCCCCAACTATGTTGTGAATTTCGTCTATGAATAAAAGCGTATCTTGCTCTTGTTCCAATTCGTCCAAAACGGATTTTAAGCGTTCCTCAAATTCGCCCTGATATTTTGCACCAGCTATCAAAGCGGATAAATCAAGTGAAAATATTTTCTTGCCCTTTAAGGCATCTGGCACATCATTTTTATGAATACGGTGTGCCAAGCCCTCTACAATGGCGGTTTTTCCTGTGCCCGGCTCCCCCACGAGCACAGGGTTATTTTTTGTTTTGCGCGCCAAAATGCGAATCACTCTGCGGATTTCCTCTTCACGCCCTATAACGGGGTCTAGTTTTCCCTCTGCGGCAAGAGATACCAATTCTTTGCCAAACCTGTTCAAAGCGCTGTCCTCTTTTGCAACCGCCGCCGCACTCATGGGGTCAGAAAGCCAAGTGCGAACCGCCTCCGCATTGCCGAGTGCGTTTTCAAAAATTGAAACAAGCTGCCTATCGCCTGAATTTTTCATCAAAGATATGAGCAAATGCCCAGGTTCCGCGCTGCTGCCCTGCTCCGAGCGCACCAATTTAACAGCGGCTCTCAACACGCCCGACAAATCGCTGCTAGGGTGGCTATCCGCATCTGTGCTTTCCACAATGCGTGGCATTTTGTCCAAAATTTTTTGAACCGCAGTTCGCATTTCCTGTGTTTTTGCATTTTTTGCCTTGAATAGATTTTTCAAGCGACCATCTGGGTTATCCAAAATGGCCGCCGCCAAGTGCGGAGTGCCCCACTCGCCGTGGCTTGCCTTGTCTTGGATTTCTTGAGACTTGGCTAAAATTCGCTCAGATTGTTTTGAAAATTCTTGCATATTAAAGAATAAGGCAAAAGCTGTGCCACGCTTAAAATGCGTTATTTTTCAAGATTTTGGGGTATGTGTGCCAATTTGAAACACCTGTGTTTTGTTTTGGGGTTGCAAGATTTCTTTACTACATTACTCAAACCTATCCCCCGACTTAGGGTCAAAGGCATCCCTTATCCCCTCCCCTATAAAAGAAGCTAGCATAAGGGTTATGAATAGTGCCAATATTGTGAAAATGGTAATCCAAGGAGCGTAAAGGTTTGCAAGACCCTGAGAGAGCAAATCACCCCAAGAAGGAGTTGGAGCCTGCAAGCCAAAACCCAAAAAATCAAGCGAGGTAAGGCCTGAGATTCCACCTATTATTGAAAAAGGGAAAAGAGTTATAACAGGGGTTAAGGCGTTTGGCAAAATTTCTTTGAAAAAAATCCTCTTATGGCTCATGCCAAGCACGGTTGCGGCTTTTACAAATTGCATATTTTTTATTTTGAAAAATTCTGCCCTCATGTAATAGCTGAGTCCAATCCAGCTAAATGCTGCCATAATCACAGCCAAAAGCCAAAACCCTTGCCCATAAATGCTACCGAGCAAAATAACCACATATAAAAAAGGAAGAGCAGCCCAAATTTCAATTAATCTTTGAAAAATAATATCCAATTTCCCGCCAAAATATCCCTGAATTCCACCTATCACTATGCCCATAAAAGTTCCTATCAAAGAGAGCAAAAGGCTAAAGCTCATGCAAATTCTAAACCCGTGAATTAGCCTAGACAAAACATCTCTTCCGTGAGCATCTGTTCCAAGCCAGTGAGCAGACGAAGGCGAGTATGGAGGCGCGCCTTCTGCGGTTAATTGCGATTTTATTGGGCTCCAAGGTATTGGAGGAAAAATGGCAAAAAAAGGCACAGAGTTTTCTTTTGCGTACAAAACCAGTTCCTTGTAGTTTGGCTCGGTTGCGTAATTGCCATAAAATTCGCTTTGCCCGTAATGAAAAAGAGCCGGACAGTAAAATTTGCCATTGTATTTTAATAACAGAGGTTTATCGTTCACCAGCCAAGGACTTGTTAAAGAGAGCAAGTATGCTGCCGCTAAAATGACAAAGGAGAACCAGGCAAGTTTGTTATGCCTGAATTTCGCAAGCCTTTGTTTGGCAAGTTCTGTCATAGAACTTAAAATTTAGAATTTTTCTACTTTACCATTAATGTCTCAAAAATACTTTAACATAGCAGGTCCGTGCAACTCAAATGAGCATTATATGCTTGACCCTTTGCGTAATATAGGCAAAGAACTGACGAACTTAATAGAGCGAAAGAATTATTTTGTCCTTCACGCCGCTCGGCAGAGCGGAAAGACAACCCTTTTATGGGAACTTGTAAATAAAATAAACGCAGAGGGTAAATATTATGCCTTGTATTGCTCTTTGGAAGGTTTGCAAGCACTTACCGAACCTGAAAAGGGAATAGTGGAAATAGTTCAAAAAATAGAATCATACATAAGAAATCAAGGTTTGCCAAATAGTTTTGCAAAAGATGCAAACTACAGTAGCATATCCAATGTGCTGAATGATAGCTTTGTAAATTATTGCCGCTCTTTGGATAAACCTTTGGTCATATTTTTTGATGAAGCCGATTGCCTCAGCAACGGAACTTTAATCACATTTTTAAGGCAGTTGCGAGAAGGTTTTGTGTCCAGAGCAAAAGTGCCATTTGTCCATTCCATTGCCCTTGTGGGAATGCGCAACATAAGGGATTACAAGGCACGTATTCGCCCGGAAAGCGAAACGCTTGGTAGCGCAAGCCCATTCAACATAATTTCAGAAGCAATGACTATCAGCAATTTCACCTGCGAAGATGTGGCGGAACTATATTTGCAGCATACCACAGCAACAGGACAGGTATTTGAAAAAGATGCCATTGAATTTATTTTTGAACAAACGCAGGGGCAGCCGTGGCTTGTGAATGCCATAGCGAGGGAAGCGATTGAAAAAATTTGCAAATCTGATTACTCCATCGCCATAACGCAAAATATGGCAAAGCAAGCCATCCAAAACATAATTTTGGCAAGGGGAACTCATTTTGACAGCTTAATGGAACGCCTTAGAGAAAATAGGGTTCGCTCCGTTATACAGCCTTTGATTCTAGGCGAGGAAGCAGACAGAACAACCGATAATTATTTATATGCCAAGGATTTGGGTTTGATAAGGGACTTCAATGGAAAAGTTGAACCGTCCAATCCAATTTACGCAGAAGTAATCATAAGAGCCATAACTTGCACCGCACAAGAGGCTATTAAAAACAGCAAACCGAATTCCGATTTGCCAAAGTATGTCATTAAAGGTAAAATAGACATAAACCATCTGCTCAAAGATTTCCAGTCTTTTTGGAGAGAGAATAGCGAAATTATCTGGGATGAACTTTATGAGGAAGGATTTCGCGAATACAGAGAAGCCTCTCCCCATTTAGTTTTTCAGGCATTTTTGCAGAGGGTGATAAATGGTGGAGGGCATATTTCAAGAGAGATGGCACTCGGTAAAAAGCGTGTTGATATTTGCATTGAGTGGGAGGGGCAAAAATACCCGATTGAGCTTAAACTTTACAAGGGAGCTAAAACGATAAAGGATTCCACAGAGCAAATTTTGGATTATATGGATAAAGTAGGCTCAAAATCAGGCTGGGTGGTGATTTTTGACCGCACTCCTAAAAAAAGCTGGAGCAAAAAACTTTACGTGAAAGATCTCAAGCAGTCGGCAGGAAAGAAGATAACGTTTTTTGGGTGCTAAGAAACGTGCTCAGTCCTTCACGCAACGAATACTGAGCAAGTGGCTCCCATTGTTGTAACCCCTGCGTACACCCTCGGTGTGCACGATCTGGCTGTAAGCTTTGCCAGCACTGCTCTCCGAGGCACTCCACCAGTAGCCGTCGCGGATACCGACATCGTCGAAACTGCCACGAGCGATTAAACGCATTTGGGGAATGTAGAAAAAATAAACTTACTATATTTATACATATGGATTCAAGTTTAGACATTGAGCCGCTAAAAAACGCCATTAATGCGCTTGAAGCTAGTGTTTGCGATTATGATGAATATTCTTCAAAGGGTGGTACTTTAAAAAATACTCTCCGTTCAGGTGTAATTCAAAATTTTGAAGTAGCTTATGAATTATCGTGGAAATTTATGAAACGTTGGCTTTCTTTTAATGTTAGCCCTGAGCTAATTGATGGTCTCCCTCGTTTTGAGCTTTTCAAATATGCCTCTGAAAAAAATTTAATATCAAAACTGGAAAAATGGTTTGATTTTCACAAGGCGAGAAACAGAACCGTTCACGAATACAGCGAAACAACCGCAGACGAGGTTTTAGGGTTTGCCAGAGATTTTATCCCTTATGCAAAAGAATTCATTGAAAAATTGGAGGCAAAATTATGATTGCCATTTCCGAAGATTCTTTGCATAAGATTAAAGATATTTTGAACAAAACAATCCCTAATTGCGAGGTTCGGGCTTTTGGTAGCAGAGTTAATGGAACAAATAGGGAATATTCAGATTTGGATTTGGCGATTGTGGGCGAAAAAAGGCTTGGAATTTCAGTTCTTGGAGATGTGCAAGAAGCCTTTATGGAATCTACCATTCCTTTTAGGGTTGATGTTTTGGACTACAACGCTGTTTCTGAAAAATTTCGGAAAATTATTGATGCGAAATATGAGTTAATATTTACATCCTCCCAATCACCCATCGCGATTGCTAGAGAATATGAAACCGAGGCTTTGGAACACGAAGTTCCTACTAATAAATATACTTTGAGCCAGGAACATCAATATCCAAATTCTTTTTCATCCAAGTAATGGGAAAATGTGAATGTTATGGCAAGCCCAAAGGCTGCCAAAAATGCGAGCTTTGAGGGGTTGTTTCTCATTTCAGTTTTAGAATATAGAAATTATGAAAATCGGGGGCATCGGGGTTCAGACAATTTTCTATATTACTTCCAGTAACCAAACAGAGGAACTATGTCCGTTTTTCCTAGTGGAACAGAACTACTTTCGGCTTTGGAAAAGGAATCCAAATTGCCGGGCACGGCTATAAATTTGAGCCTACTCAAGCAATTCATTAAAGAGGCTACTCCAGAGCAGGTTGCACTCTGCCTAACAGTTTTAGATACCAAGCCAGATGCAAACTCACCCGCTACCTTCGTTGCTATGTGCGGGGTGGCTGCTTCTGCCAATGTGGATATTTTTAGAAAAGCCGCAAACAGCGGCAACTGGCGAATAAGGGAAGCTGCGGTTTTTGGCTTGCAAAATTTGGGTTTGAAAGATTCAGAAAAACTTTATTCGGTTTTTGACTCTTGGGAAAATGCAAATTTGCTGGAAAAAAGATGCATAGCGGCAACGCTATGCGAACCGGCTTTAATAAAAACAAAAGAAAATTCAGAAAAAATTCTTGGCGTTCTTAAAGAATATATGGAGATTATAGAGCTAGAAAAAAATGTGAAAAGCGAGGAGTACAGGGTATTCAAAAAAGCTATGGGTTATTGCATAAGCGTGGCTATGGTGGCAAACCCAGAAAAGGGAAAAGAATGCTTTGAAGAGTGGATGCGCTCTCCAAGCCTGGAAATTCGCTGGGTTTTAAGCGAAAACCTAAAACACGACCGGCTCCGTAAAATGGATTCAGAATGGGTGGATGCTCAAATAGAATTCTTGAGCGATGTGGAATAGCTTTCTATATTCTGCATACTAGCGTTTGTAGCTCAGTTGGATAGAGTGGTGGCCTCCGAAGCCGCAGGTCGCGCGTTCGAGTCGCGCCAAGCGCATTAAATAATCAACATTCCATCTCCATAGCTAAAAAGCTTCATGGAATTTTCAACTGCATATTTATAAGCATTCAGCGTGTTTTCCCTGCCATAAAAAGCAGATACCAGCAAAATTAAAGAGGATTTTGGCCAGTGGAAATTTGTGAGCAGGGCATCTGTTGTTTTGAATTTAAAGCCTGGGTAAATAAAAATATCCGTTAAGCCACTCGCGGCTTTCACAAAACCATCTTCATTTGCCACTGTTTCCAGAACTCTCGTGCTCGTTGTACCTATGCAAATTATTCTGCCGCCATTTTTTTTGCATTCGTTTATTATGTTCGCATTTTGCTCATTTAATTCATACACTTCGCTGTGCATTTTATGCCTGCGAAAGTCCGAAGTTTCCTTTATATTTTCAAAAGTGCCGGGGCCAACATGCAAGGTTGTTTCTGCAAAGAACACGCCTTTTGCTTTAAGCTCGTTTACCATATCTTCGCTAAAATGCAAGCTCGCAGTTGGGGCAGCCACAGCCCCTGCGTATTTTGCAAAAATCGTTTGGTAATCGCTTTTATCACTTGCGCAAGTGCTCCTATTTATGTATGGTGGCAAAGGAACCTGCCCGTTTTTTTCCAGAAAAGAATTGAATTCCGAGTTTGAAATGGAGAAATTAATTATGCGAATTTTAGAATCATCTGCTTTTGCAAATCCAAGGCTTTTGCATTTTATGTTTGAGATGAAAACTTCCTTTCCGTTTTCAAAAGCCTTGCCGGGCTTAACCCAAGCCTCCCACATTGCGGTGCCATCTGCGGCAGGGTCTAGTTGTTTTAGCAAAAGGATTTCTGCTTTGCCGCCATGCTTGGTTTTTCCCAGTAGTCGCGCCGGAATAACCTGCGTATTATTCACAACTATGCAATCTCCGGCTTTGAATAAAGCTGTTATTTTGTTGCTACCAAAAATTTGCAATGAGCCACCGTTTTTGGGGCAGCATAAAATTTTTGTTTTCCCCTTACCTGCTGTTTTTTGGGCAACAAGTTCATTAGGGAAAACAAAATCATAGTCTTGTAAATTGTAAGTCAATTTTTAAGCTACCTCAATCCTTTTGCTTTGGGCTTCGGGTTTGCGGCTTAGGGCAAGCGTTAAAACTCCGTTTTCGCTTGAGGCTTTTATGTTTGAGCTATCCACCTCGTTTGAAAGGTGATATTCGCGCTCATACTTATATTCCTCTCCTTCGCGTTTGCGAATAGCGGAAATTTTCAAGAGGTTAGCTTCAACATTAATTTGAATATCCTCTTTTTTAACGCCTGGTAATTCTACTTCCAAAGTATAAGCACCATCTTTCTCGATGAGATAACTTTTTGGTGCATAAGCTTTGGCTTCTTCACCGCGAGCATAGTCCATCAAAGAATCAAATACGCGGTTCAGGTTGTGCACGGGCGAGTAATTTGTAAGTGTCATAGCATTCTCCTTGTTTGTGGCGGTTTTTAAGCCGCCGTGGTTTCACACTGTTAATAAAGCAAAACCCGTGCCACAGGCAAAAAACGCTATTTTTACGCTAAAAATGCGGTTTTTTGTAGAAAATTACCCAAAAGTGTTTCAAAATAAAAAGAAAATATGAAACAGGGGTGTTGCATTTTTTACTAATTTTAAGCTATGACTGGAATCTCTATGCCCGAAGCCATCATTGTATGTGTAGCAATGATATGCGTAACTGTTTTTATCACAGCTGTTGCCCTCAAAGGAATGGACTATTCTTTAAAGGAATGGATTATAAAAA
>Ga0268262_10007550_pt1 | contig 10102 bp, 10 predicted proteins | sample TergutNc150P3_FD_190354 | JGI IMG/M metagenome (GOLD analysis project Ga0268262, IMG submission 190354) | Nasutitermes corniger P3 segment gut microbial community from laboratory colony in Florida, USA - Nc150 P3 (SPAdes) (version 2) | ecosystem: Host-associated > Arthropoda: Insects >...
ATGACCTTGCTTTATTACAAACAGCGGCGTTTGTTGGTGCTACGCTATGCGGCATTAATGATCTACACGGCTTCGCCGTGCTCTTGTTTAGCGCGTGGTAAAATTCTCGGGGGAAACTTGTTAGGTATAGTTTTTACAGGCGGAGAAAGCCCTTCTTCTTCGGTAATCCGCAATTTGCTGGAAGGCAAGGAAATTTTTACCGTTGCGGCGGATTCGGGCTTGATTACAGCCGAAGAAGCAGGAATTATGCCCGCTTTTGTAACCGGCGACATGGATTCGCTTGACGACCAATCGCGTCTTGCCGCCTTTCCGCCCGAGTGCGTTATTCGCTATCCATGCGACAAGGATTATACCGATACCGAACTGGCTTTTTCGCTTGCGATGGAAAAAGGGTGCGATGATATTTGGCTGATTGGCGGCGGCGGCGGCAGAATAGACCATCTTTTTGCAATTCGCTCCCTTTTTGAAAGAGAACGTTTTCCGCGCCGCTGGATAACAGGCGCGGAAGATATTTATTGTATTGATTCAAGTCCGGGGCATAACGAAATGTCTTTGAAACTTGAAAAAGGCGCGGTAGTTTCGGTATTTCCGCTGGGCGCGGGTCAGTGGAAAGCGTCAAGCAAAGGGCTTAAATGGCAGCTTGACGGTCTCAGTTGGGATCGCGGTTTCTTCGGACTAAGCAATGTCGCGTTAGACGGAAATTTTTCGATTAAAGCCGAAGCTGGACGGTTCATGGTGATAACGCCTTTATAATGTTCGTGTTGGTTTGTGGTTAAAAATAATAGGAGAATGTTATGTCAGTAATTATTATGGACGGAAAAGCGCTTGGACAGAAAATCCGTGAGAGCGTAAAAACAAGAGCCTCGGCGATAAGGGCAAAGGGAATTACGCCGTGTCTTGCCGTGGTGCTTGTCGGCGAAGACCCCGCAAGCCTTTCCTATGTTACGTCAAAAGAAAAGGCGTTAACCGAAGCGGGAATGGAAAGCCGCGACATAAGGCTTCCTGAATCTGCAAGCGAGGCTGAAATTCTTTCCCTTATAGCCCAACTTAACAAAGATGATAAAGTACACGGCATTCTGGTTCAATCCCCTGTGCCGAAGCATATTGATGAATATAAAATAATATTGGCGATAGATCCCAAAAAAGACGTTGATTGTTTTCATCCGGTTTCTGTAGGCAACCTTTTGTTAAACAAACCCGGATTTTTACCATGTACGCCGCACGGCGTTCTTGCGCTTTTAAAGGAATATAAAATCCCCATTTCAGGCGCTCACGCGGTTGTAGTTGGCAGATCAAACATTGTAGGGAAACCGCTTGCGAGTCTTTTGAGCCTGAAAGAATATAACGCTACCGTAACTCTTTGCCACACCGGAACAAAGGGGCTTGTCGATTTTACAAAACAGGCGGATATCCTGATCGTTGCGGCAAGAAGCCCTGAGTTTATTAAACCGGAAATGATAAAAGAAGGAGCCGTGGTAATCGATGTGGGAATAAACCGCGTGCCTGATCCTTCATTCAAAAAAGGTTACCGCGTCTGCGGCGATGTTGATCCCGCCGTCGCGCAGAAAGCCGGTTTTTATACGCCCGTCCCCGGCGGCGTCGGTCCGATGACTATCGCCATGCTTTTGCAAAATGTCGTTGAAGCGGCGGAAAAGAACGTATAAATATTTTTTCTTTTTTTTGATATATTGTGTTATAATTATATTGTAGAGAATGCAGAGTATTAGGAGCGTGTCATGCGTTTTCGGGATATAGTAATCAATATATTCACATCAGGCAAATCGCTCACTTATGAAAAATATAAAGATGAAAAAGTACAGGAACGCGGTGTTTCGGATTATACGATTAATTATGTTTTGATGAATTTTTTTCATATCTTCGGCTGTATAATTTTAATAATATTTTTTTTTATAAACATATCCAGAGATTCACGTTTTGACGCTATTGCCTGTTTGGTTTTGGCTTTTATATCAATTATGGATATTATAATTTCCCGAACAAAAGCCGCGCAAATTGTTCCCGCCGCCATTTGCATGATTTCTTTCGGCTTATTCTGTGTTCTGCTTATATGGAACGGAGCCAGTCAAGGATCAAACTTTTCAATTATTTTCGCTTATCCCATACTGACAATAATACTGCTTGGCATAACAAAAGGAGTAATATTATCTCTCGTATTGTTTGCTATTGTAATCATCGAATTCCTTGTTCCCGGCGCTTCTCGCTTTTCATATTCTATTGACATATCAGCGCGTATGATTGTGGTGTATATTTTGATTTTTGGAGCCACATTGGTTTTTGAAACAAGCAGAAAAAACAAAGATAAGTTTAATAAAAGACTTATGGAAAGAATCAAAGGAATGAATGAAAATCTGCAAAATATTGTTGAGGAAAGAACCAGAAAAATTGTTAAATTGCAGAATTCAATTTTAAAGACCATGTCTAATCTGGTGGAATACAGGGATTTTGTTACGGGAGAACATGTTGAACGAACGCAATACGGAGTAAATCTTTTATTGGAAGAAATAAAAAAACAAAATCTTTTCGCGGACATCATAGAAAATTGGGATAATAACCTGATATTACAGTCGGTGCAATTGCATGATGTCGGGAAAATAGCAATCAGCGATCTTATATTGAACAAACCTGCGAGGTTGACAGAAGAAGAATATGAAAAAATGAAAGAACATGCGGCTTTTGGGTTTAAAATAATAGAACGTATTGAAGCGGACTCAGGAGAAAGCGAGCTTTTAAATCACGCAAAAATATTTGCGTTAACCCATCATGAAAAATGGGACGGAACTGGTTATCCCGGCGGTTTAAATGGCCGTAATATTCCGTTACAGGGCAGAATAATGGCTATAGCGGATGTTTATGACGCGCTAATATCTGAACGTCCGTATAAAAAAGCGTTTACCCGCGAAGAAGCTGTTAAAATAATAGTTGATGGAAAAGGAACGCAATTTGATCCGGCTTTAATAGATTTATTTTTAAATATATACTATAAATTGTAGAATATGCGTTTAAAATATCCGGTTCTAATGGTGCATGGCTGCGGTTTCCGGGATAAAATATTGGGCATAAATTACTGGGGACGCATTCCAAAACTGATGGAAAAAAACGGCGTAAAAGTGTACTACGGCGGCACGGACGCGTGGGGCGCGATAGAAAGTAATGCTCAAAAAATAAAGGAAGAAATCGAGAAGATAATTAAAAATGACGGCGTGGAAAAATTTAATGTAATAGCCCATTCAAGAGGCGGTCTTGAGGTTAGATACCTGATAAGCTCCTTAAAATTATCCTCTGTGATTGCGTCATTGACAACAATGTCAACGCCGCATAAAGGCGTAAAGGCCATGAATATCGCTTTGAAAATAAATAACGGAGTATATAAATTCGCGTCCTTCTTTATAAACTTATGGTTTAGAATTTTAGGCGATAAAAATCCAGATTTCTTTAAAAGCAGCAGACAACTGTCAGAACAGGAATGTGCGGAATTTAATAAAATAAATATTGATGATAAATCGGTATATTATCAAAGCTACGCATCAAAAATGAAATATTTTTTCAGTGATTTTTTATTAATGATTTTAAACCCTTTCTTAAAAATTACCGACGGAGAAAATGACGGTCTGTGTCCTGTTGAATCCGCGAAATGGGGAAATTTAAAGATGTTATTACAACTAAAGGGTTATTTGGAATATCACACGCCGGTATAGTAGACGCGTACAGGATAAAATATAAAGGAGTCGATATACCGAAATTATACTTATCGATTTTGGAAGATTTGGAAAAAAACGGCTATTGAAAAAAGAGCATGTATTGTTCAACCGGAGTTGAACATGCCGTATTAATGGCGTATACTTACCGTATGAGTTATGATCCTGACAGAATAGACGATATTCCCTCTACAGCAAGCCTGTCAAAAATGGGCATTACCGCAATCGGTTACACCGCAGGCGGGATTTTCATTTTTCTTTTGCAGGCTTTTACCAGAGTAAAACTGCTGGGTCCTATCGTGGGAGCGGTGGTCTGCGTTATCGGCGTAACCTCGCTTATGTCAAAAGACCCGGCGGATAAAAAAGCCGGAGGAATAATAACGGCAGCTGGTGTCCTTGTCCTTCTTTCCAAAATACCCGCAATCGCCCCGGCCGCGGCTACTCTTCTTTCCATCGGCGGGATAGGCCTTCTGGCAATGGGCATCATAAACGGCATTAAATTTTTCATCGGTCTGAAAAAACGCTCTTAAATATCTATGCGTTATTTTTTTGAAACATACGGCTGTCAGATGAACAGCGCGGAATCGGCGGCGCTGGTTCTTGTATGCAAAGAACACGGCTGGCAGGAAGCTGCTGACAGCGAAGACGCAGACCTTATTCTGCTCAACACCTGCTCTGTGCGGCTGACTGCCGAAAAACGCGCTCTTGGGCGCATCGCCCATTACGCGGGGCTTAAAAAAAAGTATCGCCGCTTTACTCTGGTTGTCGCGGGCTGTATGGCGCAAAGGTTGGGCGAGAAACTAAAAGAAAAATATCCCGCTGTAGATTATGTGATGGGCACTTCAGCCCGTTCCTTCTTTCCCTTGATACTTGAAGCCGTTGAAAAAAACGAAAAAACCGCGCTTGATTTAACCGAAAACGCCGTTTTCTCCTTTTCAAATTCCCACCTTGAGGAAGGGCAGTTCCGCAGTTTCATTCCTATCATGCACGGCTGTGACAACTTCTGCTCATACTGCATTGTCCCATACGTGCGCGGCAGGGAAGTTTCCCGCGACCCGCGGAATATAGCGGAAGAAATGCGCCTTGTCGGAGAAAGGGGAATACGCGAGATTACCCTGCTTGGGCAGAATGTAAACAGTTATTTTTGGGAAAAGGACAAAATGGATTTTTCCGCCCTGTTAAAATTTGTTACGGAAACGGCTTCCAAAACAGGGATAAAATGGATACGCTTCCTTTCCGCCAATCCAAGGAATTTTTCGTCTCAGGCGATAAAGGTAATGGCTGAAAATCCCGTCTTCTGCCGCCATTTGCACTTGCCCGTTCAGCATGGCTCAAACTCCGTCCTCAAAGCGATGAACCGAGGTTATACAAAGGAGCGCTACCTTGAGCTTGTCGGGGAACTCCGCGCCGCCATGCCGGGAATTACCCTGTCCACTGACATTTTGGTCGGTTTCCCCGGCGAAACAGAGGAAGATTTGGAACAAACCTTCAAATTAATGGAAGAAGTTAAGTTTCTTTACGCTTACATGTACCATTTTAACCCGCGAGAGGGAACAAAAGCGTTTGATTTGCCGGGCAGGATAAGCGAAGAGGTAAAGAGGGAAAGGCTTTCCGGGGTAATAGCCCTTCAAAAGAAGCATACCGCCAAACTGTTAAAAAGCAGGATTGGCAGTAAAGAAACGGTACTAATAGAAGGAATTTCCAAAAAAAATGCCGATGAATTAATAACAAGGACAGAAAAAGACGAAATGGTGGTTGTTCCGGGGCATGCTTCAATGATAGGCTCATTTGCGGAAGTAACCCTTTCCGTCCTAAAGGGAAATACATTTATTTCGAAGGAGTTGAATTTATGCCCTGGCGTTTGTTAGTTTTAATAATTATTTTAGCCGTCCTTTTGGCGTTTATTACTTTTAATCTGGAAAACAGGTGTGATGTTAGTTTTGGCGTTAAAGTCTATAAAGACATTCCCATATTTCTTACCATATTTACCTCGTTTATTTTAGGAATGCTGTGCGCCCTGCCTATTAAAATCAACGCGGGGAAAAAGCGCGGCGGAGCGGCAAAAGACAAAAAACCGCCGATAGATAATTTTTCCGATTCTGACGATGTCCCTTATATTAACAATATCGAACCCGATGAAAAAATAAAACAGGACGCTATGTCGGCAAGGGAAAGATTTTTTGCAAAAAGGCGCGACGGTAAATAATGAGAAAAACAATCTTCTTTATTTTATTGATAACTTCGGCTTGCGCGTTTGTACCGCAAATGGTTTTTGCGCAAAACGGCATTTCTCTGTCGGCGGAAATTCAAAACATGGAAAAGGCGGCAAACAAGCAGGGAACCCCGCCCGCGCAGAGGCACGAAACCCTTGTCCGCCTTGCGCGCTTAAAACAATTATCCGGAGACATTGAAGGCGCGGCAAAGAACTGGCTGGAAGCAGCCGCCGCAATTCCAGGCAAAGTGGACGACGACGCTCTTTTGGCTTGCGCCGGATGCCTTGCCGCGATGGGCGAGTGGGACAGGGCAAGCACCGCCCTTGAACCAATTGTTTCAAAAATACAGAGGGCGCGTTTTTTAGATGTCAGTATCAAGGCGATAAAATCAGGCGACGTGTCGGCTCTTGCCGCGCTTGCCGTTAATCCGCAGTTTTCGCAAATGAAAAGCGAAATTTATTTTATGCTCTGGAAAGTATCGAAGGGGCAGACTGCGGAAGGCTGGCGCGGAAAACTGCTTGCTGAATACCCGCAAAGCCCCGAAGGCCGCCTTGCCGCCGGAGAGTCGTCTTCAACATTTACTGTTAAGCCGAGCCCGTTCTGGTTTTTCGCAAGCGGTCTGGATTCCCTGCCGCTTTCCGCTGAAACTTACACGGTAGTAAAACCGACATCTTCAATAAACACAGCGCCGCAGAGCATCATGCCGCAGAACCCCGCGCCTCAGCAAACCGCCGCGCCTTCTGCAAGCGCGCCCGTCCAAGAGGGGAGCCTTCGCGCTTCGCGCTCGGTTGAGGTACCCGTAGTTGGAACAAAACTGCAAATCGGTCTTTACAGTCGGCAGGACAACGCGGACAAGCAAATGGAAAAATTAAGAGTAGCGGGCTTTACCCCTTTTATGGAAAAACGCAATGAAAATTGGGTTGTCATAGTTCCCTCCGGTCCGGATCAGGGACGCACTATCAGGGAATTGCGCGATGCGGGCTTTGAGTCGTTTCCTGTGAAATAAAACTTCAAAAAACACAAAAAATCAAATTTATTTTATAGACCCTCCGCTCCCTTTTTAATATTTTCTATTAAATCATTATTATGGAGGAGTTAAAATGAACATCGACAAATGTGTGTGTAAGAAGTATGAAAAAAAGTCACTCAAGGAAATCGCCAAATCTCCGGTTGACGCGATTCAAGGTGTCAGCGAAAACGACGCAAAATTATTAAAGGAAGCCTTTAATATAAAAACCGTCGCTGATTTTGCAAACCTTAAATATGTGAAATGGGCGCAGGCTATCTGTGCCCTTGCCGAGGGTGAAGCGTAACTAACAGCCTCGCCTGACCGCTAAAACAATATAGAAAATATACAATATTGACAAATTTATTTATTGTTTTAGTGGTCAGGCAGGTTGCGTGAAATATAAAAAATAAAGACCGCGTTTTCATGGCTTTTACAACCTATAAATAAAGTATATAGTAGAAAAAAGGAAAGACCATGAAACAATATGCACAAATGAGCGCCCGGGAATTAACCGCTCTCCGCGATGAACTTAACAAGGATTTTACCCGGCATTGCGAAAAAGGGAAAAAATTAAATATGACGCGCGGGGTTCCGTCAAACGAACAGTTGTCCCTCTGCAATGAGATGATGACTTGTCTTTCAACGAGCGACTATACCGCTTCCAACGGAACGGACTGCCGCAATTACGGCGGGGTGGACGGTATCCCGGAAATGAAAAAAATATTCGCCGACCTTCTGGGCTTAACCGCGGACGAAGTTGTCGTGGGCGGCAATTCCTCTCTTGCCCTTATGTTTGACAATGTGGCGGTGAATATGTCCCACGGCGTAAGGGACGGCGTTCCCTGGCAGATGCAGGGGCAGATTAAATTCCTCTGTCCCTCTCCCGGCTACGACAGGCATTTTACCATTTGCAAATATTTCCACATTGATATGATTCCAATCGCGGTGGGAAACGACGGTCCCGATATGGACGCGGTTGAAAAGGCGGTTTCCTCCGATCAGCTAATCAAAGGAATATGGTGCGTACCCAAGTATTCCAACCCGACAGGCATTATTTATTCCGATGAAACAATCAGGCGCTTTGCCCGCCTTAAACCTGCCGCCGAGGATTTTCGTATTTACTGGGATAACGCGTACGCTTTCCACGACCTTGGAGATAAACCGAAGACCATCCCGAATATTATCCGTCTGTGCGAAGAAGCGGGAAATCCCAATATGCCTTTTATGTTCGCGTCTTTCTCAAAAGTGAGTTTTGCCGGCGCGTCCGTGTCCTGCATAGCTTCTTCAAAATCCAACTGCGAATATATTAAACAGCGGTTAAGCGCGCAGACCATCGGTCCCGATAAAATAAACCAGCTCAGGCACGTGCGCTTTTTCAACAACGCCGCCGGAGTTATGGCTCACATGGAAAAACACGCGGCTATTCTGCGCCCGCGTTTCAAACTTGTAAACGATACCCTGAGCCGCGAACTGGACGGGCTTGGCATTGCCGAATGGACAAAGCCTTCCGGCGGATATTTTGTCAGCTTTGACGCGCCTGAAGGCTGCGCAAAAAAAATTGTTTCCCTTTGCGCTAAGGCGGGAGTCGCTCTAACGCCGGCGGGCGCTACCTTTCCCGACGGTAACGACCCTAAAGACAGAAATATCCGTATTGCGCCGACCTGTCCGCCGCTAGGCGAGCTTGGCGAAGCGCTGGAAATCTTTTGCACGGTGGTAAAACTTGCCGCTGTGGAAAAATTGTTGACATAACGCCGAATTAAAGATATAAATATTAATACTCACGGAGGAAATATGGGTTATATAGATAATATTATCAGCGGTATCGAGAAAAGAGACGCGGGACAGCCTGAATTCTTGCAGGCGGCAAAGGAAGTTTTAGATTCGCTCAGAATCATTGTAGATAAAGACAATACTTATGAAAAAGCGGGGCTTCTTGAGAGGCTTATTGAACCTGAAAGGGTAATTATGTTCAGAGTCCCATGGATAGACGATGCCGGAAAGGTGCAGGTAAACCGCGGTTTCCGCGTTCAGTTCAATTCCGCAATCGGTCCGTACAAGGGCGGCTTACGTTTCCATCCTTCGGTAAATTTAAGCATTATCAAATTTCTTGGTTTTGAACAAATTTTCAAAAATTCCCTTACCGGCCTTCCCATGGGCGGCGGCAAGGGCGGTTCTGATTTTGATCCAAAAGGAAAGAGCGATAACGAGGTTATGCATTTCTGCCAGTCCTTTATGACAGAGTTGTACCGCCACATCGGTCAGGACACGGACGTTCCGGCGGGAGACATAGGCGTTGGCGGCAGGGAAATCGGTTTTATGTACGGCCAGTACAAAAGAATCGTAAACCGCTTTGAGGGCGTACTTACCGGAAAAGGCATCGGCTGGGGCGGAAGCCTTGCAAGAACCGAAGCCACAGGATACGGACTTGTTTACCTGGTAGAAGAATACCTGAACAAAAAAGGAGACAGTTTTAAGGGCAAGAAGGTTGCCATATCCGGCAGCGGCAATGTCGCGATCTTCGCGGCTCAGAAAGCTATGTCCCTTGGAGCGACAGTTGTCAGCATGTCGGACAGTAACGGTTATGTCTTCCACAAAAAAGGCATTAACCTTGATACCATAAAAGACATTAAGCTTATACAAAGAGAAAGGCTTACCAAGTACGCCGAAGCCCACAAAGACGCGGTTTATTCCGACGTCTCAAGCGGCAGGGTATGGGACGTTGAATGTGATATCGCGCTTCCCTGCGCCACGCAGAACGAGCTTCTGCTTGAAGACGCGAAGAAACTTGCCGCTTCCGGCTGCAAGGTTGTCGCCGAGGGCGCGAATATGCCCACAACCTTGGACGCGACGGAATACCTGCTCAGCAAAGGCATAGCGTTCTTTCCCGGCAAAGCCGCCAACGCGGGAGGCGTTGCGACATCAGGGCTTGAAATGTCCCAGAACAGCGCCCGCCTTTCATGGTCGTTCGAGGAAGTAGACGCCAAACTTAAAAACATCATGGTAGGCATTTTCCGCAGCATAGACGACGCTTCAAAAGAATACGGAAAACCGAACAACTTCGTAATAGGCGCCAACATCGCCGGCTTCCTTAAAGTCGCTCGTGCCATGCTTGACCAAGGGGTTTAATTTACATTTCCATCGGCGTAAGCATAATCGGCGGTTCC
>Ga0268262_10007551_pt1 | contig 10101 bp, 9 predicted proteins | sample TergutNc150P3_FD_190354 | JGI IMG/M metagenome (GOLD analysis project Ga0268262, IMG submission 190354) | Nasutitermes corniger P3 segment gut microbial community from laboratory colony in Florida, USA - Nc150 P3 (SPAdes) (version 2) | ecosystem: Host-associated > Arthropoda: Insects > Digestive...
GCGGGGTTGATGTTGAGGACTGTGCAAGCACAAGCCGTTATTTAAGCGAAGAATTGGACAAAGAAGCAAATTCCAACCTGATAGAGGGAGCTTATACCATAGAGGTCTCTTCCCCAGGGCTGGATTTTGACAGGAACTCTAAAAAAGGTGGAAAATGGCAAAGAAAATAGCAAAGAAAAACAATATGGTGAAAGAGGCTTTGGAGCTTTTGGCAAAAGAAAAAAACGTTGCCATAGAAGACGTATTCACCGCTTTTAAAGAATCTCTTATTGCTGCGGCTCGCAAATTCATGAAACTGCACAAAAACATAGAGGTGGATGTTGACCCAGATACCGAAGATATAAAAGTTGTGCTTAGGGTAGAGGTGGTGGACGATTTCCCCGACTACGACCCAAATCTTTCTCCAGAAGAAGTTGAGAAAATGGACGAGCATTATATGCTTGAAGCGGAAGCAAAGGAATATCACCCTGAAGCTGCTGCGGGCTATATGCTGGAAGTTGAATTGCCCTTTGAGAACTACGGTCGCTTGGCTATACAAGAAACGCGCCAGCGATTGAAAGCTCGTATGGGCGATGTGGAGCGCAACCGTGTTTTTGAAATTTTCAAGCACAAAATAGGCACTCTGATTAACGGGCAAGTTTTGAGAATTGAAAAAAACAACGCAATAATTTCCATAGGGAGCAATGTAGAGGCGGTGCTTCCAAACGGCAATCGCATGAGCAAAGACCGCTGGAAATTGGGGCAATCTGTGAAAGCCGTTATAGACAGCATTTCCGAGCCATCAAAAGGCACTGGTGCCCAAGTGGTTCTTTCCAGAGTTAGCAAGGAATTTGTTAGAGAATTATTCAAGCAAGAAATTCCAGAAGTGTACGATGGCACAATAGAAATAAAGGGCATAGTTCGCATACCGGGCTACCGTGCCAAGGTCGCTGTTTTTTCAAGAGACGATAGGGTTGATCCTTCCGGTGCTTGCATAGGTCTTAAGGGCCAGCGGGTGCAGGCTATCACAAGGGAATTGAACAACGAGCGCATAGATGTGGTACACTGGGACCCAGACCCAGATGTGTATTTCCGCAGAGCGCTTGGCGCAAGCAGCAATATAAACATAATAAAATCTTTTGAGGTTCCAGGTTTCAATCCTCCGCGAACTGTTGTGGTGGTTGGTGATGAAGATGTGGGAATTGTCATAGGCGACAAAGGGCAAGCCGTTAGGCTTGCTGGTATGCTGCTGGGCAAAGATATTTGCATATTCAGCGAATCGGACTGGGCAAATAGCTCGGAAGAAGAAAGAGAGACCCTAATACATTCTCAGGACCCGCGTACGGTTGTAAAAAAAGCAGCATCTTTGGATACCTTGTTTAACAGTAAAGAAAATACGGAAAAACCTTCTCCAAGCGGGGCAAAAAACTCTGATGAGTAATGAACTTATATCAATTAAGGCATGGGCAGAAAAACATTCCTTTGACCAAGGAGATACCTTTGACTATTTGAAAGGGAAAACCTTAGATGGCATATTGGTTAAATCCACAAACACAAGAGTTTCCGAGGTAGCTCTGGATTCTTTCAAGGGCGATGTTGTCAAAGCCCAAAAAAGAAAGCCAGCTAATAAGGGCGTGAAAAAAGCCAAAGCCGAAAAAGCAGAAAGTTCGGGCGGCAAAGGCACATTAACAACACTAAAAAAAATAGACAAACCAAAGCCCGCATCGCAAGCAAAAACTGTACCTGCAAAAGAACCTATAGTGGCAAAACCAGAACCTGTTGCAAGCACGGATTCTGCCCAGCCTGCCCCAAAAACTGAACATCCAAAACACTTGCTCGAAAAAAAACCAGCAGAGAAGTCCGCTCCTCCAAAAACCGAGCCTGTTCAAATAGAAATTCCCAAAGAAGAAGTGCAAGTTGAACATACCGAACCGCAGTCTGTTGCAAGCGAACCTAAAAAAACAGTTGCATTCACAGCCGATGTTTCAAAAGTTGTTGACCCCGCGATTCTGGCAAGAATTCAAAAGAGCAAGCAAGAAAAAGCCTCTATGCGCAACAATAAGAACAAAGGCGGCAAAAACCAGCAGAATAATAATAACAACAACAACAATAATAATAATAAAAACAATGGTCCAAAACAAACTTCCACAACTGGCTATAGCGGAAATTTGCGCATACAACCCAGGCAAACAGAAAACAAGGCACAGGCAGGACTACAAACTCGCCGCCCAGGATTTGGCACAACTCTGCAAGATGTTTTATCTGCAAACGCACCCGCTCATAAAGACTTTTTAGACAACAGAACCCGTGGCGGCAAAGGCGGCCACGGCGATTCCCGCAAGCGTGGCAAAAAAGGAAAGGATTCTCAGAGAGAAAGGGAAATTCAAAAGGAAAATGTTGAAAAGGCTCAAAAAAGAGTTTCTGACGTTTTGGTTTCTCTTTCCAAAACCCCTGTTAAAAAAGTATATAACAAAGACAAAATCCAAACCGAGGGAGAAGAAACCTCAAAGGTGATATATGTTTCCGCTTCTGTTTCAGTTGGCGAACTTGCGAGCCTTATGGAACAACCTTCCGCAAGCGTTATAGGCAAGTGCATGGAAATGAACGAAATGCTAACCATAAACAAACGCTTGGATTTTGATATGGTGCAAATAATAGCTTCTGAGTTCGGTTTTGAAGCCAAACTTCAAGAGGAATATCAAGAAGAAACCCTTGGCATTCAGGCAGATGCAGAAGAGAATTTGAGACCAAGGCATCCCGTGGTGACTGTTATGGGTCACGTTGACCACGGAAAAACTTCGCTTTTGGATTATATTCGCAAAACCAATGTGGTGCGCGGAGAATCTGGCGGCATAACTCAGCATATAGGTGCTTATGAGGTAGAAACCCCAAACGGAAAAATCACGTTCTTGGATACTCCAGGTCACGAAGCCTTTAACGCAATGCGTACTCGCGGTTCGCAAGTCACCGATGTTATAGTTTTGGTGGTTGCCGCAGACTCAATGGTCATGCCGCAAACGGTGGAATCAATTGAACTTGCAAAAATGGCAAATGTCCCTATTGTTGTTGCCATCACAAAAATCGATTTGCCAACCGCAAACCCCGATAAAATAATGTCTCAGCTCTCCGAAAGAGGTGTGCAGGTGGACGAATGGGGCGGCAATGTCAGTTGCGTGAAAATATCTGTTAAAACCGGAGAAGGCATAGAAAAATTGCTCGAAACCCTCGCTTTGGAATCTGAAGTTTTGGAATTAAGGGCAAATCCGGCTGCAAGCGCAAGAGGTGCGGTTGTGGAAAGCCGCTTGGATGCGGGCAAGGGAACAATAGCCACCATTTTGGTTCAAAACGGAACCTTGCGTGTTCGCGATTGCTTTGTGTGTGGAAACTACAGCGGAAGAGTTCGCGCTCTGTTCAACGAGCACGGCGATAGTTTAAAAGAAGCAGGACCAAGCACACCTTGCCAAGTTCTTGGGTTCAACGGAACTCCGCAGGCAGGCGATGATTTGGTTGTTGTGGAAAGCGATCAAGCTGCTTCTGAAATTGCGGCTAAACGCCAGCAAACAGCCCACGAAAGAGCTTTGCGCTTCAAAACCCACATGTCTCTTGAACAAGTTTATGACGAAGCAAAATCCGGCAAAATATCTGAACTTAACCTTGTGATAAAAACCGATGTTGCTGGCTCTTGCGAAGCACTCGCAGAGTCTTTGGCAAATCTTTCAAACAACGAAGTGAAAATCAAAATTGTTCGCAAAGGTGTTGGCGCAATTAACGACGATGACGTGCGCTTGGCTTCTATTTCCAATGCCATTATAGTTGCTTTCCATTTGATGCCTTCTCATTCCATAAGAGAACTTGCGGAACAAGAGGGCGTTGAAATTAAAACGTATCGCGTTATATACGATGTTATAGAAGAAGTAAAGGGTGCAATAGAAGGCTTGCTAAAACCTGTGAACAAAGAAGAGGTCACAGGCGAAGCTGAAATTCGTCAGGTGTTTAAAATACCAAAAGTTGGCTTGATCGCCGGTTGCATGGTAAAAAGCGGTGAAGTGGATAGAGAATCTCAAGTTCGCGTGTACAGAGATGGCGTTGAGCTTGGCATAACAAAGGTTCAGTCGCTAAAGCGCGTGAAAGACGATGTTTCTTCTGTTAAAACCGGCCTTGAATGCGGCATTGGCCTTAGAGGCTACGATAATATAGAGGAAGGCGATGTATTAATATTCTTTAAACAGATAACCGTTGCCCGTACTTTGGCAGATGTAGCCAAGGAAAATAAATGAGCATAAGAACAGACAGATTAGGCGCAGAGATGCAAAAAGAGATTTCAACCCTTTTGCACAATGGTTTGAAAAACCCAAATGTAGGTTTAGCCTCCATTTCCCGCGTGGACGTGAGTGCAGACCTTTCTTATGCAAAAGTAAGAGTTTCTGTTTTAGGCACAAAGCAAGAACAGATGAAAAGCCTAAACGCCCTGCAACAATCCGCTGGCTTTATACGCTCTCACCTCGCAAAACTTATAAAACTCCGCAAATTCCCCGAACTACACTTTGTTTTTGATGAAAATCTGCAACACGCCGCAAGGATAGATGAGATATTGCACGGTTTGAAAGAGAAGGGTGAGTTGTAAGAAATCTATGCGCATAATTTTTATGGGAACACCGGAGTTTGCCTCTGAATTTTTAAAACACCTACTAAAAGGCAAACACGAAGTAATCGCCGTTGCAACCCAGCCGGATAAACAATCCGGGCGCGGAATGGAACTGCATTTCCCTCCTGTGAAAATTGCCGCCTTGGAAGCTGGCATTCCTGTTTTGCAACCCACCTCGGTAAAAAATCCAGAATTTGCGGAGGAGTTGAAAAAATTAAATGCGGATATTTTTGTGGTTGTTGCATTTTCAATTTTGCCAAAAGGAGTTTTAGCCTCTTCGAAATTTGGAGCCGTAAATATTCACGGCAGTTTGCTCCCAAAATATAGAGGTGCTGCACCTGTGCAGTGGGCAATAGCAAATTGCGAAGAAACAACGGGTTTAACTATATTTTTGCTGGACGAAAAAATGGACCACGGACCTATTTTGGAGCAAAGGGAAATAAAAATAGAACAAGACGATACAACGGAGAGCTTGTTAAAAAAAATGGTGAATCCTGGTTGCGAAGCATTGGACTGCGCGCTTGCAAAACTCCAAAGTGGAAATTTTACCCCCATTGAACAAAATCACGAGCAAGCAAGCCCAGCACCAAAACTTAAAAAAGAAGATGGCATAATAGACTGGCATAAGAGCGCGCTTCAAATTCATAAAAGGCTGTGCGCTTTTACCCCTTGGCCCGGTGCATACACGAATCTTAACGGACAAAAAATTTTCATAAGGAAAACCGCCATTGATAATTCTTGTTCTTTGAAACCAGGTGAAATTTCCATTCAAAAAAATACGATTTTCGCTGGCACAGGAAATGGAACTCTCGCTATTTTGGAAGTTCAGGCAGAGGGTAAAAAGAGAATGCCAGCTACGGATTATTTCAGGGGAATAAAACTCCTCCACCAAGGCTCCGTTTGCGGATTTTCATCTATAGACAAAGTTTGACCAACGCGAGGCGTTAGCAGATTAACACCTTTTTCTTGTGCAGCTTTGCTCGCTCTTTCAATGGGTTCCCACCAATCGTGAATGGATAAATTAAAACTGCCCCAATGCACAGGGAGCATATATTTGCCATTCAATTCCATAAAGGCTTTTACACCATCTTCGGGCATTATATGGCTATCGGACCAATGAATGCTGTATTGACCGTTTTCCATAAGCACTAAATCAAAAGGTCCGTAATGGTAGCCAATTTGCTTGAAATGAAAACTGTATGAAGTATCGCCGCTGTAAAATACTCGGTGCTTGGAACCTATGAAAACCCAAGAAGCCCATAAAGTTTTATTCCAATCGGTTAAGCCCCTGCCCGAAAAATGACGTGCCGGAGTGCAAACAAATTTCAGTATTTGCCCCGACAATCCTTTTACAGAAGCCTCTTGCCACCAACTATACTCGCGAACCTGAGCAGAATCCACTCCCCATTCTTGCAAAATGCTGGCAACTCCCATAGGAACCAAAAAGTATCCAACGTTGGGGGCAAGCTCGGCAATGGTTTGCCTTTCTAAATGGTCGCGGTGGTTGTGGGAAATAAAAACCGCATCTATAAAAGGCAATTCTTCCAACTTAACAGGAATTTCTTTTTGAAAACGTTTTATAGCAATCAATGGAACGGGGGAAATATTGTAGCTAAAAACAGGGTCTATCAGCACACGTACGCCATCTATTTGCATTAAAAGCGAAGAGTGGCCAAGCCAAGTGACATACAAGCCTGTTTGCTCTTCTGGAAAAGCCTTTTTAACATCCACGGCATCCGCAGGCAAAGGCTGAGATGGTCTGGTTATTCCCTTTTCACCTAAATGAATTTTAATGCCTTTCCAAGGGTTTATCTTTACCGGATTAGAACTCAAGGATTCCACTCGTCCCGTGTCGGAAGTATCAGGCATTGCGAACGAGTACGAAATTAGTGATGATAAACATAAGCATTTAAATACATTTCCCAATATGTTGAATTTCATTGCTTAAAATATAGAATTCTATATTACAATCCGTGACAGCAATTGTTTTGGGTAATTTTGATGGTTGCCATTTGGGGCACAAAGCCTTGTTTGAAGCATTGAAAACACAGGCACAAAAAAATAACACGCAGCCTTTAGCTATTTCTTTTGAGCCGCACACAAGGCATATAATTCAAGAACCAGGGTATCCAGAGCTTTTGACTCCCAATGATGAAAAAAAGGAATTAATTGAAAGTTTTGGTGTTCCCCTTGTTTTGCAGAAATTTGACAAAGATTTGTTCGCGGTGCCGTTTCGTTCATTTGTGAATGATTTTGCCATACAAAAATACGGCACAAAAATTTGGGTGCTGGGTTTAGACCAAAGGTTTGGACGAGGCGGCAAAGGCAGCGCAGAAACTCTAAGGGCATTTTTTCCCGATTTGCTAATTCACGAAATAAACCCCGTTTTATTTGAAAACGAAGCAATTAGCTCATCGCGTATAAGAGATGCGTTAAAAAAAGGAGATGTGAATTTGGCAAATGCAATGCTTGGGCGAAATTATTCCCTCAGTGGAATTGTCACGCACGGTTTGGGGCAAGGAAAGTTGCTCGGCTTCCCAACCGCTAATTTACATTTGCCAGACTACAAACTTTTGCCAAAAAACGGGGTGTATTTTGGAACGGTTTCTTTTGACAATCAAAAACACAAAGCGGTTATAAACATAGGCAACAGACCTTCCTTCAGAAGCCGTTCTGTTGGGTTGGAAGCCCATCTGCTCAATTTTGACGGAGACTTATACGACAAAAAATTATCCGTTGAACTAACCAGAAGGCTAAGAGATGAAATAAAATTTGATAGTATCGATGATTTGAAAGAACAGATTAGGAAAGACATCGCATCTTGCAGTTCTTACAAATAAAATTTTCTTTGTAATTTTCGCAAAAATTTCTATAAGCCTCTCCATTCCAAATTGATAATGGGTCTTGGATTGCGAAATTCCCAAAATCGCCAAAAGGAAATTTTGTCCGCATTCCAAAGCGAGCATCTGGATTAGGGCAAACTTGAAATGTACCGTCTGTCCAGACCCAAATGTTTTTATTTAAAAAGGGACATTCTTTTAGTTGAGAGTTGAGAGTTGAGAGTTGAGAGTTTAAGATCCACGGTTCGTTTATTTTTATTCTGGTTACGCCTTTTGGAATTTCGTCTAGTTTGTCGTTTTTGTTTAGGGTGGCTTGTATTGTTATTGTTGGTTTGCTTGTTTTGCATTCGTCTATAAATTCAAAAATGCTTTGCGGGATTTTTCCGTGCATTGCGCTGAATTTTATGTCGCTCAAAACGGGCAAGAGCAATGGGAGCCATTTTTTTAATCCGCCGTTTGGGAATGTGCCGTTTGTGGTTAGATTAACTTTTACATTTGTTTTTTTTGCAAGCAACAGAAAATCCTCAAAGCGAGAATACAAAAATGGTTCGCCTATGGTGCTGGGAATTATCTCTTTTAAGCTCAGTGGCAAAAACGCATTTACAACTTTTTCAATAATTGCAAAATCCATTTCTTGCACGGGTTCCCAGTCAAGCGGTGCTTGCTTGGAAAAGCATATATCGCAGTTTTGATTGCAAACGCGGGGATTGGTTATGAATGTTATGCGCATTTAAATAAAATATAGTTATAAGGCAGACCCAGCACCGCAAGGTTTTAAAATTTTCTATCTTTGCACATTATGGCTTCCATTTTTAAACCTTATCCCTCATGGTGGTCGCAGTGACATTGCGGTTAGCAATGTCGTTTCTTAATCAGATAAAAGAATATACAATTTTACAAGATTTGAGGGAAAAAAATTCGGAATATTGTCTGAACCCCGATGGTCAGGATTCAAGGATTTACAGGATTTTCAACGTTTCATCCATTAACAGAGAGGTAACACACTATGAGAACACAATTCTCTAAAATCGCACTTTTGGCAGGCTTCGGGCTTGCCTTGGCATTCACTTCATGCGGCGGCTCAAAGCCGCCCGCCTCGCCCACAGGCTTCAGCGACGTGAGCAATCCGGCGGACGAATACACAAAAATGTGCCGAACGGAGCTTAAAGACTACCTATGCGGGGTCGGGGAAAGCACAAGCACAAACTCCCAGATTGCAAGGGACGTTGCCACGGCAAATGCCCGCAACGAACTGGCGACTAAAATACAGGTCTCCATAGAATCCGCGCTGAAACGAGTCGCGAGCAATACCTTGGGCGAGCAGGGAAACGAAACCACCTTTTCAAGGCTTGCGCAGGAAGTCTCCGGCGAGTTCAGCAACATAGACATCTATGAAACGAAAACGCAGCACAACCAAGCAGAGAATAAGTACAAAATCTACGCATTAGTCGTCATCAAAAAAGACGATATAAAAAATGCAGCTAACAACAAAGTTTCCAACGCTCAAATTCTATCCGATGCAGCTGCTTCCAAGGTGTTTATGGATATGATAGATGAAGAACTTAGCAAGAGAAAATAAAATGCCCATCCTGATATTGTTCCTCGCTGTTTCCATTTTCGCTCAGGGCTTGGCTCCTGAGTGGGTGGACGAATCTTGGCGACTTAGCCATTACCCAAAATCCGAGTGGTACACAGGTTTCGCAACGGACAGGGTGATGAAAGGGCAACCTGATTCAAAGGCATATCAGGCGGTGGAAAAAAATGCGCAGAGCAAACTGTCGGAGAGCATTGTGGTCACAGTCCAAGGCTCTTCCGCAGTCCAGATTTCCAGCAAACAAACACAAAAAGGCGAAACCATAAACAGAAATTACGACCAAAATATTAAAACAGCAAGCAATGCGGTTTTGGCAAAGGTAGAAACTCGTTCCTATTTTGACAAGAAAAGCGGTTACATATACGGCTTTGCCGTTGTGAGAAAGAAAGATTTGGCAGAGTTTTATTCAGCGAGGATAAACGGCTTGTTTTCTTTTGCCGAGAGCGAGTTTTCCCTTGCCAGCCAGCTTGCCGAGACGGGCAAAAAGAAAAGCGCACTGAATAAGATGAAAGCGATTGAGGATTCTTTGCTAAAAGTTAGCTATTGGGAAAATTTCTTGCAGACAGTAAGTTCGGGTGCAACCGCCTACAGTCGCTCTGCTGAAATTTTGCAAAAAATAAACACTGCCAGAATAGCTCTGGAAAATAGCACGGGCATACATTTGAATGTAAGCGGCAGCGAATATGTGGCGGAAGAGCTGCCAGCAGTGATGCAGGAAAAAGGGTGCAACTGCTCCATAACAGAAACAGCGGCAGAAGCCGATTATGCCATAACCGTGAAAGCAAAACTCAGCCGCTGCAACAAAGCGGATTTTGAGCAGATTTACTGCTGGGCGAATGCCAGCGTTTCTGTGTTCAATTCCAAAACCAAAAAGAATATAAGCATTAAAATTCCAGAGGCTAAAGGCGGCTGGACTGAAGGAAATTTTGAAAAGGCAACTGAGGAATCATTCAAAAATTTAACTGAAAACTTAGCTCAACAACTTATAAAGGAGATGGAAAAATGAGAGCAATCGCTAAAATCACACTTGCAATCGGCATTCT
>Ga0268262_10007552_pt1 | contig 10100 bp, 5 predicted proteins | sample TergutNc150P3_FD_190354 | JGI IMG/M metagenome (GOLD analysis project Ga0268262, IMG submission 190354) | Nasutitermes corniger P3 segment gut microbial community from laboratory colony in Florida, USA - Nc150 P3 (SPAdes) (version 2) | ecosystem: Host-associated > Arthropoda: Insects > Digestive...
GACAGGCGGCGTTATGGAAGCGGCGGTTCGCAGCGCCTACTTCCTTGTCAACAACAAGGAACTTCCGAATGTGGAATTCAAGCCGGTACGCGGGCTTGAAGGCGTAAAGGCCGCCGAAGTTGATTTTGGCGTACCCATTCCGAACGGAGCCGGAACAAAAATCCGCATAGCCGTAGCCCATCAGATGGGAAACATCGCCGCAGTGCTGGATCAAATCAAGGAAGCCAGACAAGCGGGGAAGGAGCCGCCGTATCACTTTGTAGAGGTCATGGCCTGCAGGGGCGGATGCGTAGCCGGAGGCGGCCAGCCTTACGGCGCTACCGATGAAGTCCGCAGCAAGCGCGCGAAGGGCATTTACCTTGACGATGAAAAATCCCAGTACCGTTGTTCGCATCAAAACCCCCTCATCACGCAGGTGTACAAGGAATTCCTTGAGGAGCCGAACGGCCATAAGGCGCATGAACTGCTGCACACGAAATATACGGAACGGGAGCTTTACATCAGGTAGGAGGAACGGTTGGTTGATAGTGAAATATTAAGCCGCGTTGATCACACGTTGTTGAAGATGACCGCCTCATGGGAAGAGATAAAGATCCTCTGCGATGAGGCGGTTCGTTTCAAAACGGCGTCCGTATGCATCCCGCCGGCGTATGTTAAATCGGTTTTCAAGGAATTTGGGAAAGACCTGGTTATCTGCACGGTGATTGGCTTCCCCTTGGGGTATACTTATACTTCTGTTAAGGTGAATGAAACAAGCATTGCCCTGGAAAACGGCGCTTCCGAAATTGACATGGTAATAAACGCGGGCGACGTGAAAAACGGCAATTACGATTTGGTTCTGGATGAAATAAAAGCCATAAAGAAAGCATGCGGGACACAAATCCTCAAGGTTATTATTGAGACCTGTTATCTGAGCGAAGAAGAAAAAATACGCCTCTGCGGTATTGTCACCGACGCGGGGGCGGATTTTATTAAAACTTCGACAGGCTTCGGCACTGCCGGCGCGACAATTGCCGACGTAAAGTTATTTAAACAGCACATCGGGCCGAAAGTTAAAATTAAAGCCGCGGGCGGCATAAAAACACGCGATGACCTTGAAGCGTTTATTTCAGCGGGGGCCGACCGCATCGGCACAAGCTCCGCGGTAAAATTGCTTTCCGGCGGAACCGCAAGTGGATACTAATACAAAATAATAAATAATAGCTAATAGGTAATAAAGTAAGAGAGTAACTTTTTTAACTTTATTATTTATTAGCTATTACCTATTATTTATTATTCCCTATTTTTTATTTGAGTTTATTGTTATGCGTAATCTATCAATAAAATTTGGTCCCATGTCTTTTTACCGGGAGGCGCTTGCGATCGCCGTTCCGGTCATGCTCCAGCAGTTTATTATGAGCATGGTCTCCCTTATCGACAACTTTATGGTCGCGGGCCTCGGGGACATAAGCATGGCTTCGGTTAATGTGACGAACCAGCTCAACTTTATTTTTTTTGTTATCCTCAATACCATCTGTCAGGCGGGAGGCATATATATCGCCCAGTTCAAGGGCGCGGATGACGCGGAAGGGATGCAGCAGGCTTTCCGATTTAAAATAATTTTTGCCGTTATTGCAGCAGCCCTGTATTTCACCCTCAGTTGGACCATACCTCACAGAATGTTGGGCATGATGGTTATGGGCAATGCCCAGCGAAATGAAATTATCACGGTGGGAAGCGATTACATAAAGCTGATCTCATGGACGTTTGTCCCTATGGCAATTTCATTTTCCATCGGAACCAGCTTTCGTGAAATTTCCCGCCCCAAGGTTCCTCTGGTTATTTCCGCCGCGGCGACCCTGGTAAACACGGCGGGTAACTGGATACTGATATACGGCAATCTCGGCGCTCCCCGCCTGGAAGTAAAGGGCGCGGCTTACGCGACAATCATAGCGCGTGTTTTTGAACTTGTTGTTTTTCTTATTTATACGGCGAAGGCCAAAGCCCCGTTCTATATCAGGATCACAAGGTTTCTTAATATCCATTGGAAATTTTTTACCGAGGTTTTCGTTAAATCAGGAATGATATTTATTTCAGAATTGTCCTGGGTCAGCTCCGAAACAATAATGACTGCCATGTATAACCGCCGCGGCGGCGCGGAAGTTGTCGCGGGTATGGCCGCCGGTTTTACAATCGCGAATATTTTCTTTATGCTTTTTGGCGGGATATGGACAACTTCGGGAGTCCTTGTAGGCGGGGCTCTTGGCGCCGGCAAACTTGATGAAGCCCGCAGCCGCGCCGCCTGGTTAAAATCCGGCACCATTGCCGCCGGCGTCATTACCGCGCTTTTCGGGGCTGGTTTTTCCGCCCTGATAGTCCCCGTTGTTTTTTCCAACCTCAGCGCCGCCGCGCGGTTTAACTGCATCGGCCTTGTTTACGTGATCCTGTTCTATCTTCCATTATGGGGTTTTCTCAATGTGCAGTTCGCCATATCCCGCGCCGGCGGCGACGCCGCTACGGGAATGTACACCGATCTGTCGGTCAACACCTTTCTGGTTGTCCCCGGCGCGGTGCTCCTTTCGTACTTTACGTCATTGCCGCCCGTTCCCATGTTCGCTTTGATAAAACTTTCCGACATTGCCAAAATGTTCATCGCACGGCATTTTTTGAAGAAAGAAAGATGGGTGAAGAATTTGACGAAGACGGGAGGCTGAAACCCTTATTTAGCGGGAATGAGAGTTAGGATTTATCCACCTGTCCGTATTCACCGTTGGACAACAAAACATATATCCCAACCGGGCAAATTGAAATTGAGTTAATTAGGGCCCGGATAACCGGCACGTCAAAACTTCCGCTATTCTTAAGTATTTGAATTATTTCACCTTGATCGCATTTTACTCCATCAATATGTTCCATTAGGAAGGCTTCGTAAAAACAGGCGACAACTAAAATTTTTCCATACAAGCCGATATGCTTTCTTTTAAGTTGTTTGGGGTAGCCCGATCCGTCTTCCATTTCATGGTGTTGAAGCACCGCATCACAAACAGATAAGGGAAAATTACTTGATTTAAGCATCATATGGGCATGAATAGGGTGGTAATAGAATAAATTTTTTTCCATATCCGCAGCCGATTTCATCAAGCCAGGCTCATTTGTGTATATCTGTCCTGACAGACTGAGTATGCCAATATTACACAGCAGGCCCGCAACTCCCAATTCAATAAGCTTGTTTTCCGGCAATCTCATATATGTCCCAATGATTATAGCAATAATACTTATTCGCACAGAATGGGACACATACGGGTTTTCATACTGTTCTGCTGTTTGCATCACATACGCGATACGACTGCGATCCAGCCGTACAAATTCGCATGTCTTTTTAATCATTCTTTCTATTGATTGAAAATCCAATTTATTTCCGGCGGCAAGCCCGAAGAAAAGGGATTCCGTATATGTCAAAAAAGAACTGTAAAATTCCTCCGCTGTGTTTTTTTTGCTATCCATATTCCCGCCTGTTACTCCCAAAAGCGCCTTTGCCGGAAGCCGCGTTTTATGCCGTGATAAATATATTCTACCAACGCCGGGCATGATCACAATAAATATAAATATTTTTTTATAACACTCTCCATGCTGATAAAAAAAATTACCTGAGCTTATAATTAGTCGGAATTTGACAAGTAACGGAGTACTGAATACCATGTTCGTAAACTAAAGTTAAAAATGGCTATTGACAAACTATGTATTTGTACTTTATTCTGCTGTATAGTAGATTTTTAGTCAAAAGGACATCATATTATGAAGATTTTGAGGGAAAAGCTTCCTATATTACTGTTGCTGTTGGCGTTTTTACCGGTCAGTTGCGATAAAAATGGGCAAGGAGACGGGCAAAAATCGGCGCGTTCCGGGTATTATATCGAAGAACCATCCCGCAGTAATGCAGGAGAAAGCCCTGCCGCCAAAACCCCTCAAATTTACTACTTTTTTGACAGAACAACTTCCATGCAGGGTTATGTTTCTAAAAATAATACAGACTATATAAGGATCATTCCTCAGCTTTGGATGTTAGCGGAGTCCTCAGCCCTTTGGCCCGAATCGAGAACGAGAGCTTCATTTTATAAATTTGGGGAAGGAAATATTCGCAAGGTATCAAGGGAATATGTCCGCGACAATGTATGGCGGCGGGATTTTTATAATACGGCTGATGAAGGTACATTGGCATTTTCAACAGGTGTCAGGAATGACAAGCAGGTATTTGCAACCGTGGCTAAATATATCGCTTCGGAGTCTTCGCCGGACAAATTGTTTGTAGTTGTTACCGATCTGTATGAACAATACCGCGAGGATAACTATTTTAGCGCCCTTTTTCAAGACGCGTTTGAAAATGGAATGTCAGGCGCAATTATTGCCATACAATCAGGATTTAACGGCGACATTGAAAATATCACAAAAGACCCGAATGCCAAATCCATAAAAGTGGATGGAATATCAACCTTTTTTATCTTTATTATAGGGCAGCGGGATATTCTATTGGATTATTGCGGGGTTTTTTTTGCCAATAATGATTTTCAAAGCCTAAAATCGGAAAGAGTACTGTTTCTTCTTGGAGACGGAAGCGGACCATCGGAACTTCCCTGGACGCCCTCCATTGAAAATGCTAACAGCGAAAAGAGATTTGAGAAAATTGCCGGTAACAATAACATTAATTTAAAAGAGAATATCCAAAAATTATTTACAGTGAAAGGCAAGGCGGTTGATCCCGCGAAAGTTGCGTCATTCCGCCTGCGTGGGAATGTACGCTCCCAGTATGTCGGCGGACTACCCCTTAAAAATATTGATTTTAACAGCTTTAATTTTGAGTCGTCATGTAAAGTCGAATATTTCAATGGGAATAATAACACAGAGGGAAATTTGTCCGCGTTCGAAGCGATCAATGATAAAGAAAAATCAAATTTTACAATTGAAGCCATAAATGGCAGCAAGGTAAAAAATATGAACGCCGCCCGTTATCCTTTAGCCGTTGTTATTAATACTACGAATAATGCGCTGAATAAAGGCTGTTATCGCATTAATTATGAAATCTTTCAAAGAGCTAAAATACCGCAATGGGTGAAAGAGCGAAATGCCGAAACAGAGGCTGAACTCAGAGAAAGTATTAATCAGGATACGGCGGTTAAAATTCTCAGGCTGGAATACATTTACAGGTATATAGCGGAAGCTTATAACAAACAACTTGAATGGGGCAAAGTTTATTCTGACTCCCTCTACCTTGAAAAGCAGCGTTAATAATTAAATTTCAGGAGGAAAGAGAATGATGGAGAAAGTAAATAAGTGGTTCTTTTTTACTCATTCATTGCGAGCCTTGTTATGGCTGCTGTTACCGGTTTTTGCAATGTTATTTTGTCATGCGCTCGTGAATATTGACGCCCCGCTATTTATAGATCCAATCTCTGAAAGCCAGTTTTTTGGGAAGTACTGGGATTCTGTTGAATCTGTATGGATATTATTCGGCGGGATTACCGCGGTTACGGTGAATTTGCTTTTTTTGATTATTATACCCTGTTTATTCGGCGGCATGGATGGAGATGTGAAGCATAAACAGTTTATGGCGGGGCTTGTTGTTAACTTAATTTTGGGAATTGGGCTTCCTTTATTTTATTATTTTGTATATGGCCTGAATAACGCGACAATGTGGGCCGAACTCTTTCCATTGCATCTTATCGCTTTTCCGGTTACATTAATTGCCGGTTCCCGTTTTGTTACGAATAATTACAGAAAAAGGTTTTGGTTTTAATATTTTACATAAAAGAGGTTTTACATGGCAAAGCTGCATATTGTCAGTATAGGCGGAACAGGACACAAAGTACTCACTTCGTTGATACATCTGGCCGCGTGTGGCGCGTTCAGGAACAAGCAAGTTAATAAAATAAATGTAATTTGCATAGACGGGGATTACGCGAACGGAAATCTTGAACGCACAACCAATACGTTCAAAAGTTATAAGGATCTTTATCAGGCATTACATCTTCTTGATGTCGATGAGCTTATCGAAATAGATTCTGCAGCGCCTAATCTTTTTATCAGCCTGTATCAGGATGATAAAACCAGCCTTAGCCTGGCATTTGCTTTTCCCAAGTATAACACCGGAACTCCCGAGGATGATCTTATACGATTCCTTTATACTGATGATGAAAGGGTCAAGGAAGTTAAAGGGGGTTTTTACGGACATACGTCAATAGGCGCCGTGATGGCGCGCAACATTTTAACGGATGAGACAAAAACTGAAGGTAAAATCTGGGCAAAATTCAAGGGAGAAATTGCCGCCGATGATCAGGTTGTGGTCATAGGCTCAATATTCGGAGGCACCGGAGCTTCGTGTATACCTGTTGTGCTTAAAGATTTAGAGGGAAAAAAGGAAAACGGAGCGGGACTTGCGGCAATAATACTTTCACCTTATTTTAATATAGTAGGAGAACCGGACAAAGATAAAAAGGTTCAACCCGATTCCAATAACTTCAACATTAAAGCAAAAGCCGCGCTTAATTATTATGAAATTGAAAAAAAACTGGAAGCGACACATTCGCTGTATTTAATCGGCGAACCAAGCGACAATTTTTCTTTCGAAACCAAGAATGACGACGGAGCAAAACAAAAAAACAAGGCTCATCCGATAGAACTCTTTGCCGCGACCGCCGTTCTTGATTTTATCCGAAATAATAAAGAAAGACGAAAAAGTCTGGTTTATGTCGCAAAACGCCACTTCATCGGAAAATCGTATTGCTACACATGGGATATGCTGCAGAATGTGGATGAATATCTTCATATTCTTATGCAGGCTTTTACAAAAACCGCAATCTTCTATAATAAAGTTCTTTATCCCCAATTAGCCAAAAATAACTCCGCCGGCGTTTGGGAAGATTATTACGACGACGGCCAATGGACGCTCCAAACGAAAATGGGCGAAGACAATAAATATTACTATGAAAATATACACAATTATCTGGGTTTTTTTGTTGAATGGATATTTGAAATACACAAGAAGAATCTGAATAAAGTTTTGGAAAGCGGCGAATTACAATGGGAAGATGATACGCGGGTTCGCCTTTTTAACACGGCATACAGGGACCTTTTTTATTCAACTGAATGCAGCGGCGGAAAGGTAAAGAATTTTGACAAACTGGTTTTCAATGAAGCGGGGCAAAGCGCCGAGGAGATTCTGGCGGAATTGGATTACAGAAAGCCGAAAAACGACATCAAAGGTTTTCCCGCGCTGTTTGCAACGCTTAAAACCCTTTTTACAGAAAATAAAAATAACAGGCGCCAAAAGCTCATTCCGAAAAACGACACTGAAAACCAGATAAAGATGGTAAATTTTGTATCGGAGGAAAATGACGTTGATTTAGGAGTTCCTACCGATGTAAAATCATCTTTGTGGGTAGGATGTCCGAACGCGAAGATACTTGGGGGCATTGCCGACGGCCTTCCGAATACGGATCTGAAGGCATATACAAGAAATGACGTGGCAATACCGTCCCCCTGGTCCATCTTCATTACAAACGAGATGAGTCTGACTCTTCCTAAATTCAAAGGCTTAAATGAATACGCTTACAATCAATGGTGCGGGCTCATAGCCTTGTTGATTCTCAGGCGTCTGAACAACTATGAGCAGGGGCATAAACTGAGGATTGAGAAACTCAAGTGGAATTATAAGGATGACCTCTTTTTTGAAAAGATTAAAGATCTGAGCTTTCCCACAAGCCACCTTTTTGGAGAGAAAACGGCGGATTGGCTGGATTGTACAGCCGTAAAACTGGGGAATGAAACAATAGCGTTTCTGGCGCATAATACATTTGTCTGCCCGGTTTTTTCAATGTCCAAATCCGCCATAACCGAACTTAATGTACTTAATCCGACTATTGTCGGAAGCGACTATGAATTCCGGAGTCCCAAGGATTATTTTGCCGGCCAAAATGACTCAAACAGATCAAAATACGCGCTGAAGCGCGTACTTGAAAAAATCCAGGAAATAATATCCGGGCAGGCAAAACAGGGAGGAGAAAATGTTAAAATAATTGATTCCATGAAAAAGCTGCTCAGGCGGTATTGGGAAGATCTTGGAGACGTTGTTGAAGATGACAGTATTTCATTTCCTTCGGAGCAGGAACTATCCATTAACAGCGTGTATGACGTATTTGAGCAATTATGCAAAATAACATTTAAAGAAGAACCTGCGCTGCCGTTTGAACTTATAAACACCCTTCCCGAAAAGAGAGTTGTCCTTCTTTCTCTTGACTTTACCGGAATGACACCCGCTGAACTTATGTCCAGTCATGTCACGCGGGATCTGGTTTATAGTCAAGTCCGTCTGAATAATAATATCAGGAGTTTTGTCGGAAAAAGAGGCGGCATAGAAATTGTTTTGGATACCGACTTGTTATGCGATGCCATGGTGATGCGCGATCAAGAGGGTAACAGTGAAAACGCGTTCCATTCCCTTTCAGGGAATACTATCCCCGGTTATGAAGCAGTCTGGCCGGTCAGCGAAAAGCTTCTTGAACTTTACACGCCTGACAGATTGAACAAAATGCTTGACATAAAAAAAGAAAATGACGCTATACTTGTGACACTAACCCTTGAAGTAAAGGGGAAAATGCGCATTCATAAAATTACAAAGAAATACCAAATTAAAAGAATAGCGGACGAAAATCGCGGAATAGACGATGTCGGAGTATGCTCAATTTTTGAATCCAGACGGCTGCCTTTATGGGCTATTTGGCCATACGCAAAGATTTTAAACAATCAAAAAGCAAGCGTATGGAAACGATACACATTTTTTTGCGTTGATCATGTATATAATTCAACTCCTGTGTTCAAAATTGAACCGCTCTTTACAGGCGGGAAAAAGGAAGATTTAAAGCCCAGTAAACTTTCAGCCATAAATGAAAATGCCAAGGAGTTATACTACCGTCATTGCACTGAATTACCCTCCGCGCTGAAAATATTTGAACAAAGGGACGGTAACCCCCATTACCATGGCGCGATATTCCTAAATCAGCCGGAACCAACAGAACTGCTGGACGCTGCCTGGAATATAGGGGTTGATTTTGGGACCACTTCTACATCTGTATTCTATAATGCAGGCGTTGACGATAAACCCGAATTCCTTCAGCTTTTAAATGAGTATCGCTGGAAAGAAGGAAATAGTCCCGAACCTGAACAAGTAAATGAAAAACTCAAATCAAATAATATATGCGTTCTGTGTAATTCAATAGCGGATCAGGGTTTCCTGAACAAGTATTTTATTGACAGGCATTGTCTTTCCCAGAAAGGTTATGCATCGACATTTGAGGAATTAGTTAACACCTCGGAAGATGTGACGGCGGGCCTTTTTGATAAAGGGCGCATTTTCTGGCACAATTATGAAAATTTAAGGAATGTCAACGCCGAAGAAGACCGGCGTAAACACTTAAAGAGCGGTATAAAATGGGAGAGTGAAAAGAAATGGACTGCCCGTTATCTTAATCAACTGCTTACCCAAATCAGCTATCGCGCGATTGAGATGGGCATAGGAAAAATCCGTTGGTTTTTCTCTTATCCTACCGCTTTCTCCGCAGATGATCAAATGACATATAGTGACCGCCTGGAACAGCTTATTGACGGGTTAAATGATACCGGCCTTAAACATAAGTTTGATAAAGATAAAAACATCCTGACTGAAAGTGTCGCCGCGGCGTTGTCTTTCTGGAGAAAAAAGATTGATTATGAAAAGTTTCTTTGTATAGATATTGGGGGCGGGACAAGCGACATTTCAATTTGGGTGAATAAGAAACTTAAATTCCAGACTTCGGTTAAATTTGCTTCCCGTGATATGTTTATTGCGCCTCTTGCAAAACTTTTGAAACGGCAATCAGTGATGAATACGGTATGTACAAGCACAGTATCTGATCGTATTCACACGATGCTACGGTACGGAGAAAAAGAAGCGAGTGAGGACAGTATTCCTTTCTTAATCGAAAATGTTCTCTTTGAATATATCATCGACTTTAAGCTAAGGCTTAATGAATTAAAGGATGAAGACAAGGCCGCAAAACATAATTTTGTTTATTTGGTATATGTGGCTTATG
>Ga0268262_10007553_pt1 | contig 10100 bp, 5 predicted proteins | sample TergutNc150P3_FD_190354 | JGI IMG/M metagenome (GOLD analysis project Ga0268262, IMG submission 190354) | Nasutitermes corniger P3 segment gut microbial community from laboratory colony in Florida, USA - Nc150 P3 (SPAdes) (version 2) | ecosystem: Host-associated > Arthropoda: Insects > Digestive...
TGAACGCCAGTAATTTTGCGAATAGCCGCCGCCTTGCTTCGCCCACTACGTTGCGGAGGTCGGCGTAGAGGTTTAGGTTCTCTATCACGCTCAGGTCTTCGTAAAGGCCGAACTTTTGGGGCATGTAGCCGATGTCCTCCCGAAGCGCGTCGCCACTCAGGAAGGGGTCCATGCCAAGGACTCTGATGGTCCCCGCCGTTGGCCGGAGCAGACCAGCCATCAAGCGCAGCAGCGTCGTCTTGCCTGACCCGTCCGGGCCGACCAGACCGGTTATGGAGCCACGCGCAATGTCAACGCTGATTGTGTTCAGCGCGGGCTCAGGCTGGCCCTGGAACAGCTTGCTGGCGTTTTTTACCTCTATCGCGGCGTCCATGGCTATTCCACGCGCTTGACGGTAATGGGCATACCCTGGCGCAGCATTGAATCGGGGTCATCCACGACTATGCGGATGCGGTACACAAGGGCGGTCCGCAGGTCGGTTGTTTCAACGGATTTTGGCGTGAACTCGGCCGTTGGCGAAACAAAGCCCACGGTTCCCCTATACGGCTGTTTGGGCCGCGAGTCCGTGTAAAGCAGCACCTTTGTGCCGGTGTTGAAGTGCCCAAGTTGCGGCTCTTCCACGTATGCGCGGACCCAGACGGGGTTGGTCAGGGACAGGCTGAAAGCGGGCGAGCCTGCCTGGATCATCTGGCCCTTTTCTATGGCGCGCGTCAGTATGTATCCGTCGCTCGGCGCCCGCAGGGTGGCGTCGCTCATGGCCAGGCGGCTCGTGTCGAGGTTGGCTTGGGCCTGCCTAAGTTGTCCGTCGGACTCCGCTTTTTCTTCTGGCCTGAACCCCACGCCGATGGCTTTGTGCTGCTCTTCCGCAGCGCGGAGGTTGGCCGCCGCGAGGTCCCTTGCGGCCAGCGCCGTGTCAACGGAATCCTGGGAAATGATTCCAGACGGCAGTAGCGATGACAGGCGGTCGTACTGCTGCTGTGCGTTGGTGAGCGTTGCCCTTGCCGCTTCCATCCTAGCCTTTGCCTGGGCCACGTCTTCGTCCCTGTTGCCGCTGTGAATCATTGAATTGCGGGCCACCATGGACGTCAGCGCGGCGTCGGCCGCCTCCAGCGCGTTTTTGAGCGGCTCTGTGTCCAGCATGGCCAGCGCGTCCCCGGCCTTGACAGCGTCGCCCTCGTCCACCTTGATTTCCGCGACGCGCCCGGAGACCCTGAAAGCCAGCAGCGCCTCCCGTATGTCAACGCTGCCGTAGAGCGTCGCCGATTTTGGCGCGGCCCAAAATAATTTGTAGGCAATGAAGCCCAGCACGCCGATGGCGACCACTATTGCAGGTATGGCGATTTGTTTTTTCATTTGCGTCCCCGCTTGCTGGTTAAGGGTTGGATGACGGATGCGCCCTGCGGCTTACTCTCCCTTGGCGCAGACCTGTCGCCACGGGTTCCGCCCTATTTCTTACCTTTCGCTGTGGCGCGGTTTTCCGCGAGCCATTTTCAATCCCGGCCCAGAACAACTGAAACCACTGCTTTTCGGCCAAGTCTATGGCATCGTCAAGAGGCATCGCCAATAGCTTTGTGGCGAACACGGGAAGAAAATCCAGTATCTCTATGTTGGTCCTGATGAAGAAAAACGTCGCGGTGTCGAGGTTCAAATCACCCCGCAGTTCGCCCGATTCAACGCCGTCGCTCAAGTAATTCTTTACGATTCGTATCATGCGTGAGATGTGCTTCAGCATCTCATCGTGTACAAAGGTTTGGCCTGCGGTCGCGCTGCCGCGTATCATGCCCCTGAATCCAGCGTCGTCCTTGACGTGCCTGTGGAACATCTGAAGCGTCCGCCAAAGCGCCTCCTGCAATGGCGTACGGCCTTCCGCGTTGCTAACGGTCTTTCGCGCCTTGCCGCGCACCTGGGCGCTGTAATCGCTTGCCACACTTTCCAAGTCGGGTATGAAGCGGCCGAACTTGCGCTCCAGAATGGCCACAAAGATGGCCTCCTTGTTCTCAAAGTGGTAGTAGAGCAGGCTGGGGTCGCACTTGGCCTCCTTTGCAATGGCGCGGACGCTGCTGCCGTCCACCCCGCACCGCGCAAACACGCACTGCGCCGCGTCAAGCAGACTGGACGGGTCAACCCTCACCAGCTTCGGCCCCCGCGTCCGCCGCGCCGGCGGGTCGCTGTCTTTCTTTTTCAACATACGTTGAATTATGGAAGACCCTGGATGTGGGGTCAAGAGAAAATTCATCGTATGTTGAAATTGTTGAACCAGTATAGGGGTAGTTAATGGTAGGAGGTTATTGCGAGGCACGCACGAAAGTCGGACGGCGGGCTACGCTGCGCCAGGGCACCCCCCTCCTCAGCGCCCCCAGGACGGCGTTCATGAACCTGTGGTTGTCCCTCCGCGTTGCCGCCCAGGGCGCCCTTCCGCCCCTTTTTAAGGTGCGGCCCGAGCCTCTACCACCTGGATGAAGAAAAAAACCGAAAATATTTCTTGCGCCCGCTGCGGTGCCGTGGGACACTGAATTTATCGGGGGATGTGTGAAAATTTTCCGTCGGATCGTTGGCCCAGCGCTTGAGCGCTAAAACAATCATTTCTAATCATCCCTAGAAAACCGATACCCTAGTGAATACTGTGGTCTTGCCATTTGCAGAGTACCATCGAACAGCATCGTACAGGCACGGGTTATTGACACCGAGTTGACACACTGCGACAATGGCGCCGGGGGGTGACACTATGGCAAGGACTCGTCGCAGCGCAAAGATGGACACACGGAACGCCAGGCTGCGCCTGGAGAGGGGGAGGCGCCACATGGTGCCCATCTCCGTCGGGCACTACCTGGTCTATCGGCGGCCGAAGAGCGGAGCCGCCGGGAGCTGGCAGGCCTGCTTCGTCAACCCCGAGACAAAGAAACAGACAAGGGGCATACTCGGCACAGCCGACGACTTCGAGGACGCCAACGGAAAGACCGTACTGAACTACGTACAGGCAAACGCCGCCGCCCTTTCCTGGTTCAGGGCCCAGGAGCGCAAAGCGAACATCGAATCGGAGGGCGAGACCGTACCCGATGGTCCGTTCACCGTCTCCGATGCCATGGATGCCTACTTCAAGGACGCAGAGAGACGTGGGGTCAAAGGCGTCAGCAACGACAGGGGCACATCAAGGTACTGGATACTCCCCGCCTTCGGCCACGTACAGGTATCAAGGCTGACCAGGGCGAGGATAGAGAAGTGGCTGGACGACATTGCCAACACCCCCAAGCGCCTACGCAGCAAAACTGGGCGACCGTCCAAACCAACCGCAGAGCCGATGACGGCGGACCAGAAACGAGCGAGGAAGTGTTCCGCGAACAGGGTGCTGTGCATCCTAAAGGCCGCCCTGACCCACTGCATTGACAGGGGGCTTGCCGATTCACCAGACCGCCCCTGGCAGCTTGTGAAGCGGTACAGAGGCACGGACAAGGCCAGGATAAGGTTCCTCACCCCGGAGGAGCAAATACAGTTCGTCAACGCCTGCCAGGGCGACTTCAAAGACCTCGTTAGGGGCGCACTGCTGACCGGGTGCAGGTACGGGGAGATGACCCGCCTACAGTGCAGAGACTACGACCAAAAGAACGGTACAGTGTTCGTCGCCGAGTCAAAGAGCGGCAAGTCGAGGCACATCTACCTCACGGACGAGGGCAGGGAACTATTCGACCAACTCACCAAGGGGCGCAAGGCAGAAAACTACATCTTCACCAACGGCGCCGAGGGCAGACTGAAGGTCGGCCCTGGGCCGAGCCAGTGGAGGTACAACGAGCAGGTGAAGAAGATGCGCCAGGCGTACAAAGCCGCAAACATGGCGCCCGTCACCTTCCACGAGCTCAGACACACCTACGCCTCCACCCTGGTCAACAGGGGCTGCCCGATGGCCGTGGTGGCGCAGTTACTCGGCCACGCCAACACCAGGGTGACGGAGCAGCACTACGCCCACCTGGCAAGAAGCACGGTCAGGGACGAGCTGCTGCGCTCCATGCCCAGACTAGGGATAGTGGGGAAAGGATGATACGAACGTCGTCGCGCCTAGTAAGACGCATCCCTATCCGCCAAGCAAAGCCAAGGCGGGGAATTTGGCCGATTGGGCCGCGCTCCCTAGCGGATGCACACTTGGTTCGATTTTCGCTTTTTTTTTGTTTTTCCCCCGCAGCCCATCCAAAAGGTCATACAATGTTGCGTAGGGTGGCGACATGGCGACAAAAAAGGATGCGGCGGCAAAGGGCACGGCAAAAGATGGGGCCAAGGGCGCCGCCAAGGGCACGGAAAAGGCCGCCGCCAAGGGCCAGCCGGAACTGCGCGACATAGAGGCCTACACCCACGACGGTGCCACGCGCCTCAACAACCCCCCTGCGGGCCTCGCCAGGCACGACAGGGAGCCCGAAAAGCGCAAAGAGTACCGCTACGACCCGCACATCAGCCCCAGCCTCTCATGGGCAGGCAAGGAAGAGGGCGCCACATTCCATGTGGCTACGCCCAGCATACACATCCACGAATCCATCAAGCCACACCGCATACTGGACGCCGTGCAGAGGCTGGGCGAGGCCTTCCACGGGCGCCAGCCCAGCCTCTTCGGCTCCCCCGGCGAGGCATGGGAGCGCCGCCGCCAGGCCATCGAGTTCTACAGGCACGGCGTTGACTGGACCAACCGCCTCATAGCCGGCGACAGCCTCATAGTGATGAACTCGCTGCTGGCCAAGGAGGGCATGGCCGGCAAGGTGCAGATGTGCTACTTCGACCCCCCGTACGGGATCAAGTACAGCTCCAACTTCCAGCCCTTCGTCAACAGAAGGGACGTCAAGGACAGCAGCGACGAGGGCCTGGACCAGTCCCCCCAGAGCATCACCGCCTTCCGCGACACCTGGGAGCTGGGCGTCCACTCGTACCTGTCGCACCTGCGGGACAGGCTCCTGCTGGTCAGGGAGCTGCTGGCCGACAGCGGCAGCGTGTTCGTCCAGATGAGCGATGAGAACGTCCACCTGGTCAGGTGCGTGCTGGACGAGGTCTTCGGAGCCGGCAACTTCGTCAGCATGATTGGCTACGCGACCACCGGCGGATTCTCCACCAGCACACTGAGCCGGGTTGGCGACTACCTGCTCTGGTACGCGAAGGACATAAAATCGCTGAAATACAGGCAACTGTTTATAAGCAAGGCCAACACAAAGGGGGGCGACAAATACGACCAAGTGGAACTGCCAGACGGCACGAGGAGGGCGATGACGCCAGAAGAGATCTCTGGCAGTGTGCCGATTCCGCTTGGAAGTAGGGGGTTCCGTTTTGACAACCTACAGAGTCAAGGCCCCCCCAAAGAGCCTACGCCCATCGTCATTGACGGCAAAACCTACTTCCCTGCTGAAAGCTCCCATTGGAAGGCTAATTATCCAGAAGGAATGCAGCAGCTCATCTCCGCAAACAGGGTCTATGCTTCCAACGGAAAGCTGAACTACGTCCGCTATTTCGACGACTTCCCAATGCAGCCGATAAGCAACGCCTGGCACGACATAGGCGGCGCGGTGCAGAGCAGGTCCGACCCCAAGGTGTACGTGGTGCAGACGGGGACATCGGTCATACAACGCTGCCTCCTGATGACCACGGACCCGGGCGACCTTGTTCTGGACATAACCTGCGGCAGCGGCACCACGGCGTACGTGGCGGAGCAGTGGGGCAGGCGCTGGATAACCTGCGACACGTCGCGCGTGGCGCTGCACCTGGCCAAGCAGCGCCTTATGACGGCCTGCTTCGACTACTACCGCCTAGCCGATGAGGCCCTTGGGGTGCGGGCCGGCTTCGTCTGCAAGACCGTGCCGCACGTCACGCTGAAGTCCATAGCCAACAACGAGCCGCCGGCGATGGAGACGCTGCACGACCAGCCCGAAATAGACAAGTCCAAAATCCGCATATCCGGGCCCTTCACATTTGAAGCCCTGCCGGCGCCTGTTGGGCCCAAGCACGACGTCATCGCACTGCACGAACTAAGCGATCTTGACGATTCGCCCAATCCGCTGGCCGACGCCGACCTGGGCGCAAAGCACGCTGACTGGCGCGAGGAGCTGCTGGCCACCGGCATAATCGGGAGGTCGGGCCACAGGCTTGCGTTCTCGCGCGTGGAGCCTTTGCAGGGCACCACCTACCTGCACGCGGAGGCGGAGACCCTCGAGGACAAGCCTCGGTCGGCGGTGGTCTGCTTCGCCGGCAAGACTGACCTGATGGACAGCGGCACTGTGAACGCCGCGCTGGACGAGGCGGAAAAGCTGAGGCCGGTGCCCGGGCTGGTGGTGTTCGCGGCCTTCCACTTCGACGCGGAGGCCGCGACACTCATCGAAGAGACGATGTGGCGCGGCACACAACTCCTGAAGGTGCAGATGAACGCTGACCTGATGACGGGGGACTTGAAAAAGAAGAGGTCGTCCAACGAGAGCTTCTGGCTGGTGGGCCAGCCGGACGTGGAGCTGGTGCCGATAAGCGGGGGCACGGACGCCGGCAAGCACAGGGTGATTGTGAGGGGCTTCGACTACTACGATGTTTCAACGGGCAAGGTGAAGTCAGGCGACACAAAACAGATAGTGATGTGGATGCTGGACACGGACTACGACGGCATGTGCGTGGAGCCGGTGCAGGTGTTCTTCCCAATGGGCGGCGCCGGCGGCAGTTGGGACAGGCTGGCAAAGACGCTGAAGGCGGAGATAGACCAGGACCTGATAGGGAAGTACTCCGGCACGGAGTCCCTGCCATTCGACCTGAAGAAGCACGCTGTTGTGGCGGTGAAGATACTCGACGACAGGGGCATAGAGTCCATGAAGGTCATCAGGCCCAAGGGACATTTGGCGCCGGGCGGCGCCAAATGAAGCCCAACGGCGGGGAGATGCTCCCCATCAGGCAGTTGATAATCAACTCCGCCTACTCGGAGCCGGCGCACCACTGGCGGCCGGCCGCAAGCGGCATTTCCTTTGAGATGGTCAAGGGCCGCCGGCCTGCCGGCTACACTGTTTCGGCCGAGGGCGCCAGCCCGCACAATGACCCCGGCAAGTTTGTGGAGCTGGGCCTGGTCAACGCCATAAGGCCCAAGGTGGCGGCGTGGCGCGAGGCAGGGTACCCCGGCGCCACGGGCGTGACAAGGAAACTGCTGGCCCACTGGCGCAACGACGAGGCGCGGCCGCACCCGTTCTTCTGGTGCCAACTGGACGCCATAGAGACGCTGATATGGCTTTCGGAGGCCCCCGCACAGGAGAGGGACGGAATCGTGGTGCCCGGCGACGGTGGCCTGTTCAGGCGGCTCTGCACCAAGCTCTGCACGGGCGGCGGCAAGACCATTGTGATGGCCATGCTGATAGCCTGGCAGGTGTGCAACAGGGCGTCGTACCCGCGCGACGGGCGTTTCTCCGGCAGTGTCTTCATTGTGGCCCCCGGCCTGACGGTGAAGAGCAGGCTACAGGTGCTGAAACCCAGCGACGCCAACAACTACTATTCGCTGTTCAACGTGGCTCCGCCGGGGATGCAGGAGCTGCTGCGGCGGGCCAAGGTGGTGGTGGAAAACTGGCAGCAGTTGGCGTGGGAGACCGAAGAGAGCGTCGCAAAGCGGAAGAGCGTGGACAAGAGGGGGCCAAAGAGCCTGGAGGCGTACGCCCGCGAGGCTCTGGGAGACCTGGCGAACGAGCGCGGCATTTTGGTCATAAACGACGAGGCCCACCACGCCTGGCGTGTGCCTGAAGCGGCGCAGAGGCAGACCGGCCTTTCCAGGGAGGAAAAGGAAGAGGAAAAAGAGGCGACAATCTGGATAGGCGGCCTTGACCGCATACACGAGGCGAGGGGCATACTGACCTGCTACGACTTTTCGGCGACGCCGTTTGTGCCGTCGGGCAAAAACAACAGCGAGGAGGCCCTGTTCAACTGGATAGTGAGCGACTTCGGCCTGTACGATGGCATCGAGGCCGGCATAGTGAAAACCCCGCGCATAGTGGTGCGCGACGATTCGATTCCGAACGCCAAGACCTATCGCCCAAGGCTGGAACACATCTACATAGACAAAGACGTCAGGGACGACCTGAAAAAAAAGGGCAGGCTGCCCCAGGACGAACTGCCCAAGCTGGTCTGCGACGCGTACCGCATCCTATGCTACGACTGGAAGATGACCTTCGACGAGTGGAAGGGGGCCGGCAAGCCTGAGCCACCGGTGCTGATAACCGTGGTCAACAGCACGGAGACGGCGGAGCGCGTCAAGTACGCGTTCGACGCCGGCCGCGTCGGTGTGGAGGAGCTGTGCGAGCCGGACATGACGCTGCACATAGACACCAAGACCATCGAAAAGGACGACACGCTGCGGGAAAAGGCGGACACGGTTGGGCAGATGGGCAAGCCCGGCGAAAAGATACGCAACGTCATTTCCGTGGCCATGCTCTCGGAGGGCTGGGACACCAAGACCGTGACGCACGTGCTGGGCCTGCGGGCTTTTTCCAGCCAACTGCTCTGCGAGCAGGTGATAGGCCGCGGCCTGCGCCGGACTTCGTACGAAATTGACCCCGAGACCGGCCTGTTTCCGCCAGAGTACGTCAACATCTTCGGCATCCCTTTTCGGTACCTGCCCCACGAGGAGGAGGGCTCGGCGCCCAGACCCCCAAGCCCCAAGACGGCGGTGGAGTCCCTGCCCCATCGGAGCGAGTACCAGATTTCGTGGCCCAACGTGCTCAGGCTCGACAGAGTGGTAAAGCCAAGGCTCACCCTGGACACCAGGCTCATCGAAACACTGACCCTGAACGCCGACGCCACGCCGCTGCGGGCCGAGCTGGGCTGGGTGATAGACGGGAGGCCGGACCAGTACTTGGGCCACTCCAAGCAGATAGACCTGGAAAAGTACTTTGAGAACTACCGGCTACAGCACCAGATTTTTGAGATGTCCGCCAGGGTGTTCGACAAGATGAAGGCCCCGTGGCAGGACAAGGCCGCCAAGCTACCCCTGCTGGGCCAGGTGATGGGTCTGGTGGAGGAATTCCTGGCATCCAATGCACTGGAGATAACCCCACCGCTGTTCAACCAGGACCCGGTCCGTAGGCGCGTGCTGATACTCTCGGAAATGCAGAGGATAGTCGAGCACCTGTGGGGCTTCATCTTGCCTTCGCAGACGGTGAGGGTGGCGCCCGTGCTGGACCAGGCGAAGCGCGTCCGCAGCACGGCGGACATGCCTACTTGGTACACCGGCAGGCCCTGCCAGCCAACCGTAAAGTCGCAGATAAGCCAGTGCGTGTTCGACAGCGCCTGGGAGGCCTCGGAGGCATACCGCCTGGAGGCAAGCCCGCACGTTGCGGCCTGGGCCAAGAACGACCACCTTGGCTTCGAGGTGGATTACTACTTCGAGGGCAAGCACAGCTACAGGCCGGACTTTTTGGTGCGGCTCCGCAACGGCGCGATGCTGATCCTTGAGACCAAGGGACAGGAGAGTGACCGCGACAGAGCGAAGCGCAGGGCCCTGAAAGAATGGGTGGACGCGGTGAACGGCCTAGGCGAGTACGGCACCTGGCGCTGCGACGTGAGCCGCAACGCCGCCGACGTGGAGGGGATTTTAGAGAGACACGCGGGGGGCAAGTAGCAAGCCGCAAGTGGTCAGTTGCAAGTGGACTGTGGTCACTGAAAAACAGTGGACAGCCGACAGCGGCGGTTCGCGTTGTGTGCCGCAGGCGCCTCTGGCGCCGCGGCGTGTACGACGGTCCGGCGATTTCCGTCGGGTAGTCACCCCCGCTTTTTGGGGGTGGCTACCATGTCCATGTTTTTGCCGCCGATTTCTTTTTCTGGGCCCCGGGATTTCTTTCGCCTCGACCGGCGGATTGATTTGTTTGGATCGCGCCTGGCTTTTGCATGGGGCGCAGTTTGCATTTGTCGGCTTGGACGTCGGTCAATGGTTCCGTTTGCGAATTCCAAGTGCGCGGGGTCTGGAATTGTTCTGCCCCCGTCTGACAATTCTTTTCTCGCTTCCGCGTGTGACCCGTCCGCTTTGCGTGTCCCGGCCGGCCGGCCCCCCTACCAGGCGAAGGGGCCGGACCGCCGGGACCGCCGCAAGCAAAACGCCGAGCAGGAGCAAAGGGCGGCGC
>Ga0268262_10007554_pt1 | contig 10096 bp, 7 predicted proteins | sample TergutNc150P3_FD_190354 | JGI IMG/M metagenome (GOLD analysis project Ga0268262, IMG submission 190354) | Nasutitermes corniger P3 segment gut microbial community from laboratory colony in Florida, USA - Nc150 P3 (SPAdes) (version 2) | ecosystem: Host-associated > Arthropoda: Insects > Digestive...
TCGACAAGACGCCTTGTAATGTTCATGCCCAATCCCGCTCCTTCGGTTGAACGGTTGGCTTCAAGGTTAAAACGGGTGTATTCGTCAAAAAGTTTGTCCAACTGTTCGCGGGTCATGCCTTGTCCTGTGTCTTTTATGTTGAACATAAGGGTAATCATTGATTCTTTTTCGGACGGCTCTTTTGTGATTGACAGCGAAACTTTGCCGGACTCTGTATATTTAAAAGCGTTGGATAAAATGTTGTTTAGAATTTGTTTAATGCGTAATTCGTCGCCGAATAATGTAAGAGGAAGGTTTTCATCTACAAAAAGATCAAATATAATCGGCTTATTGTCGAAACGCATTATATTTAAATGAACAGTGTCATTGATCAGGCTGGGCACATCGTAATTAATCGGCGTTACTTCCAGTTTGCCCGCTTCTATTTTAGACAAGTCGAGTATGTCGTTTATGATGCCGAGCAATAAATAGCCTGAATTGTAGATCCTGTTTAACGCTTCCTGTACTTCTTTAGAGAGCGATTCATCTTGCAGTAAAATTTCGGTGATACCCAAAATAGCGTTCATCGGCGTGCGTACTTCGTGGCTTACCTTAGCCAGAAACGCTGATTTAGCGGCATTGGCGGCTTCAGCATCGGCTTGTTTTTTTGTCATATCTTTAAGGCTTGTAATGTCATGTACTACTTCGATGTACCCCATAATTTTTTCGTTTACATCTTTAAGTGTTGCGACATCAACCTGATACGATGAATCTCCTTTTGAAAAATAAGTTTGGTGAAGTCCTTTTTTCGCGCAGATTATACCGCAGTCATTCGTACCGCAGATGCTGGTTTTCAATTCACTGCATAATTTGCCTATGGCGTCTTTGAGCGGTAAATTTAAAGTTTTTTCTACCGCCGCGTTTATAAATGTCCATCTTGTATCCGTGTCTGTAACAGATATTGGCAGCGGTATAGCGTTAAGAATAGAGTTATACCAATACGCCATCGATTTGGATTTTTCGTTTTCCTTGTTTATCTCTTTGAAAATAAAAAGCAATATCACGATAAGAGCCGTTGCCAATACAGCGCCTATTCCGGTGAGGACTAACGCCATGATTCTTGTGCTTTTATAGTATATATTTTTAGGCGTTACAACTCCCATATACCATTTGTTTTGCAGTCTTTCCATAAATACTATGGATTCAATATCGCGGTAGTCGGTTGTTATTACCTCATAAATATAACCTTTTTTTTCCAACTCATCCGCATAAGACGAGATATGGCTTTTTACGTCGCGGAATTGCATACCTATAACAGAGGGTTCAGGATGAGCGATTAACTCCATGCTTTCGCTTAAAAGAAATCCGTACCCTTTTTCGGAAAACTGCGTATCAACGGCATGCTGTCTGATCCTGTCAAGATTAATATCCAGACATATAACGCCCAACTGTTTGCCGTTGTTGTCAAAAATGCAGCGTGAAAATGTAATAACGGCGTTATTTCCTGTTCTTATATTTTTATACGGCTCGGTTATTCCTATATCGCCGTTTGCTTCAACAGCAGTTTTATACCATGGACGGTCTTCCACTACATAATCTTGCGGAGGAATCCAGTCCCTTCCTTCGGTAAAATAGATATTCCCAAAAACATTAAAATAACCGTAAAAACCCAAGATGCCCAAAAGACGGTTTTTTTCGTTATTCTGCATATAATTATTTATATATTGAATATATTCGCTTACTGTTCTGGATGTATCTCCGCGCATAATCATGCCGAGGATGGTTTCCGAAAAGCCCGCCAGAATGGTTTCCGGCTCTTTTAGATCGGCTTTAATACTTGCTTCTGTATATAGGATAGCTTCTTTTACTGATTTTCGCAGGTGATTTCGCTCAATATCGCTGACAAACAGATAACTCGCAAAAACCATCAGAGCAAAGGCAATCGCTACAAATACTATTTGCATATATCGAGTTATTATTTTTCGCTCTAAAGGTCTCATTGCCTGCATAAAATCACCATATACATTAATTTTAGTATATAGGTTTGCAAATTTCACGCTATTTTTTTAAGATAAATACTATTGTTTTAACGCCATTTGCCGTTTTCGGCGTAAAAGCCATAAAAACAGGGCTATAATCCGCAGGGCGAAAATAATGGCGAAAGCGTATCTAAGACCGTCTTTGCCGCCGCCGAGAGCGCGGTAAAGGGCGACGCCCGCCACAGGCATAACGGCGTTTGAAAGGCATACAAGGCAGGTATAGACCGAGATTGAGAAACTTCTGTATTCTTCATCCGCTACCTGCAAAAGGCATTGGAGCATATTCAATGTAGTGGTCGCAAGCGGCAGACTGGCTATGGCGTGCAGTGTCAAAAAGACATAGGGCGCTATGGAAAGGGGCAGACTGAGCGAGATAATCATGGCGGCGGGGCAAAGACTTAACCCGATAATGCCGAAAGCGACAGGAAGTACAACCCCGTGTTTTTCGTTTACCCGACCCCAAAAGCGCATTGTTAAAAATTGGACAACCGTAGAGCCCAATGTTGTAAGCCCAATCTGAAACTCGTTCATTTTAAGGTAATGGAACTGTCCCCAAAAATACAATGTCCAATCAAAATGCCATGTCATGTAGAAGAAAAGAGCGACTGCTAAAAACGGCAAATACTGCTTGTTATGTAAAACGCTCTTTACCGCTCTTTTAATCTCATAAAAGGAAACGCTTTTAGGCTCAACCTGACGGACTGCTTTTATTTTACGGTAATTGAGCGCCGCCAGAACAAGAGACAGCGCCGCAAAGAAATAAAAACACTGATGAACGGTAATTTTTCCCCTGCCTTGAGTATGCAGTAATATTGTCCCGACCAACAGCGGCAGGGGAATACTGATAAAAACATCCATGTGGGAACGCTTTGTTAAAACATAGTTGCGTTCCCGAAGCTCCACAACTTCGGGTAAAAACGACTGCCACGAAATATTATAAGTAGCCGTAGCGCCGACCGCCAGCGCAAGGAAGACCAGAAAAAAGTAAATGGAGTACTCAGGGACAATTTCGCTTCCGCTGTTTGCGAACCTAAAAAACGGCGATAAGGCGCAGAGCAGATACCCAATCGCGCTTGTAATCAAAGCGCCGATTATTATTCTGCGTTTATTATGGAGGCTTCCGGCAAAAAGCCCGCCGGGTATCAGTATAAGCATGGTGAATATTTGCGGCAGAAATTGCACAAGGCTTAATTGGTATTCCCCCGCCCCAAGTCTCATAGCGAACAAATTGTTGTTATTGGTAGCGATGTTTACAGCCAATGCCGCAAAAAGTCCGTCCATTGCGTACCGCATGGCGACAGGCTTTGAGGCGGCGAAATTTTTGATTCTGGTAACAGGGTTTATTAACATATTTTACTAATTTATATATATACTTATATTAGATGAATAGCGTAATGTAAACAAGGAGGCGAATAAATGACAGTTGTAAAAGCGGAAAATGTAGTAAAGGATTACGGTCTTAATGATCAGATAGTACACGCTCTGCGGGGAGTTAACCTTGAATTTCAGGGCGGGGAATTTGCCGCTATTGCCGGACCTTCAGGGAGCGGCAAGTCTACGTTTCTTCATTTGATTGGCTGCCTTGATACTCTTACAGGCGGAAGCATGCTGATAGGCGGTTCGGATACCGGGAAAATGTCCCGTCAGCAGTTGGCGCTTTTGCGGCGGCTCAGTATCGGTTTTATCTTTCAGGCTTACAATTTAATTCCCGTTCTATCGGCGGAAGAAAATATTTCTTTTCCCCTGTCACTGCAAGGCATTCCCCAAAAAGAAATCAAAGAGCTTACCGAAAAAGCTCTGCATGATGTGGGTCTTGACGGAATGGCAAAGCGCCGTCCCAAAGAGATGTCCGGCGGACAGCAGCAGCGGGTCGCTATCGCGCGGGCGCTGGTAAAAAAGCCGGCGCTTATTCTTGCGGACGAGCCTACCGCTAATCTTGATTCAACTATCGGGCGCGAAATTCTTGAATTGATGTTAGCTTTGAACAAGTCCGAAGGGACGACGTTCATTTTCTCCACGCATGATCAGATGGTTATGGATTACGCGCGACGTCTTGTGCGTATCCGCGACGGACAGATTGAAAGCGACGAAGTAAAGGGGGTTGCATGAAACTATCCGGTATTTGGGAATTAAAGAAAATCGCTACTATCCTTGGCAGGATAGCTTTGCGCAACCTTGCGCGGCACAAGGTAAAAACAATTCTTACCTCGGCGGCAATAATGGTAAGCGTAGCCGTGTTTATTTTTATAAACGGCTGGCTGAGAGGAATGATAATCGACTCACGCAGAAATATTGTCAATTACGAGATGGGCGCGGCTAAACTGCAAACAAAGCTTTACTTTGAAAAAAAAGACGAGATGCCCAGTTACGAAAATTTTACCGGTTGGGAAGAATATCATGACGCGCTTTATACGGAAGGCTATGTAAGCGCGCCGCGTTATGTGTTTGCGGGCACTCTGTCTTCGGTATCCGGCTCAGCGCCAATTGTTTTTTACGGAGTAGACCCTGCGTTTGAGGCGGAAACAATGCGTTATGTCCCTTATGTGGACTTCGGACGTTTCCCGCAAAACGGAGATTTTGGAATTGCGCTTGGAACTTATGCCGCCGAAAAACTTAAAGTGGGTATTCCATCACGTCCGTACCGTCAGGAACTGGAAGATTTAATCGCTTTAGCCGCCGCCGATGACGCAGAAGGGAATTTTATCCGCTCGCTTTATACCGCCGCTTCTAAGAAAAAATCTTTCTGGGACGTAGATAAAAAACCAACAGAGGGCAGTGAACGCATGATATTGAAAAAAGACGCTTCGCGATCCGATCTTGCTCGTTACTGGAATATACTTGACGCATCGGGACGCAACGATGTACGAATCAACGCGGTAATCGACATTAAAGCCGCGCCTGAAACAATCCGCGCCGGTTTTGCGGGAGAGGTGAGTCATGTGAACCAGTCATTGGAAGTAAAAGTAATAGGAGTAATCAATTCTCCCGCGCCCCTCCCAAATGGCAATACCGCTTATATTCCCCTTGATATTTTGCAGGACGAGGCGGGTATGATGCTTGAAGGCGCGGTAACGGAACTTGTTATCCGCGAGAAAAACGCGCCCGATTCCCGTCTTCCGGGAAAGAGTGAAAGCTCCGCTGTAATTACCGCCGCGCTGGAACGAGGGCTCGCCAAAGCCGGGTATGTTATGCCAAATGAACTGGTTGTGCATACTTGGGAAGAATATATGCAAGACTATCTTGGTTACGAAGCAATGGAAAATACCATGCCGCAGGCGATAGCCGGTTTGTTACTGCTGTTATCCTTCCTTGGAATTTCAAACACGATCCTTCTTGCCATAATGGAGCGCACCAAAGAAACAGGCATGATGAGAGCTATGGGTATGACCGACCGGCAAATGATTTTGGTTTATATGCTGGAAGCGGGCTTTCTTGGATTTATAGGATCGGTTTTAGGGATAATACTCGGCTGTATTATCAATTATCCGATGGTGAAGTACGGCGTAGATTTCAGCGCGTTCGTCGATATAATGGGCGGCAGCGGAATTGGTTTCCGCACCACATCGTCTTTCCGCAGTCTGTGGAATATACCGGTAATTATCGGTTCCGGCATAGCAGCGACAGTTATCTCTTCATGTATGGCTTACTTCCCCACACATCGCGCATTAAAGATGCCTATTACCGAAAGTTTAAGGTTCGAATAGGAGAAAAAAATGACAGTTAACATCAAACAAGGCGGTTCTGCTATGTTAATCAAAATTGCCTACAGAAATATTTGGCGTAACAAACGGCGTACATTTTTTTGTGTTGCGGCAGTCGGAATAGCGGTGTTTTTTATTGTGCTATATTCGTCCATGATAGACGGAATGGTCAGGAATATACAGGAGGTTGTGCAAATATATGATCTGGGACACGTTAGAGTTGTTTCATCTCAGTACGATGCGGAAAACGAGTATATGCCCGTACAGTATCCTGTAGCCGACGGTGAAAGCTGGAAAGAAATTTCCGCTTCGATTAAAAAAATCCATGGTGTAAGAGCGGTTTTCCCGCGAATATCATCTCTTGCGACATTGCAGGAAAGCACAATCAAGCACGCTGTACTGTGGGGTATTGATGTAAAAGACGAGACAGCGGCAAATCATTTTAACCTGACAAATCGCAATGACGGTCTGTTGGAAGGCCGCTGGCCCGAGAGCGGAACTAACGAATGCGCGGTAGGACGCGTCTTTGCGCATAAATCGGGATTGTCTATCGGCGACAGAATTCCGCTTAAAACAGTGTCCGCGCAGTTTTCGGATAAATACTGGAGTCCTGTCATTACAGGAATTTTCAATTTTGATTATATTAAGTATGACGAGCAATATATCATCGTGGATATTGAACGGCTTCAGCGGTTGTTGGTTCTTGGCGAAGGAACACAGTCCTTGGTAATTTTTGCCAATAACGAAAAAGAAAGCGGCGCGATTGCCGCCGCCGCGCAAAATATGCTGGGGAAGGATAATATCGTCACAGAATGGCGTGACAATTTCTGGGTTGCGATAATGCAAATGGTAACGCCGATCTACATGGTGATCTTTCTTGTATTCCTGATAGTAGCCAGTTTCCTAATCATCAATACGGTAGTAATGATTATTCACGAACGTATAAAAGAAATCGGCATGATGGGCTGTCTGGGCATGACTCGCGCCGAGATTGTGAAGGTGTTTTTCTTTGAGTCTCTTTTCCTTGCTATGTTCGGGGCATTTGCCGGAGTGATTCTCGGCGGTATTATTGCCGGAATCGGTTCTGTGTATCCTATCCGCATGGGAGATATGTACGGAGACACATTCAGCGAAATGCCGCTTGGCAACGCTATTTTCCTCGGGATTAGTCCGTTTATGCTTATTCGCGCATGGCTTTTGGGCGTAGCGGTAACGTCTCTGTTTACGCTGATACCGTCGCTGAAAAGCGCGTTTGTAGAACCTGTTGAGGCATTGAGGAGGTAAATTATGAAGAAGATTGTTTTTTTAAATGTGTTATTGGTACTTACAGCCGCGTTCGCTTTTTCTCAAACTCCGTCCGCGGCGGAATTACTGCGGAAGGTGGACAACAATGAGATTTACGCCACTATTGAGTACGAGGGTGAGATTATCATTGAGTATCAGGGACGCCGTTATGTGAAAACAATGAAAGCGTGGGGCAGGGGAAGCACCCTTAGTTTTGTCGAGTTTACAAATCCCGAAGACAGGGGAACAAAATATTTAAAAAGAGACGGCAGGCTCTATGTGTATTCGCCCGACACGGAAGAAGTAATGCTGATTTCGGGACACATGCTTAAAGAGTCGATGATGGGCTCCGATATGTCCTACGAGGACACGCTTAATAACGATACATTAACAAGCCGTTATGATCCTGTCATAGCCGGTTCTGAAACCGTAAACGGACGTGATTCGTGGGTTTTAGAGCTTAAAGCGAAAAAGAAAACCGAAAGTTATCCTTCGCGCAAGCTGTGGATAGACAAAGAAAACGGCGATCTTTTACGCTATGAACTTTTCGCTCTTTCGGGAGTCAAGCTGAAAGATTATAATTTAGTAAGGACAGAAGTAATTAACGGACGGCGTTTCCCTGTGGAAATTGAAATGCGCGACCTTATGCGGAAAAACAGCAAAACTTCCTTTGTTATGAAAAAAGTGGTGTTGGATAGACCCATTCCTGACTCTGTGTTCAGCCAGAGGAACTTGGAGAGGTAATGAATAAGCAATTTATTTCTCTGCTGTTTATAATTGCCTTTTTCACAATCAACAGTCTTAACCTTCACGCTCAAGGAATGACTGTCTCAGGGATACTGGATTCTTCTGTGCAAGCCACGGCAGGCAACGCGCCGGGGTTTTCGCTTGGAATGGAAGAATACGCTAACATAAGATTTCAATCTAAAATCAGGGACAAGGCGGCAGTCTACGGCGCGGTAAACTTAATTGCCGCTACCGGAAATTATGCGGATAACGCCGCAAAGATGGCGGCTCTTGTAGTCGGCTCTCCTTTCAATTCGACATCTTATGTTTACGGAGAAAACTACATTGCCGGAATTGAGCTTGAGCGTCTTTATTTTCGGCTGTCAGGCGAATCGGTAAGTTTTGACGGCGGGCTTATGCGTCTTCCGTTTGGTTACGGGCAAGTGTGGAAACCTTCGGATTTTCTCAATCCAAGCAATCCGTTAAAGCCTGACGCCCGCCCTCGCGCAATTTTGGGAACCGCTTTTTTCTGGTATCCAACGGAGGAAACAAAACTGCTTACATTTTATTCAGCGCCCCGCGATCCGTTTACACAGAAAGGCGGCGGCTCTTTTGCGGGGTTGTCTTTTGACAAACACTGGAGTAAGGCGAGTATTCAGACGCTGTACAATTTTGAAACGCCAAAGGAAGATTCAGTTAACGGTATTCACCGCGCGGGGCTTTCTTTAAAAGCCGATTTAGTATTGGGGTTTGTCATTGACACGCTTTACACCTACAACCGCGAAGCAAGGACAAGACTTGACGGACTTTCCTTCAGCGGCGGCGCGGACTATTCTTTCTTTGGCGGCAATTTAATATTTCTTGCCGAATATTTGTACAACGGTAAAAATTCGTCAACCGCTTTTAATCTTGAAACAAATTTACTCGGACTTCCGAATACTCATTATTTGTATACAAGTCTTACCCTGCGTTTTAACGATTATACCAATATGACCGCCGCGGTTATCATAGGTTTCGATGATAAGTCATTTGCACCGATTCTCACTTTTAACCACGATCTTTTTCAAGGAGCAACATTGACAGTTTCGGCGCAGAGACCTAAGGAACAATATTATAATTTTACCGCTAAAATCCGCCTGCGTTTTTAATAATATTTATATATAAAATATTTTTTCTTGTGATATAATATAAACCATGCAGCAAACAATTTTCGGTAAAACCAATTTAACAGTAAGCCGTACAGGATTCGGTTGTATCCCTATTCAGCGTATTTCTTACGATGAAAGCGCCGCGTTGTTACAATACGCCTACGATAACGGCGTTACTCTATACGATACCGCCAACGGCTACACAACCAGCGAGGAACGCATAGGAATCGCGCTTCATCATGTACGCGATAAAATTGTGTTATGCACAAAATCCGCCGCTCAAACGCCCGACAAATTGATGGAACATATCGAAAACAGCCTGAGAATGTTACGCACGGATTATATCGATGTGTTTCAAATTCACAACCCGTCCTTTGTGCCGACGCCTGAAGGCGAGGACGGATTGTATGCCTGTGCGTTAAAAGCGAAGGAGCAGGGTAAAATACGCCACATCGGCATTACAAATCACAGTAAAGACAACGCAAAAAAAGCCGTGTTATCGGGTTTGTACGAAACCTTGCAGTACCCTCTCTCTTTCTTGTCCTCCGCCGAAGAATTGGCTCTTGTCGATCTTTGCCGTGAACATAACATCGGTTTCCTAGCCATGAAAGCCCTATGCGGCGGATTAATTGGCAACGCCAAAGCGGCGTTTGCGTTTCTGCGCCAATATGAAAATGTAATCCCCATTTGGGGAATGCAAAAAAAACAGGAATTAGACGAATTTCTGTCATACGAAAAAAATCCTCCCAAACTGGACGGCAATTTGTTAAGCGCCATAGAAAAAGACAAGGCCGAACTTTCAGGCAGTTTCTGCCGCTGCTGCGGCTACTGTCTGCCGTGTCCTGCCGGCATCCCCATTAACAACGCCGCTAGAATAACCTTTTTGGCAAAAAGGGCAGTAAAAGAATACTGGCTCTCGGAAGAATGGCAGAAAAATATGCGCCTAATTGACAATTGCACAAACTGCGGTCACTGCAAAAAACATTGCCCCTACGGACTTGATGTGCCAACGCTGTTAAAGGCGCAGCAAGCGGAGTTTTTTAAGATGGTGGGGGAGTGTTAGACAAAAGACAGAAAATAACTTTTACCCTTGTGTTTCCGCGCTGATAATTTTGCCTTGACGTATACCATGAACAAGATAGTTGCCAACTTTGGTCTGCCAACCTTTACCCATTGCGCGAAGTTTCTCTGCGTCAGAGCCGGGGAGACGTATTGAGAC
>Ga0268262_10007555_pt1 | contig 10096 bp, 6 predicted proteins | sample TergutNc150P3_FD_190354 | JGI IMG/M metagenome (GOLD analysis project Ga0268262, IMG submission 190354) | Nasutitermes corniger P3 segment gut microbial community from laboratory colony in Florida, USA - Nc150 P3 (SPAdes) (version 2) | ecosystem: Host-associated > Arthropoda: Insects > Digestive...
ACCTGCTTTGGCAGCCATGACACTTCCGCCCCTGTATCGACCATTACCTCTACAGGCGGTGTGCGGCGTTGTCTGTCGGTTGGATTGACGGCTGTCAGGTTTACCATGAATTTACTCATAATCGTTTCTCCCTATCCAGAAACAGTATATCACTTTTGTCGCTTTTTTCAACCTTTTTAGGGAAAAATCAATATGAGTTAAGAGACGCTCAAATATTGCGTGATTTTGGCAGTACCGTTTATCTTGTGCCGGAATTACGAAGCAATAATAATAAAAAATATGAGATAATAAAGACATTATTTGCTGCCAGAAATAGTGTTGACTATGACAAAAAAAATAAACATAAAGGGGGAAGAATTATCCTGAAATTAAAAGGACAGAAAGACCTGATTTATTTAAATGTAGATGATTTCAAGACTTAGGCAAAAAAAAACCGGACGTCCGAAGGCGTCCGATATGAGGGAATTTGGGTGCCAGGCACTCTTGCGTCGCCTTCATAAAAATCGTCCATATATAATAGTATCTACCATAAATAAATAGTATATATTATAATATTATTAGGGAAATCAATTAACGTGGGATATATTAGATTCGATTTTGGCGCTTCAGAGATTAAAAAACTTGAAGAGAAAATTGATGATTTACTGGAAAGGTTTGACCTTGATAAAAATGAATTTTTTCACGAAATCCTGCCGCATACAATCGGTTTATATGTTTCAAGTTCAAATATGAACAGAAAGCTTATAAGGCGGGAAAATCAATTTGTTAATGCATCTGTAAAGATTCCTAACTTTTTCTTCAGATTGAATTTAGACTCTTTTGCAGGCGCTCGATTACAAAATAACACTATTATTCTTAAAGGCGATTTGGTTATCAATGCTTATGAGCGGGAGAACAGCGTGTTAGTACATGATGTTTATCTTGCGCCCAATACAGATAAAAATGCTTACGAAGTATATTATCCGGATCAAGTAGATTACCGGAATGAGATGAAACGATTCACCAATATCAACGAAAGGATTACATTTGAATTTGCTCAAGAAATACCGTTTATTGTAGACTTGGGGAAATTCAACCAATTTATAAACGACTGGCGTACATACCTTGAATTTGAAAAGAGGATTACGATTGGCAACATTAAGTGGCATGCAATATCCAATGAGATTAAATACGAGCCCGTTTATGAGGTTGTTGACAATGCGGCAAACAGGGAAAAATTTGAAGAACATATTATTACGGAAAACAAAAGCAGCGGAAACCTGTATGTTGACCGTAACAGTCCGAAACTAAATGGTGACGAACAGCCTTTAGTTCTCCTTTCAATCATTGTTGATGGTAAAGCATTTGGTAATACAAAAGATGATATTTTAAAATCGGCAAGAAACTTCGCCCGTTTGGGTTTGTCAATCATCGGTCAAAGAGAAAATAATCTTTTAAATGCCCTTATTGATCAGTTGAAAGATGAAAAGGGGCAGGGCGGACATAATGAACGCGAAATTGAAGGTTTTAATCTGGACGATTGGCTGACTCCTGAGTACGATGATAAAACAGGCAATGTTATATTTGGGTTTCTTGTCATTGATGAAAGCGGATTCCGCAAAGAAGCGGATCCCAAGAGCGAGATAAAAAGATTTGGCGATAAACTGTTCCTTGCCCACACTGCTTCCGGCGACATTGCCCTGTATAAACGCGGCAAGGACGCGCTCGACAGGATTGAAAGTGGAGATGTCAAGAATTTGTGCCTTGCGGGCTTTATTATTGAACCGGAGAAGTTTAAAAGCAGTTTTGATTTATTTAACGAAGGAAATATCGAATTCGCGTTAAAAGATTTAAACGACAGTCAAAAAGAAGCCATTATCAAATGCCTTAACAGCAACAGCATTTTTCTTTTACAGGGGCCTCCCGGAACCGGAAAAACCCAGACCATTACCGAGCTTGTTTATCAATTTAACAAGATGGGAAAAAAAGTTCTTCTGTCGTCGCAGACGCATATCGCAATAGACAATGTTATTGAAAGGCTGCCAAAAGAAATGAATATTCTTCCCATACGGCTTGTGCGGGACAGGAGTAAAGCAAACGAGAAGTATTTGCCGGACAAACTGCTTGATAATCTTTATGACGCCGCTTACGATAAGTATCGCGGAAAAATTGACGCGTTTGAAACCTATGAAAAAAACATCATGGATATAGACGAGCTTTTTGATAAAAATAAATCAAGGCATGAGAATATAAAAGCCCGTTTGTCGAAAGTTAAAGAAATGGAAGATGAGCGCAACCGTTTAATAAAAGAACTGTCAAAACTGCGTTCACAGGAAAACGAGAAGGCTTCGGAACTCAGCGGTATTGAGAGGTCGCTTGACGTGTTTGCGGAATGCGCCCGTACCAAGCTGCCTTTTGAATCGGTGACAGACGTGCATATATACGCGCCTCTTTTTAAGCGGCTTGACGATTTAGCAAAAAAGTATAAAAAATTTAAACCGCAGGACGACATTTTCAATTACGCGATTTTGTTTAAGCGGGTGGCGGGTAAAGATCGTATTTTAAAACTTAACGCTTTATCGAAGGGCGGCGACAAACCCGCAGATTTGGAAGCCGCGGAAAACGCCGTTGCCGAAGTGCAAAAAAAAATAGATATGTTTAAGCAATACGAAAAAGAAATTCCCGATGAACTTAATAAAGAGATGAACGAAGCTCTGCAGGCGAAAAAAAACGTCGACAGAAAATATGAATCATCCGGCGGAAAGATTTTAAATATCGCTGATGTGAAACCGTTTTTTGTAGAAGCAGACGGCGATGCAAAATCGGTTATTGCGGAGGAGTTAAAGGCGATTAATCGTTTCAGAATGGAATACGAAGCGATATTGAAGGATGTTTTTAATGAAAAGGAGCTTGAAAGACTTACGGACGAAAAAGATGTTCTTAATGCGAAACTGGATAAGATTGAAGACGAAATTCGCAGAATATCGGTTGAGAGTAAGGAAATTGAAAACAATATTACACAGCAGAACAAGCCTATAGAAATAGAGCGTAAAAAGCTTGAAGAATATTTTGTGAGTTTTTATATAGACAAGCTGAACGGCGCGGCGTTACCGGAGACAGAAGAAGCCAAGTTCGATGGCATAAAAGTATTTATAGAAGAAGAAAAGAAAAAACTTGATGCATACAGGAATAATTATGAAAAACTTCAGGATATATATTCGTCTCTTGCAGATTATTTAGAGAACAGGGAAAAATTTGTTAAATCGCAAAGAGGAAAATTCACAAAAACGCTTCTCAAACGCAATGCCAATGTTTACGGCATAACTTGTACGTCAAGTCCGTATTTCCGTTCTGAAATTTTGGTTGGCGGAAAAAGCAAAGATGGAGACGAATCAAATGTGATTGAAGTTGAAGATGTCAATATTCGTAACATAGATTTTGACGTGGTTATTATTGACGAGGTCTCAAAGGCAACGCCTATTGAAATGCTGATACCCATTGTTTACGGCAAGTCAGTCGTACTTGTCGGCGACCAAAGACAACTGCCGCCTATTTTTAAATATCGTGAAAATATGTTTGACGGTAAAACGGATGAAGAGCGTAACGCAATGCTGCAAGACAGAGAACTTAAAGACTTTAAGAATATGGTTGAGGATAGTTTATTTGAAAAAATTTTTAATAAACTTGACAAAAACCACCGCGCCATGCTTACAAAGCAGTATCGTTTTAATGAACAGATAATGAAATGCGTCAATGTTTTTTATGACGGAAAACTTTCACTTGGATTGGGAAAAGAACAAAATAACAAGAAACAACACTATCTTGATGTCAGCATACAAGATGTCAAAGGCGGTAGTTCGCCGATATTTTTCCGCAAGGATAGCACATATTGGTTTGACAGCCACAATTGGGCGGACGGAACAGTCGCCTTTTCCGAAGTCAGAGAAGGAGAGACTTCATACAGAAATACGCTGGAAGTAAAGATAACGGTTGAATTACTGCTGTTGCTTGAAAGGGGTTATGGCGAACTTAAAAAGAAAAATCCGGAAGAGTACAAATTATCCGCGGGAGATGGTGAGAGACCGAGCGTTGCCGTTATTTCCATGTACGGCAAGCAAATAGCAAGCATAAGAGCCGAACTAAAAACGATAGGAAAGCAAAGAAAAGATTTTGAGAACATTTCGGTTGATATTTCTACAGTTGATAATTATCAGGGTAAGGAACAAGATATAGTGCTTGTTAACATGGTAGCAAATACAAGAAGTAAACCAAGCGAATTCCTGCAAAAATTTAATCGAATTAATGTCGCTATTTCTCGCGCAAGAACAATGCTTATTATGGTAGGCAGCCGTAAATTTTATGAAAATGTTACTATCAATGTGCCGGATATGGACACTGGTAAGGACAATCTCGTTAATGCGTATTACCGTATTTACGAGAAGTGCGAATCTAGATGGCAACGGTTCGCAAGGGTGCTTGGAATCAATAAAGAAAGGGTAAAGGCATGAAAAATCTGGGTAATATAAAAATATTAATAATGTGCGACAGTTACATCATAAATTTTAAATATGCCACGCCCAAATACATTGACTTTTTTGCGTTGACATTATTTGAGATAATAAGACATTCACAAAATTTCAAAGGCGAGACAATTAAAAATATTCTGGAGATGTTGGAAATTCCAAAAGATTTGCATTATGTCTTTAAAGACAGATTAAAAGACTTAATGAAGAATCCGGTTATGGTTAATTATGATGAGGATAAAATTCTCAGTATCTTCAGCCATAACAATGAAATTCATATAGATGAGCTTTTAAATAACGTTGAAAGTTATTCGCTTACTCCAATGGGTGAAGAAGGTTATACATCGAAAAAGATAACCGAAAAACCGCAAAGTTGGTCGAAAGAATATATTTATAAGGTTTATGAGACATCAAGCAACTCGTTAGCTAAAAGGGATATGGTAATTATCCCGGATACTCAACATGCGATTATTGTTGAAATGGATACGCATGATGAAAATGAGGTTAAAAATACTTTTACGCGCATCATTACCGAAAGTCCAAAAAAATTCATAGCAGACGCCAATGATAAAACTAAAATTTTTGATCTGGTGCCTGTACCGACCGGCAAGGTAGGAATTCGGGATAACATTTTAGTTTCAATTGACGGTAGAAAACTGATATTTGATAATAAAAATAAAAAAATTCTGAAAGCGTTCCTGTCGGTTAGCGAGGAAGAAAAAAGCTCAACCAGAAATAAGATGTTCAACTATTTGGACATACCGCAAACAAAGCTTAATTTTGATAAAGCGGAAATTGCGGTTAAACGTTTACAGCCAATTAAGATGAAAGTCGCGTTTGGTAAAAAGGCCGCCATTGAAGCGGTTACCGATACGGTTAATATGTTTGATATTGATCAGCTTGCCTATAGCGGCGACTGTGATTTCTGTTTCGCGGGAATTACGGACAAAGATAGACCGCTCATTTATAATTATTGCGAGGTAACAGAGCAGGGATACACTCTGCCGCTGGAGGAACTTAATTATTCAGACAAAAATTACAATACCGTATTCTCTTCGGTTTTTGAAGGTTGTAAAGACACTATTGAAAAAGGTCTAAATTACGAGTATTTGATTAGTTTTGCCATTCTTGCGTCACCGCCGGAACTAAAAACATCCGTGGTTATGTCCATTATGGGGCAAACAAAAGAATTAAAAAGCGCACTTGCAAAAGCAAAAACCATTTTTTTTAATACATCATACCTGCTTAATGGGGCGGGGGGAAGTAAAGCAATCAACGATACTGTGAATGGATTTATTATAGATTTAATTAAAGAAAACCTTTCCAAAGATAGCATTGATGCTGATACCGTTATTAGCATAATGAATGAATTTAACCTTCCCAAAGAGAGTACAATCAAAATTTTGGCGGAAGGCTCTCCTAAAACCGATAAAACAATTAATGCTCTTCTTGCTATTGATGAACCCACTACTGTGCGAATTTACGAACTTGTAAAGCTGTACAATTCGCTTTTAAACAGCGGGAAACTATCAGACATTAAACATAACTCCAATATATATTCGGCGTTCCTGGCTTATGAAAGGCAATATGAAAAACTCAAAACATTTGGTTTTAAAAACTATTATGAATATGACAGACCAAAGAACTGGGACGAATTTATAAAAGAAGTTCGTATTTTAAATGGAAAGTTTGATGGGATAAAAGACAAACTTGAAAACGATACCGCCAAGCAGGCAATTGACTTCTTTACAAGAGTTAAAGAAGATTATGCGATTACGAAAATAGACGAAAAGGCAGTTAAGAAACTGCTTGATGGCGGCGATTTATATTCTGTAATTAAGGCGGAAAAGATTGACGCGCCTCTAATAGCCTTTGCGATCAGGAGTAAATATGAGGAAGTCTTGCGTGCGCGTGAAAAAACCAAAGGTCCTAAAGCAACCGAGGAGCGAAAAGGTAGAACACTTATTAGTTATGTTATTGAGCCGAAAAGTGTTGACGAAGTTTATAAAAACTGGCGTGATTTATGCGCTCTGGTGCATAAAGAAACAGAGGAAAACAATCCGCTTTGGAAAGGCAGCGACGCTGACCGCAGAAAAGTATTGAACCGCGCCCTTACCTGTTATCATCAGAAATTAGCATCAAAGGAGAAAAAGAAATGAGCCATTTAACAGAAGCGCAATTTTATGCGGCAAAAATTCATTGTGAGGAAGTTGTAAGAAACGTTTTGGCGCGAATCGAGGCTTTTGATTTCCGCGATGATGTCAAAAATAAAATCATTAAAGATTTTGGGCTTGACAAGGCGCAGCAGGAAATCACAAATGTTGGATATTCGATGTCATATGCCGCAAGAGACGCGTTAAATGCGATAGCCGCAAGGGCGCATTCATATCTTTCGGCAGTTGATACTTATGTCGCATATAACTTTGATTTAAACGTTACCGATTACAAAACGGCAATCAAAGAAGCTTCACAGTTGCTTGCTACAAGCGGAGACGACATTATAAACGCCGCGATTGCGTCAATCGAAGATGAACTTTTAAAGACATATATCCGTTCGACCGCCATGTCCGAAAAATACCGAACGTCTGACGATTTGCTTAAAGCGGCGAATGAAAAGATGAAGGAAAGCAGGACTTATCAAAAACGCGCCTTGGAAAATGCAAAAAAAATACTTGCACAGCAAAAAGTGGACATTGCCGTTAATAACAATTTATCCGCGGCGGAAATTATATGCAAAACAAATCAGGAAATAAACAATAATGCGGTAGATAAGGCTGTGCGGAACAGGGTGCTTACCGCGATTATAAAAATAATTAAAGAACAGGGTTTTATCGTTAAAAAGGAAAACGTCGAGGAATGCGGCGATCACGCAAAAATATCCGCAATCAAACCGAATGGAGAGCAGGTTAACTTTGTAGTGCACATGGACGGCAAATTTATTTATAAGTTTCATAATTACGAAGGACTGTCCTGCGAGAAGGACATTGGAAACTTTGAGGAAAAATTTGAAAGTATCTACGGCGTTAAACTGGAAGAGAAAAAAATACTGTGGTCAAATCCTGACAGGCTTGGCAAAATGGCTCATCAGGCGATTAATACAAAGAAAATAGGAGGCTGATATGGGAATTGTAAGTTCTGTTGAAAAACTAAAAAGGGAAATAGCGTATAAGAAACTTGTATTTGTTGACGGTAATGTTCAGGACAATTATCAATATGAAGGGCATTTTTTTAACCTTAACTCCTATTTATCCAAAGAACTGAAATCTGCAAAGTTGTTTGAAGATATTTATGTATGGGATAGAATCGAGGGATTGTTGGACGGTAATATTGCGAAACTTGATACGCCGCAAGCGGCTGCCGTTAAGGAAGACAAGCAAGTGAAAGAGTTAGATGACAGCTTATTTGACAAGGAACCGTCAGCCGGGCAATTCAAAAGTCCGGGCGATTTTTTTTCAATCCTGTATAAAAATCTTTTAAATGACAAACGAAGAATCTGTTTCATAATAAATTATTCAAACTATTTGTTCCCAGGAGAGCAAGGCTTGTCGGATTGCGATCGTGAAAATTTGACAATGCTTGCAAGGGGAATCCGCGAACAAAAAATACAAATATCAAACAACGGAAGCGCTGTAATATTTGTTACTTCAAATATCGCGCAAATACCGGTTTCGATTTATCAGAACAATCCCGATAGCAGAATAATAACACTCGGCAAACCGGATCGGGAAGAACGTAAATCCGTTCTTGAGACAATCAGCGCACATTTTCTTTTAAAGACAGTTCTGGAAAGTGACGAACAGAGCATGATAAACCTTATCGACGGTATGGATAACTTTACCATAAAAGAGATAATTCAAGTCGCTCAACTGTCACGAACTGAAAATGAAATGATGACAGTTGAGAAATTACTGTCGTTATATAAATACGGTAAAAAAGACAGTCCCTGGGAGCAGCTTGAACCCAAGAAGGTACGCCAAATAACCGAAATACTCGGTAAGCGTGTTAAGGGACAGGAATCTGCGGTTGAAAAAGTGCGGGAAGTTGTTATTCGCGCCAAAACAGGTCTTTCCGGTTTGCAGCACAATAAGGCTAAAAGTAAGCCTAAAGGCGTTTTATTTTTTGCGGGACCGACAGGCGTGGGAAAGACCGAGCTTGCAAAGTCGCTTGCCGAGTTTTTATTCAGCGATGAATCGGCATGTATCCGTTTTGATATGAGCGAATACAACCACGAGCATAGCGATCAAAAACTGATTGGCGCGCCGCCCGGCTATGTTGGGTATGAAGCGGGAGGGCAGTTGACTAACCTTATTAAAGAGCGCCCGTTCTGCGTATTGCTTTTTGACGAAATAGAAAAAGCTCATCCAAAAATTCTCGACAAGTTTTTGCAAGTTTTGGAAGATGGCAGGCTGACTGATAATAAAGGAGAGACAATTTATTTTTCCGAATGCATTATTATATTCACTTCAAACATTGGCGCAAACCGCGTTAGTGTGAGCATGAAATATGATGAAATCAGGCAGACTATTTTTGAATGTATCAAAGACAAATTTGAAAATGAAATTAACCGACCGGAATTGCTCGGCAGAATAGGTTACGGCAATATCGTTACATTCAATTTTATTCAAGATATGGCTGTTAAAAAAGCAATTGCGAGCGGAAAGATAGTGCCAATTATTGAGTATTTAAAGGAGAGTAAGAATATCAATCTTGTTTTTGCCAACGAAGACGACTTTTTGGAATTTGTTATTTCAAAAGTGGATCAAAGCAAAGGCGGACGGGATATTCTTAACAAATTAGAGGACATTCTAGTTTCAAAGATAGCCGAATTTTTGTTTGAAAATGACGGGTATATTTATCCTGGTTCGACCGTCACTGTAAAGTTTGACAAAAGTACAAAGGCGATTAATTTTGAATTGTAATTTTAACATTGCCTGTATTAATCGTTGTACCGAAGCGGAGGGACCGGAAAAACGGCTTGCTATATGGTTTCAGGGCTGTGATAAACAATGTGAAGGTTGCTGCAATCCGCAACTTTTTGAATTTAAACCCGCAAATATCCTTTCACTTGACGGCATACTTGAGATTGTTACGGAGTCAAAAGAACATTTTAATATAGAAGGCGTAACTTTTCTTGGCGGCGAACCTACGCTTCAGCAAGGACTTTCACAGTTATCGGCAGAGATAAAAAAAATGGGATTGGGTGTGATATTACTTACAGGGAAACAAGTTGAAGAATTAGACGAAAATCTGGTATCCGCCGTGGATTTAGTAATTGACGGCGGTTTTGACTGTAATAAACCGGATAATGAAAGAAACTTGATAGGATCGACAAACCAACGGATAATTTATATAACCGAACGCTACAAGCCTTTTAAAGACTGGTTTTATTCTTACAGAGAAAAGCGTGTGGAAATAAATATTTCGGATAAGTTATTTATGACAGGGGATATCCCATTGCTTCTTTAGCAGTATTCAAAAAAAACAAAAAATGATATAGTCTATTATCAATTTCTTACGGGGGTAATATGAAAAAAGCGGCGGTTGTAATGGGAAGCGACAGCGATCTGCCTGTAATTGAAAAAGCGTTCAAAAGA
>Ga0268262_10007556_pt1 | contig 10095 bp, 7 predicted proteins | sample TergutNc150P3_FD_190354 | JGI IMG/M metagenome (GOLD analysis project Ga0268262, IMG submission 190354) | Nasutitermes corniger P3 segment gut microbial community from laboratory colony in Florida, USA - Nc150 P3 (SPAdes) (version 2) | ecosystem: Host-associated > Arthropoda: Insects > Digestive...
TATTAAACTGCCGGAAGCGGAAAACTATGACGCCATTTATCTGCTTATTGAATATTTTCCGGATAATCCGTATTTTCCATCACCCAATAATTTAATAATGGAAAATATACAGATAAAACAGAGCGCCTCGGAAAGTGAATTTGAGATTTACACCGGAGAACCGGAATCACGGTTTCCGTACTTTAAGGGCAGGAAGATAATTATAGATGACCGCTCCTGATCCTTACTGTAATTGCCCCCTCTTTTATGCTAAAATTTTAAGGTATGAATGAGCGGTCGCTTTCTGAAAAAGAAGAATTCCTTACCCGGCAATTAATTACATATATTGGCAGTAAAAGGGCTTTATTGGATTTTATTGGGGAAGGAATTAACAAGGTACAACAAAGACTGAATAAAGATAAATTGAGAATGTTCGATGTGTTTAGCGGATCGGGAATTGTCGCCAGATTTTTTAAACAATTTTCCGAGTTGCTTATTGTTAATGATTTGGAAAAATATTCTGCGCTGATTAATGAATGTTATTTATCCAATGAAAGTGAATTAGACTTAAATTTGCTGCGTGAACACTACAAAGAAATTATTGAAGAAACAAATAAACCGTTAGTAAAAGGGATTATCTCGGAATTGTACGCTCCAAATGATGATAAAAATATAATGCCAAATGAACGTGTTTTTTATACTGCCCGAAACGCAATGTATATCGATACTGTCAGACAATTAATCGGGAAAATGCCGCAGGAAATACAAAAATATTTTTTGGCTCCTTTGTTGTCGGAGGCGTCGATACATGCAAATACTTCGGGAGTTTTTAAGGGGTTTTATAAAAATAAAGAAACGGGGATTGGGCAATTCGGCGGGAAAAACCAAGACGCTTTATTCAGAATAACAGGCGATATCGAATTGCCGTTTCCGGTATTCAGTAATTTTAATTGTGATACGCTTATTTATAACCAAGATTCAAATGAACTGATAAAATCATTGCCGGAAGTTGATATTGCGTATTTAGACCCGCCTTACAATCAACACCCTTACGGATCAAATTATTTTATGTTGAATTTGATACTGGACTATTCCTATCCTGAAAATACAAGCAAAGTTTCAGGCATACCGGAAGATTGGAAACGCTCTGACTACAACAAAGGACATCGCGCTTTAAAAGCGTTAACTTCCCTTGTTGAAAATATTAAGGCGAAATATGTGATAATTTCATTTAATTCCGAAGGATTTATAAGCGCCGAAGATATGAAAGATATGTTATCAAAAATAGGCTCGCTTGAAGTATTGGAAACAAAGTATAATACTTTCAGAGGAAGCAGAAATTTGAATAACCGTGAAATTCATGTAAAAGAGTATTTATACTTATTGGAGAAATAAAGAACAATGACGCATTACAAAAATTGCCGCCTGTGTCCCCGAAACTGCGGAATTAACCGCCTTGAGGGCGAAGTCGGCTTTTGCGGAGAAACCGCGGAGTTGAGAATCGGGGCGGCGGTTATTCACAAGGGCGAAGAACCTCCGCTTGTCGGAACAGGCGGCTCGGGGACAATTTTTATAAGCGGCTGCAATTTAAAATGCGCCTTTTGCCAAAATTACCAGATTTCTCAAGGCGAAAACGCAACCGCCGCAAGCCTGGGCAGAGCGGTTTCTCCGCAGGAGTTTGCGGGAATTTGCGCAACGTTATGTGAAAAGGGAGCGGAAAATATCAACATTGTAACGGGCAGCCATGCTGTGCCGGGACTTATCGAAGGGTTTATTGAAATGCGAAAAGCGGGCGTAGAATTGCCAATCTTATGGAATTCATCGGGGTATGACAGCTTAGAAGCGCTGGAATTGCTAAAGGACTATATCGACATTTACCTTCCCGATTTAAAAACATTGAATAGCGAAGTGTCAAAAAAATTCTTTAACGCGCCGGATTATCCAGATGTAGCAGCGGCGGCTATCCTTAAAATGATTGAGTTAACAGAAAAAAAATCACCTAACAGCGCGCGTGAAAAAATTATTATCCGCCACCTTGTTTTACCCGGCTATTTGGACTCTACACGTTCCGTTTTGCGCTGGTTTGCGGATAACGTTAAAAACCGGGCAATGCTTTCCGTAATGACGCAATATACGCCTATTCCCGGAATAAAACGGGAAATACCGCAAAATTATTTGTCGGCGGATGAATACGGAACGGTCATTAAATGGCTGGAAGAATTTAAAATAGAGGACGGGTTTTGCCAAGAGCTTGTAACGGGGAGCGATTGGCTACCGGATTTTAAGAGAGCTAACCCGTTTTCATCGGAACTTTCCGTTCCTGTGTGGCATTACCAGCCGAACTTTAACCCGAAGTTTACGCCGAAACCGGCGCCGTTCCAGACTTGAGCGGCATCCTGCGCTCTTAAATTGAATCCAATATCAATCTCGCACGCTTTAATATTTACGGCAAAGCCAAAATTGTTTACAAACATTTTATCGGTGTAATTATATCCCGCTTTTATCAGAAATAAATCGCCAATATTCAAACACACGTTAAGACCTGCTTCCAAAGAAAACGGATTATAATAAAGATCGTCATGGCAAAACCCGATTACCGGAGTTATTGTAAGCAATTTCCTTCCCAACAAAGGATACCAATCCGCCCGTACAATCATTTTGAAAGAACGATATACTTGAACTATTTTGTCTCCATTAACAATATCATCCGAAGAAAATATATTTCCGTCGTCATCTTCATCTTTATTTATAAGTTTTATTGGTTCATCCTTGCCTATTCGTCCTTTAACTTGTATATAATTCGACATTGTTGACGGAATAAAAGGAATATTAATTAAATCTAAACCTATATCAAAATCCAAAAACGGAAAATTGTCGGTTAACTTAATTTCTTTTGCGAGAGGATACTCAAATCCAACGGTAAAATCCAATCCCGGAGTCGAAGAAAGCGACAATTTGTTATCTTCCACTGAATATCCCGTATATATTCGCGCAGCGTAATCAATGCACATTACGGTTCCGTCCGAGTAATCCAGAGTGTATATAAAACTTGACGGTATATTTTTAGGCGGCGTTATATAAGCAAGTGTATAGAATAATGATGGAGCGATTTTTAATTTGAATTTCTGTATATCAAAAAATGAATTTACCGCTACCGAAGAAAATACGGCGCCGCCTACATCTGAGTTATCTTTAATCGCTTCGTTAAAAGTTAACATGTTGCCGGAAATATTAAGAATTCCGGCAGCGTTAATATCCGTTGAAAAACCCAAACCCCATCCTTCTTTTGATTTAAAGTTAAAATAAATTGGTGTGGCGCTTAAGCCGAAATTCAGTTTAAAACCGTCCGCCAATTTATCCAGATCGATAATAATTACATCTTTAAAAAGATCAGACGCTGATAAAAAGCTATTGGCAAAATTTACGTTTAGAAGCATAAGCCCTATTTCAAACGAGCGATCCTGTTTTGATAACGAAGTTTTTTTCTGGTTTTTATCTAACGGAGCTTCCTTTGCAAAAACGCAAAAAGACTGAATAAAAAATAAAATAATTAATATTAATGATTTTATTTTCATGCGGGGACCTTATTATAAATCTATTCTATAACGCACTTTGGCTTTAAAGGCAAATTCAACAGCGTTAAATACTCTTGGAAAAGTTAACTTTTCCCCCTTAACAAAACCAATTTTAATATCCGGTATAAAAGGCCAATTTTCAGGCTCATTAATTGCATCCATGTTATCTTGTGTAATAGTAAAAGAAAGCCAATCATTTTCTATGAGATTATGAATATCAATGCCCTTACTGGAAATAATTAAATCCGCGCCCATAAAAGGATTATCATGAAATTTAACATCTACGGATATACTTTCAAAAATATCAAATATCAGGCTGTCCGAGTCCGGTTCTTCTCTGCCGAAAAGATCATCCTCAGAACTGAAAAAAGAACCATCGGGGAAATGAAGCGCGGCTCCTTCTTCATCTTTGGCTATGAACTTAAACGGCAGCCAAACTACAATCTCGACGTTTATGTTACAGTCTTTAAAATCAGCTTGTTCAAGCAGTTCACCTTTTGGAATAAGAATCTTAAACGAAATAGCGATATCTTCGCCTGTTATCGGAATTTCAATTTCAACGCCGCTGTCAGGACAAGAATTTTCATCATATTCACTTATTTTCCAATTATCAATATCACTTTTTTCATTATCGATTTTGTCTTTTTCTATAATGATATCATCCCTTATTTCTTTATACTCTTCTTTATCTTCTTCTTCATTAAATTCAAATTTTCCAATTTTTATTATTATTTTTGATTTTTCAACAATTTGTGAACCGGAAAAATAAAGTTTTGTTTTATAAACTCCTTCTTGATCGGTTACGTCATTTCCTTCTGCGTCTTTTCCGTCGTAAAATTCAAATCCTGGTAAAAGCAAGCCTAATTCTGAAAGCGGCACTATCAAACGATTTTCAGGATCTTCTTTTTCAGAGTCGAATGAAAATAAGATTTTATCGTCAGCAAGCGGAATATCAGTATCAATATCATCAGCAAGTTGATCTTCTTCCGAATGCGGGAATATTTCATAAAAACCTGACTTATCATCATCTAAATCATCAAATTCTTTATTTAAAAGTTCAGCATGGATTAAATAAGTAATAATTTCCGTCTCGGGACAAGGAATAATCGTCAATCTTTCATCTTTATTAATTGCGTCTCTAAGCAAGTCGGCAAATATTTTTCCAATGTCAACTGTTTCGGCAAATTTTGCCGAAGGGGTGCCTATTATTTCGACTGCTTTAGGTATTTGACAGGCAAAAAAGCCCAGTAAAATAAAAAACAATAACAAAAAAACTGCGCTTTTTTTCATATTTATACCTTATTTAACAATATAATGCATATTATGCATAATAACCAGATTATTTTGCGCACTGCCGCCGTACTTCGTACAACAACACTCCAGCCGCTACCGATACATTGAGCGAATCAATTCTGCCGTATGAGGGTATTCCCACCATGCCGTCGCACCTCTCGCGCAGAAGACGGGAAATGCCGCCGCCCTCGCTGCCCAGGACTAACGCTATTCTGCCGCTTAAATCCAATTTGTAAACATGTTCGCCGTCCATGTCGGCGCCGTAAATCCAAAAACCCGCTTCTTTTAAATCTTCCATCGCGCGCACAAGGTTAGGCGTTTCCGCCTGAGCAACCCAAGAGACGGCGCCCGCCGATGTCTGGGAAACTATCGGAGCTTGTTTCGCGTTCCGGCGGTTTCTGCTGACAACCAAATCAACCGCAAACTGATCGCAAGAGCGCAGGATAGCGCCGTAGTTATGCGGGTCTGTAATTTCATCAAGAATCATGACGAGGGCATCCTTGCGGTCACCAAGCTCCGCGATAAAATTTTCAAGACTGATATCGGCTTTGCCTGATTCGTCTTCAACTTGCAGAGCTATGCCGCGATTGTCGGGAGCGATACCGTCAAGCTCAAATGTACCCGTGCGTTCCAAACGAATTTTATTGTTGACCGCGAGCGTTACAATTTCTTTCGCGCGGGGACCCGCTTTTGCGACAAGCAGAGGACCGCAAGATTGACCCGATTTAATTCTTTCTTCAATGGCATGAAAGCCTGTTAAAAATGTCATACTTATTCTTGTCTTACCGGATTTTTTTCATTCTCAGCTTTTCTTACATAAGTCGATCTTTTTGATCCCATCAATATGGAAATCGGCTCCATAATAGGAATGTTTTCGCACACAATCTTAATTATTACCATCATAGGAACCGCAAGAATCATACCGGCAAAACCCCAAATGTAACCCCATATCGCCACGGCGGCAAGCACCACAAGGGGAGATATTCGCACATTATCGCCGATAATTTTCGGGTCGAGCACATAGGTTATTAAGTTGGTTACAAGTATGATCGAAATAACCAAAATGACGGGTCCGGGTTCAGGCCAAAACTGGAGAAGGGCAAAGAAGGAAACAATAACGCCGACAACGATACTGCCAAGAGTCGGAATAAAATTCATAATGAACTGAATCACTCCCCAAACAATGGCAAATTCCAATCTTGCAAAACTTAAACAAAGAGCGAGAACCACGCCGTTCACAAGCGATATAATAAATTTTGCCGCCAAGTAACGCGCAACTTGAGATATAATATCCTCTCCAATCCGATCTATGCGCCCTATCCGGTGTTCAAAGGCAAGTAACAATTTTTCTCTGAAAAAACTGGCTTCTACCAATAAAAACACCATAAAAAGAACAACCAGCAACGCGCTTGAAATAAATCTTAAAAAAATACTTGATGAATAAATCGTAAAGTTCCGGACAAAAGTGCGAATCCCCACCTGTCCCCACAGGTTTTGATAAAAGCTTAAATCTCGATTATTCGGAAGGTCCAGCAATCGAGCCAGCCAATTATAAATTTCATTAAAGCGGTTTTCGTAATTTGGAAGATGCATAATTATCATTCTTCCGGATGAAAAAATAACCATTCCTAAAATGTACATTCCGGTAATAATTATTAAAATAACCAGCAGGATAGATAAAAAAAGAGGACAGCGAATTTTTTCCATCGCTTTTATTAACGGGGACATTACAAACGCAAGTAACACCGCGATGACAAACGGTAAAATTACCGTGGAAGCTATTTTTAATACAGCCCCCGCAAAAATAACGCAGATAAAAACCATCATAAAAAAAACAGCGCGACCGGAATGAAAAGTTTTAAATACTTTGTTCATACTCAAAGTATGTCATAAAAAATAACAATGGGCAATTATTAACGAAATTCCTTGCCCCAGACCCAAAAAATTACTATTTTTATATTAACTGATGATACGTTCATTGGCTTAAATGTTTATTTTATCGGTATGCATAATATGAGGTTTATGCTTTAAACTGACGTATATCAGTATCCCCCGGGTTTCCTCACCTCCTTTTCCCGGGGGGTTTTTATTATTGCCCTCTTGCAAACAACAAAAAAATAATATATCATGACAAAATGTCAAATAATGTCAATTACGGTGTTGTTATGGAGAAAACCTTACCTTTAATGTTAAGAGCCAGAGCGAATGAAGCGCCTGACATTAATATTCAATATTATAAGGATAAAAAAGGGTATTTTCGCTCAGTTACATACAGGCAGTTTTATGAGAACGCGTGTTTTGTCGCGGCGGGGCTTTTGGAAATGGGCGTAAAACGCGGAGATAAGTTAGGGCTGATTTCCGACAACAGGCGCGAATGGATGCTTGCAGATTTCGGCATTCTTTCCATAGGAGCTATTGATGTTCCGCGCGGATGCGATATTACTACTCAGGAACTTATCTATATATTGGGTTTTACCGGCTGTGAAATCGCCTTTGCGGAAAACCAGAAACAGGTTGAAAAAATACTTGCCTGCAAAAAGGAACTTCCTCTTTTAAAAACTTTAATTACTTTTGACCCTGTAGATAATCAAACTGATAATGTCGCTTTTTCCGCCGGAATTAATGTGATTTTCTTCGCCAATTTAATCGCCACCGGGCAGAAGCGAGACAGAATGCAGAGCGGCGAAGTAGAGGCGGAAATGGACAAGGGCGACGGTGAAGATATAGCGAGTATCATTTTTACTTCGGGAACTACGGGGGAGCCGAAGGGCGTTATGCTGCGGCACAGAAATTTCTTGTGCCAGCTTCCGCACTTTATACTGTTCTTTGAAGTAAAGCCCGGCGACATTTGGATTTCCATGCTGCCTGTTTGGCATGTTTACGAAAGACTCATGGAATATGTAATTTTTAATTACAGCAACGGCATCGCCTATTCAAAAGCAATCTCATCAATATTGATGGAAGACTTTAAGGCTATCCGTCCTCACTGGATGGTTTCCGTTCCCCGCGTATGGGAAGCGATCATGGACGGCATTAACAGGAACATAAAGGCAAAAAGCGGCTTTACCAAAAAGTTATTTGACATTGCCGTTTCAATGTCGATGATGTTCACATATTTTAAAGACCTGACTTTATGTCTGCTACCGAATTTTCACGGACGTATCCGCGTTATAGATTCTATTGTCGGGTTTTTACCTTGGGTCTTGCTTCTTCCGTTCAGGGGACTCGCGCAGCTTATCGTATTTAATAAAGTTACGCGCGAATTCGGCGGACGATTTAAAGCCGGAATTTCAGGCGGCGGCTCCTTGCCCGCAAAGGTAGATTTATTTTTTAATTCGATTGGTATCCGTCTGCAGGAAGGTTACGGTCTTACGGAAACCGCTCCGCTTGTAACTGTGCGGCAGTACAAACATTCACGGCGGGGAACAATTGGCCAGGTGCTTCCCAATACGCAAGTGAGAATTATCGACACCAAGGGAAAAATAATGCCGCCCGGCAGAAACGGAATTATCTATGTAAAAGGCGATCAGGTGATGAAGGGTTACTACGAAAAACCCGAAGCGACCGCCGTCGTTTTAAGCGAAGACGGCTGGTTTAACACGGGCGACATTGGAATGTTAACTCATGATAATGAAATACGCATAACAGGCAGGGCGAAAGACACTATTGTTCTTAGAGGCGGCGAAAATGTAGAGCCTGTTCCTATTGAATGCAAACTGAGAGAAAGCCCCTATATTCAACATTGCATGGTAGCGGGACAGGATCAAAAATATCTGGCGGCTATTATCATTCCATGGCAGCAGTCTATCATGGACTTCGCCGAAGAAATCTCTATCCCCATTGTCGATTACGAGTTACTGCTTCAACAGCCTGAAATTATCGAACTTATAGCAAGCGAAGTATCTGATCGCGTAAGCGCCAAAAACGGTTTTAAATCTTATGAAAGAATAAATAAATTCATCTTAAAATCAAAACCCTTTGAACAGGGCAAAGAACTTTCCGGCAAGGGAGAGTTGATTCGCCGCAGTATCATGGATAACTACGGAAAAGACGTTAACAAGCTATTCAGGTAGGTAGATAGTATCTGCCATTAAAACGGCAGATACTATCACGATAAGCGACATTAAAACGTCGCTTATCGTAGCGGTTTACGGGCGGTTATACCGCCCTACATTCCACCCGCGGTGGAACGTCGTAAACCGCCATATGTTTTGCTATTGACCTTATCATATGCGACGTATTACGATTAATTGCTCTGTATCAGGAACCGTGCGAGTTTACGCCGCCCAACCCCGCCAGGTTCGGAAGGAAGCAACGGTAAGCGGATGTATGCTGCGCCGCGGTAATCCTGATACAGGGCGCTTTAACCCGCAGGTACGCACTTTTCTACACGGAAAAAAGATGTTATGATTACTTATGGCAGTTTCAGGGTATGAAGTAACCGCTTCCAAATACAGACCAAAAACTTTTGATGAATTGGCAGGACAGGATTTTGTCGTCTCTACCCTTAAAAATTCGCTTAAGAACGGACATATCGCCCACGCATATCTTTTTTCCGGTCCCAGAGGCTGCGGTAAAACCAGCGCCGCCCGTATTTTGGCGCGGTCGCTTAACTGCACAAACCCAAGCGAAGACGGTCCCTGCGGAGTCTGCGACAACTGCCAGGCAATAAGCCGAGGCGCCAGCATGGATGTAATCGAAATTGACGGCGCGTCAAACAACAAAGTTGATGAAGCGCGTCAAATTATTGACGAAGTTCTTTTTCCGCCGCAAGCCGGCAAATACAAAGTCTACATTATTGACGAAGTCCACATGCTTACCAACCAAGCTTTTAACGCTCTCTTAAAAACCATAGAAGAGCCGCCGCCGTACATCGTTTTTATTTTTGCGACGACGGAATTGCACAAAGTACCGGCGACGATAAAAAGCCGATGCCAGCAGTTTAATTTCAGGCTGATACCGATTGAAACCATTCAGGGGATACTGAAAAAAATATGCGCCGAAAAGGGCGTTACAGCCGAAGACGACGCGTTGTTTTGGATAGCGAGAGAATCTACAGGCAGTATGCGCGACGCCTTTACCCTGTTTGATCAAATCGCGTCATTTTCCGCGGGCAGTATTCGCAGCGATGTAATCCGCGAAAAATTAGGCATAACAGGTCTTGAAAAACTAAACGCCCTTGCGGAAGCCTGCGCCGTAAATGACTCGCCCGCCGCTTTTGCGCTGACGGATGAAATCCTTGGAAGCG
>Ga0268262_10007557_pt1 | contig 10095 bp, 7 predicted proteins | sample TergutNc150P3_FD_190354 | JGI IMG/M metagenome (GOLD analysis project Ga0268262, IMG submission 190354) | Nasutitermes corniger P3 segment gut microbial community from laboratory colony in Florida, USA - Nc150 P3 (SPAdes) (version 2) | ecosystem: Host-associated > Arthropoda: Insects > Digestive...
CGCAGACTAAAACCAGCGTTGAAAAAAAGCGTTTTATCGGATATTATTCTAGGCGGTGGCGAAAAACGGTTAAGCCCTGAACGGCGTTTTGACCAAACTGTATACTTTACACTTGGTCCTCCTTTGAAGGTACTGCCGGAGAAACTATAGGCTGGTAGCCATCGAACAGCGCCTTGGTACCGGGCGCTTATACATTCAATTACTTTTTATCGCCGCTTAAATACTGATGCGTTAAGTCGCTTACAACCTTTTGCAGGGAGTCGTTGAAATCTTTCACGTAACTCATTATTTCGTTATTCGCCATGCCGTCCGGCAAAAAGAACTGATACGGCTCTGCGTTTAACGCCATAGAAAGTTTTGCCAGTGTTCTTGCGGAAACTCCCTTTTTGCAGTTCTCAATATCATTAATAAAATTATGAGTAAGCCCTGTGTTTAAAGCCAGCGTTAATTGCGACATATTATTAAGAGAGCGAAGGCGTTTTATGTTACTGCTTATCAACTTAAAAACATATTTTTCATCTATTTCATTTTTCTTTGACATTACTCTATTTTCATTCATTATAAATAATTAACAAATAACACAGGGTGTATTTTTTGTCGCTGTGAGTTTATAATAAAATTAAGATAAATACGAGAAAGTTTTTTAAACCTTTCTTGTAGAACATTATTTTTCTTTAAGCGGTATTCCATTTAAAATAAATACTTCGGGACGATATTCAAAATGCATGGTGTCGAACATCTCCCACTTGCCGCCCCATACAAAACCGTAAGACTCAAAAATTTTTATTACTGTCATAGGCGGATGGTATCGCTCGCTGTACGGAACATTCCACCAGTCGTCTCTCTTCTGAGAAGCCCACAGCCAATATGATTCTTTGTCGTCTAACGAATTTGGAAGCAAATCGATAGCAAGTCCGTAAGAGTGATATGATCGCGATTTGGTTTTTGCTATAACACGCCAATAATATCCTCCGGGCGGAGCAAGAGCGTCTATCCATGTTTGAATCGCATTATCGGTTTTTGCGGCGGCTTGAATTTGTTCTTCTATAACTGCAAGTTTTTGTTGAATTCCTTTGTGAACTCTTGCGCTTTGCCCAAGAAAATTTATATCTACAATTTGTTTTTCTGTTTCTTTGCGTGTAGACGCTTCCCAAAGTACGCCGAGAAAAGAAACAGAACGGCTAAGTGTTTTGCTTGTTTGGTTTGTCCAGCTAAGATACATTTCTATTTCTTCGGGAGTAGCTTCCGTCTGCGGCGGCAATTCAGCGGGGTATTTATAAAATTGATACGGTCTGTATTTTGCCGCTCTTTTTAATTCTTTTTCAGGCAGTAATTTCCCTTTGGCATAATAATACCAAACGCTCTTCATCAAAACAGCCCAATCATCTTTTCGGAATTCCACTTTATCAATTTTATCATCAAAAGCTTCATATAACGCTTTCATTACAAGTTCCGGCTCTGTTATCAATGTAGGATCATTTTCTTCTATGGTGTTCGCTGTGTTGGTATCCTTGTTTCCGGAAGAAAATAAACTATTAGCGGAAAATATCAATATTATAATAAATAAATTTAATTTCTTTTTCATTTAATTCCTTTCATATTATTCTTTCAGCGGCATTCCGTTTAGAATAAATACCTCGGGGCGGTATTCAAAATGCATGGTATCGAACATCGCCCACTTGCCGCCCCAGACAAAACCATAGGACTCAAATATTTTTACTACTGTCATCGGCGGATGGTATCTGTCGTTATACGAAACATTCCACCAGTCGTTTTTGTGCTGGGAAGTCCACAGCCAGTATGTTTGTTTGCCGCCTAACGACTTAGGCAGTAAGTCAACGGCAAGCCCGTAGGAGTGATACGAACGCGATTGAGAATTCGCGATATTCCGCCAGCCGTACCCTTCCAGCGAGCCTAGAGTGTTTATCCATGTTTGAATTGTACTATCTGTCTTTGCGGCGGCTCTGATATTCTCCTCTATAACCGCAAGTTTTTGCTTAATCACCTTATGAACTCTTGTGGTCTTACCAAGAAATTTTATACTTACAAGCTGGCGTTCCGTTTCCGCGCGAGTAGCGGCTGACATAAGCTCATCAAGAAAAAAACCGGAACGTTTAAGGGCGTTTTGCCCCCGATTATTTGTCCAATTTAAAAATCTTTCTATATCCTGCGGAGTACGCCCCGACAATGACGGCAGTTCGGCGGGATATTGATAAAATTGATAAGGTCTGTAAGTTTCAGTGTTTGCCAACTGATTTTCAGGCAAAAGCCGCCCGCCGGCGTAATAATACCATTTATCCTTCATCAGGAGAGTCCAGTCGTTGTTTTGAAATTCCACTTTATCGATTTGTTCACGGTAAGCGTCAAATAGCGCCTTCATTACCAGTTCCGCTCTTGTCGGCTGAGGAATAACCGGCTCTTCGGGAACAGACTTTTTTTCGATTTGTTTACTGCCAAAAGAAAAAATATTACAAGCGGTAAAAAGAAACATTAAGGCAAACAGCTTAAATATTTTTTTCATTTGTTAATATCCATCTATGAATTTTCTACTTATTATAATATAATTTCGTGATATGGGGAATATAGTACGACACGGTGTCGATATGTACAAACAAACCATGAACCTGCCTTCAGGCGGCGGCGCAAACAGCGGCGCAAATAGCGGCTCAAACGTTCCCGCAAAGCGCCCTCCAAAAAATCCTCCTGCGGTTTTTTTAAAAGAAACAGAAAAATTTAAACTTCCTGTTATAACTCCCCAAGACGAGCCTTCGCAGGATTCAAAGTACAGACGGGTGGCGAAATTTCTTATTTTGATAGGAAGTGAGCAAGCGGCGGAAATTTTAGCGGAGCTTGATCCCGAACAAATCAGCGAGATATCAAAAGAAATCGCTTTAGTTAAAGTTATTAAGCCGGAAGAAGGAGACCAAATACTCGCGGAATTTCATTCTCTGTTTTCCAAACCTTTTAATTATTACGGGTCATCACATGGCGGAATAGAAACCGCGCGCCGTATTCTTTACGCCGCAAAAGGCGCCGAGGAAGGAGAGGAAATCCTTAACAGAGCGATTCCAAAAACCAAGGAAAATCTTTTTGGCTTTTTGGAAGAATATTCCGCGGAACAGCTTATAATGCTTTTAAAAGACGAAACCGATCAAACGGCGGCGCTTTTGCTTTCCAGAATGACGGCAAAAATTTCCGCGGAAATACTGAGCAAACTTCCGCCGCACCGCAAGGCTGTAATTTTAAAACGGATAGCGCACCAGAGCGAAGTCGCGCCGGAAGTGCTTGAACAAGTATCCGCCGCAATGAAAGAAAAAATAAGAAACGTAAGCGTCGCTTCCGATGACATAAAGATTGACGGTATGCAGGCTTTAACGGCGATATTGAAGCAGGGGGATTATTCTTTCGGCGACAAACTAATTAACGAGATAGAAAAAGAAGACCCGTTAATCGGGCAGAATTTAAAAGAAAAACTTTACACGCTTGACGATGTTTTACTTGCGGTTGATCGTCCCATTCAAGATAAATTATCCACTATGACGGATCATGACATTGCCGTTTTATTGAAAGGCAGAGGAGATGAATTCCGAGAAAAAATACTGTCCTGTATTTCGGCGGGACGCAGAAAAGTAATCAGAGAAGAAAGCGAAGTTTTAGGCGCAGTGCCTAAGCGGGATTGCGATTCAGCCGCTAAAGAATTTCTTACATGGTTTAGATTTGCCCGCGAGAACGGAGAAATTTTACTTTACAGTGACGAGGACGTAGTTGTATGAGCAAAACAGCATTAATAAAAGATCAAAAATTGGACAGCGGATTTGTTGTTCTTGACGTGCTTGATCTTGACGAGCTTAAAGCGCAGGGCATTTGGGCAAAACACGAAAAAACAGGCGTGGAAGTTTTTCATGTGTTAAATGACGATATAGAAAATTTATTTTCTTTTTCTTTCGCCACATTTCCCGAAGACAACACGGGCGCGGCGCACATTTTGGAACATTCCGTACTTTGCGGTTCCGAGCGTTATCCGCTAAAAGACGCGTTTATTGTTCTTGCGCAGGGAAGCCTGCAAACATTTTTAAACGCTATTACTTTCCCCGACAAGACAATTTATCCCGCAAGCTCGACAAACGAACATGACTATTTTAATCTTATGTCGGTATACGGCGAATCGGTTTTCCGTCCCCTGCTTCCCGAATGGACATTCATGCAGGAAGGGCACAGAATGGAGTACCAGAACGGAAAACTTTCCGTCACCGGCGTTGTCTACAACGAAATGAAAGGCGCTTATTCATCGCTTGATACTTACGCCGGTCATTGGTCTGTAAAAGCGATTATGCCGAACACTCCCTACGATTTTGAATCGGGCGGCGACCCGCAGGCAATTCCGCAATTAACATGGGACGGCTTAAAAGAATTTCACCGCAGTCGTTATTCACCCGCTAACTGCAAAATTTTTCTTGCGGGTAATATCCCCACGGAAAAACAACTCGCGTTTTTAAACGATGAATTTTTCTCCAAACTGGAAGGCGGCAAGGCTTGTACCCCCATCGTTAAAACACAACGCTGGAGAGAACCAAAAAAATACTATATACCCTGCCCCGCCGGAAGCGAGCGTAAAGCGACAATTTTTCTTTCATGGCTTTGTTCCGATGTTACCGATATTTACGAAGGTCTTGCGCTGGCGGCGCTTACGGAAATTCTTTTAGGACACGACGGCTCACCGCTTACAAGAGCGTTGATAGAGTCCGGTCTTGGAGAAGACATTACTCCCGTATCGGGACTGGAAAGCGAAATACGCGAAGTTTTATTTGTCGCCGGATTAAGGGGTGTTAAGGGAAATATAAAACAAAAAAGCGAAGCTATAGAAAAATTGATAATGGGCGAACTGCGCAGACTTACAACCGAGGGCATTCCGCCCGAAGAAATAGAAGCCGCTCTTTTGGCGCTTGAATTTTCTCAGCGTGAAATTCGCCGCTCCGGAGGACCGTTCTCCCTTGTTTGGATGCGCCGCTCTTTGCGAGGATGGCTTCACGGCTGTAAACCATGGGAAGGGTTGTTGATTTCCTGTCAGATAACAAAAATTAAAGAAAATCTTTCGCACGATAAAAAATATTTTGAATCTTTGATACAAAAATATTATCTTGATAATCCGCATCGAGCCCTTGTCATTCTTGAACCAAAAAATGATTTTCTGTTAAAACAGGAAAAAGAGCTTTTTAAAGAATTAAAAAATACTCAAAAAAAATTAAGCAAAGAAGAACAACAGAAAATTATCGATAAATCCAAAGAATTGGAAAAAATACAAAGCGAGGCGGACAGTCCGCAGGCGCTTTCTGCAATTCCTCATCTTTCACGAAGCGATCTTGCCGTTTACGAAGATGTTATACCCCGCCGTCAGGAAGATTTAAAAGGCGTTCCCGCTCTTTCACATGAGCTTTACACAAACGGCATCACATATTTAGATTTTGCTTTTCCCGTAGATATTTTCCCTCCCGAAGATTATTTATGGCTGCCGTTTTTTTCAAGAGCAATCACTTCCGTAGGGCTTCCGGGCATGGATTACGGGGAAGTATCGAGTTTGCTCGCACGCACTGTCGGCGGTTTTAATGCGGTGCTTCATACGGCGTCAGCTGTAAAAAATACTCCGCCCTTTTTGCAAACCGCTTCGGGAAACTTTGATTTGTCGGGGCGCGATTGGCTGTTCCTGCGGTTAAAATGTCTTGATGAAAAAATAGCGCCGTCCGTTGATCTTGCCATGCGTGTAATCTGCGACGCTGATTTTTCAGACCGCAGGAGAATAAACGATCTTGTCCTTGAAATGAAAAATGAAATTGACTCAAGCCTTGCGCCTATGGGGCATATTTATTCTTCAAGCAGAACAGGTCGATTTAATTCGCGTTCAAAAAGCGTGGAAGAAAAATACTCGGGTATTTCGCAGATTGAATTTGTTAATAAGCTTGCAAGGTATGATATTGGAGAAATAATTAAAAAACTGCAATACATTCGGGAAAAAATTGTTAAGGCGGGATTGATTGTAAACATCACGGGAACCGCCGTTAATTCCGCCGTTGCGGAAACAGCGCAAAGATTCAGCCGCTTTGGTCCGCCTTCGCCCCGTCTCCCCTCGGAGACAAGCGGCAGTACGCCTATGCCTGAAGTTTTTGCTTCCCGGTCTTTGCAAGTGGGCTTTGCGGCGCTAACATTAAACGCCGCGCCTTATGACACATTGGAACAAACCGCGGAGATTGTTTTGTCTCATCAGTTGAGTACAGGGGCGCTGTGGGAAGTTATCCGCATGAAGGGCGGCGCTTACGGAGCGTTCATCAACAGCAATAGCCTTGACAACTGTCTGTCTTTTGCCACATACCGAGACCCAAACCCGTTGCGTTCATTGGACGTTATATCGTCAATTTTCAAAGACATCTCTTACGGAAAATGCACGGAAGACTATCTTGTAAAATCTATAATCGGCTGTTACTCGAAAGAAACGCGCCCGCAAACAGCCGCGGAAAAAGGTTTAATCGACTTTAACAGATTCCTTTACGGTATCGATGAAAGTTACCGCAGAAAAAGACTTGAGCGTTTGGTTTCTCTTTCAACCGCCGACATTGAAGCGATTTTTAATTCTTTCAATTTAAGACCCACGTCGCCGCCTGTAATAATCGCGGGAGTAAAAAAAGCCGAAGAAGCCGCCAAAGCCCTTGGGGTTAATGTACAAATGTTAAAAATTTAAGCGCTTGGTTTTTTCTTTTGCGCTTCCTTTAATGAGTCTTTGAATATTTTATCCGCGTCAAGTTTCTTATCCACGCCGAATAACGGTTCTATTCCTTCGTTTTTAACGCTTCTAAAAAGCGATCCCGGTCTGCTGCCGTATACCCAGCTATTTTCGTTGTTTACAATGTAATCCAAAACCGTAGCCGCAGACAGCGAGAAGAAAATTAATGTGGCGTTCATTCTTCTTTCGTGCGGTAACATCATATCAAGGCGCATTGATATCGGGTTTGGAACCTGAAAATTATAAGGTTCCCACGGATTATTTATTCCCCTGCACGTGGCTTTTATTTTTGCTCCGCCAGCGCGCATACCTTGTTCAATGCCAAGAGCGACCGCCGTTAGGTGTTTACGCACCCTTCTTACTTCGCTGTAAATGGGGACAATCTCGCTTTTTGGAAACGGGGGAGGTCCCATAGACTCAAATTTATAATACGGAAGAAAATAAAGTCTTTTTATCCAATGCAGTTCGTTTAAATTTTTTCTTCCAAAAGGCGTTATTCTGGACTCTTTTGAATTTTCCAGCATACGGCAATATTCCGTCAGGCGCGGAAGATAATCTCTGGAAAAACTGTCTTCTATGTAACCGCGCCAGTTGTTAATAATTTCGGTAAGTTCTTCGCCGACTCTTAAAGCCGCTCCGTCCGGTCCTGTAACCGTACCGAAGTTCACATAACGCATTCCGATAAAAAGATCGTCAAGTATATGCAGTAATACGGAAATATACTGAAGCGGATCGTTAGGCGCAATTAATTCATAACCGTGTTTTAAGTTGTATACATTGGCAAAATACGGATAAAAATCGGGAGATTCTTCCAGTTTATCCCAGCCCGCTTTCGGGAAAAGGACTTCCAACGCCGCCTTTCCCTGCTCCATGGATTTGTGTTCCGCTCTTTCGGCTTCTTGTTTCGCTCTTAATGCGGCGGTTTTTGGGTCTTCGGGTTTTTCTTTTCCGTCTCCTTGTGATTCGCCGTTTTCACCGCCTTCGCCTGCCGCTTCATTTTCGCTTATATTTTTTTGAAGAGCGTCAACATCTATGCTTTCAATTTGCTGCGGGCTTAAATCCACCGCGTTTAATTGATCCGTTTCTTTAATGTCAAGAAAAGCTATAAAGCGTCTTCGTCTTTCAATAAAAAAACGTTCGTAAGGAATAAATCGATCTGAAATTAACTTCATTAACAGCGGATACATTCCAAAATGGACATTTCTGCGGATTTCCGAAATAGACGCAATAATATGGCGTATAACTTCCTGATATTTGTCTTTTGCGTCCATCGGGCTTTCTATGTACAGCACCTTATAAATTAATTTAAATGCGGATTTAATATTCTCTAAACTTAATTCTTCAATTATGAATAACGGTTTGTATATTCCTCTTAGAACCGATGGAAAATCGTGAACTCTTACGGAGCGAGGGTGCGACTGTAATTCTGAAATATTTTTTGCTAGAGTTTCAATATCCCAGTTGCGAATAACATCAAGAAATTTATAAACAAACGAAGACGCTCTTTTTAACTGATTATTACGCTTTTGGTTAGTTTTTGGAAACAGACTCCTTGCCGCGTTCACCAATTTTTCAATTCTGCTGTAATATTCATTCATGCGGTGAACAACAAATCGATGATTTACATAATCAACAGGTTCTTTAAAAAACGAAAAAATCGACGTAAGCACCTGCATTGAAGTTTTTATCTCAAAAACAGCCTGACCGGCATATTGATCTATTTTTATTCTTTCTCCGTAACTTAGCTTCGCCGGAACAGAAGGATCGTCTCCGGGGTACGGTCCTGATTTTTTGGATTTAAAAAAACCGCTTAAATCGTCTTCTTCTTCCGGCGCAAGGTCTATGGCGCGTCGTTTTCTGCCGCCTAAAACACTGCTTTTATCGTCTTTTTTCTTTTCTTCTACGATGTCACGCTCAGTGCCTACTTCTCCGCCCAGAAGCATCGCCATTCGTTTTGCTTCGGCGTCGTCTGTTACACCCAACTTATCCCGAACTTTGGTTAATTCGCCCGGCGCGTAAATCGCGTTGTTTTTCTTTGTCATAATCACACCCGTAAATAAAGTTTTTCTCCAATTCCAAAAAGGTTTTTAATAATAATTTTTTCACCTTCGGAATTGACTAACATACCGTTATAATAGCCTAAAAAAACATTAAAATCGGCTCTTGTAAACATCAATTTTACGCCGCTATTATACGGTTCCTTAGGAGTAAACGTCAAATCAACCATGCCCTCAACGTCCTGAATTATCCAATCGGTATTAAGCCCTTCGGTCGTTGTAATCCGCACCGGCGGCAGAAGGGTTAATTTCCCGTTTACCCATAAAGCATTCTCGTTGTTTCTGTTAGTATCTCTAGTTTGATTTTCGGCAATATGAAAGCCAAAACGTCTATTTTCTTCGTCAAAACCTGAAGCATTGCAGATAGATGTATGCATTTTGTAAGGGAAAAACCCCTTACAATCGTAAAAAAATCCGGAACAACCGTCTTGTTTTAAAACTATCCGCTTTCCAGCCAGAACCATGTCGCCCCGGACAGGGGCAAGAGCTTTATACGCGTACATTATCCGCGGTTTACCAAATCCCAAGGAGGTCGCCATTGGCGTTAAATTTTGATTGCTCATATCGTATGCAAGGTGAACGGTCAGCGGGGGACGGCGTTTTTTGTCTGTTTCAATATTGATGTCCAATTTTACGGTGTCGGCATCCAGCCAGTTATGGATACGGAAGAAAAAACGGAATGAACGGCTTTCTACGGAAGAATTCGCAAGGCTATTTGGCAGATGCCAGCCTGTGCCCGGGATTACTTTTCTAAAAATAAATTTTTGCCCTTTTTCCTTGTCGTAGAGCAAAACCTGCGCCATTCTGTACATTTTTACGTTGCAAAAGACTGCATCCAGCAGAAAATAGTTATCTTGTACGCTGAAACTCTGCCATTCCTTTATTCGTAAATCTTTCGCCCAGCGAGGCAGGGGGTAACGGAAAGGTTTGCTTATTTCCTGTAAATCCACCCTCTGAAAAGCCTTATTCCATGTCCCGATAACGGGAATTCCGTCTTCAATAGGCGAGGCAATCGGAGGCAGTATTTCCCTAGTGTACATCAAGGAGAATTGTAGCATATTTTGTTTTTAATTGCAAAATTCGACCGTTAGCCGAAGGTTGAAAAACCCCGATTTTTTATGTAAAATGCTTAAAAAGGCAAGAAAATGAAGTGTGATCCCGCAAATCCCAAAGGCTCAGGTTTTGTCGATATTTGGCAGGAAACCATTCCTGTGCGTTTCGGCATGATAGACAGATCCGACAGGCTTACTCTTGACGGCGTATTCC
>Ga0268262_10007558_pt1 | contig 10095 bp, 10 predicted proteins | sample TergutNc150P3_FD_190354 | JGI IMG/M metagenome (GOLD analysis project Ga0268262, IMG submission 190354) | Nasutitermes corniger P3 segment gut microbial community from laboratory colony in Florida, USA - Nc150 P3 (SPAdes) (version 2) | ecosystem: Host-associated > Arthropoda: Insects >...
CAGTACATTGTACCGGTACGGAAACTGAAAAGCTCCCCTCGCAAGTGGAAGCGGATGAACAAGTACAAGTGTAACCAAAAACCTTCATTTTAGGCTTAAGTTGATGATGTTGCCCAATGCCGGTTCCAAAATATACGGAATCCCCTGCCAGATGACAAATACTTCCCCGACAAGCTATTCGGAATTTGAAGTATACTCGAGCCCCTGGCTGCCCTGGGATTTTTACAACGAGATTGGCGCGCCGAAGCTGCGGAACATGAATGACCTGCTGGATGCCCTTGAAAAGATACAGAAAGCCCATCCAAGAGGCATTGACGGAAATCCCGCATACGCTATTTCCCTATGGCCTGACTGGGACGTTACAAGCAATGAAATAATTAACCAGACAGTGAAGTGGTACGGCGTCGAAGTAGCCAGCGGGCAGCCTACAAGCTCCGTCCTTCTGGATACAAACAATAAAATGAAATCCCTTACCGATGATAACGGCGAGTATTTAAAGATGCTCAAGTTCTTTTATACCGCAAATCAACGGGGACTGGTGGATCCGGATTCGGGTACCCAGCAATGGGATCAGATGGTAACTAAGATGCAGAATAGGCGGGTTTATTTATGGTGGTATAGCTGGCAACGGGGATTCTGGAACTCTACTGCCAGGGGTAACTCAAGGGAAAACTTTATTCCTATCCCTGTTGACGATATGTTCTTTTTCCAGGACGGAGACAGCTATTTTGGCGACGGCAGGGTCATCGGCGTTGGTTCCAAAGTTAATAACGCCAAGCGTGACAGGATCATGACCTTCCTTGACTGGCTTGCGGGCCCTGAGGGCCTTGAGACGGTTCATAACGGTATAAGAGGCTTCAACTATAAAGTGTTGTCCAATGGTACCTATGAAATGACCCCGGAAGGAGAACGGGCATTCAGTGATACGACTTTACGTGTCCCCGCGGAATACGGCGGCGGTGTCTGGAACGATGGCAATTCCTGGATCAATCAGTGGATAGCCCACTCGGTTAGCATTAACCCGAATAATAAATATCCTTACAACAGCCAATTTTGGCCGGCGGAAATTGAGAAAGCCAGGACTACCTCACAAAGAGAGTGGATAGCACAGTTCGGCGCCGCTAACCAGGTTGAATATCTTAAAAAGAACAACCAGATAGGCATTGTCCCAAGGGTTAATGTCAATATGCCCTCGGATCCCACCGATATAGCGCTCATCCGCAGCCAATGCGCCACCATTACGAAAGACGCTTCCTGGAAGATGATATTCGCCAGAAACGAGGCGGAATTCAACAGGCTCTGGACAGATATGAAAACCCAGCTTAATGGTTTTGGCTGGGAGAAGCTGGTTCAGTACGATACGCAGAAATTCCAGGCGGTAGTAAACGCCAGAAATGAAGCTGTAAGGAACGCGAGATAACAAAACAAATACAATGGCGGGGTACCTAACCCTGCCATTGTATAAATTGTATTAATTGGAGGATATATCATGTTAACCAATGAATTACGCGTAAACGCCGCTCTGTATGAAACGGCTGTCGCCTTTGACCCGCAATTGCCTATGGGCGGCGGTTTCATCGGCGGCCCAATCATACCCCCAGGAATTGAACTAATCAGGGGCAACAATGCTGTCCTCCGATTTAATGCGCCAAACGCAAAAACTGTCGTTGTCCGATTAGGCTATTCCGAAGGCCCAATGGTCGAAATGGAAAAACAACAGGACGGGATTTGGACCGCTACGATAGACAGCGAAAGGGCAAAATATTCCGCGATTTTTTTTGAGGTAGACGGAGTCTATGTACTGAATCCCATGGCGCCCATTGGCTGGAGCCACGCTCATCCCATCAACATTATTGATTTTCCCAATGAGAGCGGTGATTACTATCTGCTGAAAGACGTTCCACACGGCACGGTAGTCCGGGATTATTATTATTCAAAAACCTGCGGCTGTTATAAAAGCTGCCTTGTATACACGCCTCCTGACTATACTTCAGGCAAATGGGATAATTTGCCGGTGTTTTACCTTCAACATGGTTACGGAGAAAATGAAACGAGCTGGGTTCATCTTGGTAAAGTCAACTGGATTATGGATAACCTATTGGCGGAAAACAAAGCGGAGCCGTGTGTTATTGTCATGAACAACGGAATGGTACAAACGGAACAAAGCGACGGGAGCCGCGATTGGGATCCGCTGACAATTGAGAAATTGCTGTTGGACGACTGCATCCCGTATATTGAAAAACACTATCGCGTGGCTTCCGACAAATGGCACAGGGCAATGGCGGGTTTATCAATGGGTTCCATGCAGACAAGTGTTACAACACTCAAACACCCGGAGTTATTTGGATACGCAGGAATTTTCAGCGGCTTTCTTGGAAAGATTGGCGACCCAAGCAAAGCCGATAACAGTCACTTAGCCGCGTTTGACGATAAACCGAAACTGCTGGATTCATACAAACTGTTCTTCCGTTGCATTGGCGACGCCGACCAATTTATCGGACAGTTCAAATCTGAAACCGCCATGCTTCAGGAAAAAGGGCTTGCCCCCGAACAATGGAGAGCGCATAAAGAGGTCTTTTACCCCGGCGGCCACGACTGGAATGTTTGGCGTCCTTGCGTGCGGGACTTCCTTTCGCTCGTGTTTAAGTAAAGCTCACCCTGTATAATCGTTCCGGGCGGCCGAATACCGGGCAAAAAGCTCCGCCCTGCTTTGTACGCCCAATTTTCGATAAAGATTTTTCTGATGGAAAAGAACCGTATAGTAACTGACCTTAAGGGTATAGGCGATTTCTTTGGGCGCTATGCCTGAAAGCGGCATTAGCAAAAGGCTGAAGCTTACCAGAAACAGCACAACGCCGAAAGCAAGAAATTTGTTAGAGCCTTCTAAATAATTGAAGTAAAGGGAAAAGACGCCGGAAATAACAAAATACTCAATAAAGAAGGTTAAACAATACAGCCTGAACATCCGCAGGGACTTGCTTCGCTTGATGGCCCCGGCGCAAATATAACAAATGACAATGTAGCCGAGACCGTCACCCAGGCCGTAAGCGAAAGAACCGGAAATATGGGCTATGGGCATATCGTATAACAGAACGCCCAATCCCAACAGGGAAAAAACCAAAAACATAAGCCAGAGGTACAGGGCGCTGCTGCCAATTTCTACGATGTACTTCACCGCTGATCTCGATAGTATCAGACGGGCTGATAGTAGTACCGTAGTACATCCACTCCTTTGGGCCTATTCGAAGGATTATCTCACCGGAAGAATCACGGAAAATATATATATCACCACCTATAGCCTGGACAATATTTCCCTGTATTATTACAGGGCTATGGTGACCATAAGTCTGCGCCTGGGCTACAGGAACGGTCTGGGATGGGCCTGTAAATCCGTACCCAAATTGACTTCCGGGGCCCAATTGGGCAAAAGCGCTTACCGCCGCAACGAGCGACACCAAATAACAGAGGAAAAACAGTGTATACTTTTTCATAAATATACCTCCAAAATTGATTTGCGTGGTTAAATTACGCATTTATGAAAAATATACGGTTGTAAAATTATGCCTGCTACCTGCAAAAGCTAGTGGGTTTGCGTATTTCTGCTGTTTTTTTACCTACAAAACTTTGTAGGAATGTAAAAAGAAGGGCTTAAGTCAACACTAAAGACGAACCTATACCGTTCATTGAAGCTTGCAGATCATTTATTTCATGCGCCTGTTTGCTTCGCATACCGGCAATGACCTGCACGCTTTTAACGTCAAATTCAAGAACCTGAAACATATTCTTCGTATAATCAAAATACGATTGGAACAAAGAAGAATCGGGATTGCCCTGGGTAAATACAAGAACCATTTTCTTTTTCCTGGCATTCTCCTTAAAAAAGGGAGAAAACCGGGGGGAAGTACAAGCGTACAGCCTGTCGGTAAATATCTTCGCCTGGGCGCTCATCTGCCCCATGTAAACCGGCGATCCAAGGACTATAGCATCGGCATTTGCAAAGGCAGCATAAATAATCTGCATATCGTCATCAATAACACAGCCCTTGTCGCCATTTTTGCAGCACGAACAACCGCGGCAAGGTTTTATATCAAGATCACTGAAACACCAGGACTGGGTTTCGGCTCCCTGTCCTTTCGCGCCTTCCAGTATTTTATTAACCACCCATGCGGTGTTGCCTTCTTTTCGTGAACTTGCGATAAATCCGATAATTTTCATTTTACCTTCGCTTCATTTATCCTTTTATTAAGCCCTATCTGGATCAGAATCTTTCCAGCGGCCTTTCAATATACGGGCTTGAGTTTCTCCTTGCGCGGTTTCCCCACTCTCCGGCGTTGTTGCTTCCTGCCAGAAAAGCCCAGAGCTGTAAAGCGGGCCTTGTTTTTCCCGAAGCGTACAAAGAGGTAGCAAGATAATAGATTGTCCTAAAGTATTCCGTCTCTTCCATGAAAGCGGCAAGTTCAGGCCGCCTTTGAACAACTGCCATCAGGTTTTCCAGGCTGGTAAAGTTATAGTCATATTCCCGGCGTATTACTTCCTCGATGAGTAAAGAATTCTGGATTAAAAAAGCAAACATCAGATGCTCCATCGCCTGGGTATACCTGCTTGAGGAGTAATAAAAAAACCCCAAAAGGCGATGGGCCCTTTCCGTATCGGTGTTGTTGTGGCGGTACAGGGTCAGGAAACGGCTGACCCCCTCATTTTCCAGTATCCTTACCATCGCTGCCCGGATCTGATTTGAAGAACCCTGGGAACTACCCGCCCAAAGGCTGTCTCTTGGAAGGCCGTTTGCCCCGGGGCCTTCGATAATTTCATTTGCCCGCCTTTCCATTTCCTGGTAGTTTCCGCGTATCCTGTGCATCTCGGTTATTCTGTAGAGAATTTCAATCTCAAATCCCGGAATTTCAAGAAGGCTTCTTTCGCTCCATGCTTTTTCGTACTGGCGAAGCGCAAGGCCAATTTCCCCTTCGGCCCTGTAGGTCTCGCCCAGCCAGTATTCCGCTTCGGGGTAGCTTTTCAGACGATCCAGTTCCTTAAGGGCGCGGGATACCGAGCCGTTTATTGTGTCTTTAGGAACGCGATAGTAAAGCTCGTTAAGCGCGGTCGCGGCGGCGTTTTCGCGGCGTTCGCTAATGTACCATTCCACATATTCCAGGGAGTCCCCGAAGCGGCGAACCTCCGGCATGGAAAGCAGGAAGATAAAATCTTCTTCAAGCCTGGTGAATTGGGCAATCCGCTGGCGGCGGGCGTCTTCAAAGGTAATAAGCGCGTCTCCATAGGAACCTTTTCTAAAAAGAAGCTTTCCCTGTTCCATGGTGTACCACCAGGGCTGAGCGGCCTGGGCGGAAACTTCAAAGCCTCTCACAAAACCACAGAGGCACAAAGCAAGGAATAAGTATTTTAATTTCATGCATCCTCTAGTGAAAGACATTAAATACTCCTTAGTTCTTCATCAAAGGCGGCGTCGGCTTCGACGGCGTCTATGGTGCGTATGACCTTTCCCCTTGAAAAGATAAGCACCTTGTCCCCCGCGCCGGTAATGCCGATATCCGCGTGCCGGGCTTCTTCCGGGCCGTTTACCGCGCAGCCCATTATCGCAACGGTGATGTTTTTGTCCATTGCGTAAAGCCTGTTCAGCCAGTGCGCGGTAAAAGCGTGCGTGTCAAAGCCGCTTCGACCGCAGCGGGGGCAGGACACGATGCGTACCCCACGACGCGGCGCTTCCCCCTTCATCTCCTGAACAGTATCAAGTATCTCCCGAGCGGCAATTACCTCGTTCTCCACGCTATCGGAAAGGGAGACGCGGATGGTATCGCCAATTCCCTCCCCCAAAAGGTTTACAAGCGCCGCGGCGTTCCGCACCACACCGGCAATGAGGGGCCCCGCTTCGGTTACTCCCACATGCAGGGGAACATCGCTCCTCTCCGCGAAAATTCTGTTCGCCCTTATAGTATCGGCAACCGACGAGGCCTTCATTGAGACCAGAACGCTATTAAAGCCCAATTCGTTGAAAACGGAAATCTCCCGTTCCGCAGCCAGTACCAGAGCCTCGGCGCTATCAAGCGAACCGGAGTCAACACGCCGCCTGATATCCGGCGGAAGGCTCCCCGCGTTTACCCCGACTCTTATGGGCCTGGAATTTACCGCCGCTTTGTTCACAACCTGCTCCACCCTGGCCTTACCGCCGATATTGCCGGGGTTTACGCGAATTTTCGCTATCGGGAAATCAAGGCAGCGTAGGGCTATTTTATAATCGAAGTGAATGTCCGCGACGAGGGGCATGGAAACGGCGGCAGCCAGGCTTCCAAGAACCTCGGCGGCGTTTAAATCGGGAACCGCGAAGCGAAGAAGGCCGCAGCCCATCTTCTTTAGCCCTTCGATACGGGCGGCTAAGGCTTTGCCCGATTCCCCTTCAAGGTCAGAAAAAGAAAGGCGATCCTTCCACATGGTCTGAATAACCGGTGGAAGACCGCCTCCAAGAAGAACGGCATCAACGCGGGCAAAGCCGCCTATTTGCAGTGTCCGCGAACGCATGTGTTACAAGGCGGCCTTGGCCGCCTCCCTGGCTATTGCTGTGTATTAGCCAAGGGTTGTCATTGAAAGAACCATTGCAAAGAGGGCAACAGTTTCGCAGATACCTACTACGGCGATGTAGTTGGCAAAACCTTTGCCGGTTTCACTCAACGCGTCCGCGCCGGCTGCTCCTGCCTGGCCCTGGGCAATAGCGGAAAAACCTATGGCTAAACCCGAACCAAGCCCCATGCCCAGGAGCTGACCTGGATTCACCGTTTGATACGCGTTCAACATCTGCTGCATAAGAATAAATCCGTAAAACGTCTGGGTCAGAGGAGCGCCCGCAAAGGTAAGAAGGGTCATGGGTGCAGGTTTATTGGCCTTATAACAGCGCTTCCATGCGCCGATTGTGGCCGATCCCGCGATACCTATTCCTACCGCGGAACCAAGGGCTGAAATCCCCATCACAATACCCGCGCCTATCATTCCTAAAATTTTTGGATCCATAAAAAACTCCTCTTCGTTAATAATCGCTTTATTTTTCTACCGTTTAGCAAACGGCTTATATGAAAAACCAGACCAGGTAAGCCCCAAGTGGGAAGAAAATTCCAGCGTGTTAAGCCTTACCCCGTGGACCAGAACCGACAGCACGTTAAGTACCATGTTAAAACTGTGGCCGAATAAAAAGAGTACCACGCCGAATATAAAAAACACCAAGTGGCTCACCATCGAACCAGCAAAGCCGTCAACCGTACTGGCAATGGAAGCCCCGGCCAGGCCTACCGCCCAAAGCCTGATGTAGGACATGATGTCGGAGAATACGTTGGTTATGCCCAGTACGTTTGTAAGAATATTCGCGCAGCTTGTAAGGAGGGATTTGAGTACACTTCCCTCGTAATTGCCAAAGACAAAGTTCAACGCGAAACCGCCAATCAGGCAGCCAAACTGCCAGGATTTTACCCCGCCGAATCCGGTATTGAACACTACGAGGGCCAGAACCACAAAGTACATCCCGACTAACATTCCCAGCTGCCCGAATTCCGCCAGCACCCTGGGAGACTTGATGTTGGCGAATATCCCCTTGATGTGGGCAACGCTCAGCTGAGTAAGGGCGACGGAAAAACAGAAGAGCATGAGGTTGGAGGTAATCCCCTTGCCCATCGCGTCAACATTGTCGTACGCGGCGACCAGCCCTGAACGAATCCAGAAATTGTTCGCGTTGTAAGCCGCAAGCCATCCCGGTTCACCCGAGGTATTGACGATGAGAGGGAGGCTAATATTTTGTAAGATCCGCGGCACCGCGGAAGCATCAAAACCGAACCACGAGCAGGTAAGGACGCCCCAGGTAATGTTTGAAAGGCTCATCAAGAACATAAATTTAAAAATCAGCGGCGTACCTTTTTTAGAAGTCTTAGCTATGAAGATGATTGCAATCAAGCAGAGTATCGTGCCGTACGCGGCGTCCCCGAAGATCATGCCGAAAAACAGGGTAAAGAAAAGGAGGAACCAGCCGGAAATATCCTTTTCCCGGTACCCCGGCGACATTTCCAGAAAACCCGTAAGGGGATAGATGAGCTCGGTAAGTTTGTTGTTTTTCAGTTTTGTGGGAACTTGCGTATCGTCCTCGGCAGGATCCGCCGCGCAAAGGGCCCAGCCGTTTTCGCTGGCCGCCCGTTTAAGCAAACCCACGTCAGACGCCGGAGCGTAGCCTGAGATCCAGGAAATGTTTACATCTGAGCCCTCCGCGTCATTTTCAACGCGTTCCATGGCGCTATTGGCGGTCTCGAATTCAATATCCGTAAGTAAAGATACTTTTACGTCTTCGATCTGATTTTTCAGGGACGAAAGAGCGGCCAGTTCATCTTCAATTCTTACCATCTCGGCTTTTCGAATCTTGTCCCTCTCGTTAACCAGGGAAAGGGGCCTCTCTGGCAGAAGGTAAGGATGCTCGTTGGGTACCGCGTCAAACGCCAAAAGGTGCACGGTATGATTTTTTTTATCTGTACTCAGGACGATATGCGGCACATCGCGGGTATTTTTCTCATAGGAGGCCAGGGTAATGTCGTAAAGCTGCGCGTTTACCCCGTGTTCTTTAAGATACGCGAAATCCTTTGGCTCAAACTCGCCCCATTTTTCAAAGCGGCTCATCTCCCTCTGATGATTGAAGATATAGTCCTGCAGTTTCTTTCGGCGATCGGAAAGGGCAACCACATGCCTTGCGAGATCCCCATCAAATTTGGGCGGAGGCTCTTTATCCTTATTCTTCTTTTTTGGGGTAAAAGCGGAGAGCACTCCGGACGCGATATCAAGCTGGACACGGCGATCAAGAAGCTTGGTCAGGGCCGGTGAAGAAACGGCTTTTCTTTCCAGGTGAATCACCCCCAGCTCCCGTATCTTTTTTAAGGCCGCGTCCTTATCCCTGTCCATAACAAGGAGGGACACTTTTTTCATAGGTACAATCACGATCCTGCCCTCTCCATGCCCCGTTTGGAAATTTTACCCCGCACCACAGCGGCGGTTTGCTGATCTCCCAAATACACGGCAATCTTTTTTATGTTGGCCTTGGCCTCGGGGATTTTGATCTTTTCAAAAAGGTTAACCCGCTGACTGGTGGTCTGGAGTTCCTTCCTTAAACGGCGCTGCTGTTCTTCAAGACAGCGCAGTTCCAGATCCAAAAGAAGAGCTTTTTTCATGCTATCCACCGCTATGTCAACCCAGAGGGGCTTTGCCACAATGTCATATTCGCTTACTTCAAACTCGGCGCCTTCAAAAACAGGAATGGCTACACCGGCGACGTTTCCTTCCCCGGCCAACATTTTGGTGATCCGCAGCATATCTTTGGTAAACACGCCATCTTCGCCGAAAACTGCAATCCACTTTTTAAAACCGGCTTCTCGCTGCTCTTTTAGCGCCTGCATCTCCGCCATATGGTTGTCTACCAGACGGATTTCCGCCTGAAGCTGCTGTTTCTTTAACATCAGGGTCGGGAGGTAGCGTTGAAACCTCTTTAGGCTGTCTTTTTGCTTTTTCTGCTCATTCTTGGTGAGCTTTATTTTTGCCATAACCTGCTTCCGCTTTCCCTTCTATTTTTTTGGCCAGAACTCGTTGATGAGCTCTGAACGGAGCCCGGTTTCATCGCTTTTAAAACAGTCCGCCAGAATTTCCCAGCCCAAATCAAGGGCCCTTTCCAGCGGAATGTTTACGGAAAGATCCATCATTTCCTTTTCAAAGCGCTCGCCGTACTGTAACAGCTTCCCGTCCCACGCGCTCATATTAAAGCCCATGGATTTCTTTTCCAGAGTGTCTTTGTAAGCCGAGTAGAGTTTTATCATCCCGTCCATGAGCGCGCGGTGATCCTTGCGGGTCTTGCCGTTCACCTGCTGCTTAAGGCGGGAAAGGGAACCGAAGGGCTCGATGCGCCCTCCGCGCAGGTAGTACTGTCCTTCCGTGATGTAGCCGGTATTGTCCGGTACGGGGTGGGTAACGTCGTCGCCGGGCATGGTGGTTACACCCAGAACGGTGATGGAACCCGCCGTATCAAAGTCAACGGCCTTTTCGTAACGGGAAGCGAGCTGGCTGTAGAGG
>Ga0268262_10007559_pt1 | contig 10095 bp, 17 predicted proteins | sample TergutNc150P3_FD_190354 | JGI IMG/M metagenome (GOLD analysis project Ga0268262, IMG submission 190354) | Nasutitermes corniger P3 segment gut microbial community from laboratory colony in Florida, USA - Nc150 P3 (SPAdes) (version 2) | ecosystem: Host-associated > Arthropoda: Insects >...
CTCGCCAATATGCAAGACAAGATACTCGATATAGTCGACGAACTAGAAGAAATACAATTATCGGCGGAAAGTTCGGGCGGAAAGATAAAACAGCTCGTGCCGCAGAACTTGATGATCGCGATGGATAAGTTAACCGCAGTAGTCGATGGTCCAGGGCCGGACAGCCTCTCGCAGCTCGTCGAGCTGATCGGCAATATGCCTTTGGCGGATTTAACCGATCAAAAGCGAGCTAAACGTTCCGACCTCAGGAAACAAGCCCAAGCTCAAGCTGAAGCAGCCACCGATGGCGACGTCGACGACGGTATGGGCGTCGCGGACGACGATTTTACGCCGGATACTTCGGAAGGACCTAAAAGCGAGATCGTCAACGAAGGACTTTCTTCGTACGTTAAAGGAGCGATGAGTAAGAAACGAATTACGGAAAAGGCTCTCGGTGGCCTTAGCTACTCCAACCTCCTAGAAGACGGCCTCGGTGCGGACATAGACGGCGACTTAGCCGCTAGGATCAGCGAACAAGTTGGCGGCTCTGCCCTGATGCCGGCGTCGGCCATCCCGTCGAGCAGGAAGATAAGAGAGCGTATCGAAGAGGAATTCGGCGACGTCGACGACTCGGACGAAGAACCGCAAGGCTTACTCGAGGAATCGAATATAATGAAGATGAAAGCTCCCGGCGCTTCGATCGGAATGCCCGGTATCAACATTAGCGAACTCGCGGAAAACGGAGACAATGGTTAAAGATAAAGTGCGAAACGACGAATCGGCGTTGTTCGAATCGGTTATGCGAGAATCGTGTACCGAAGACGAACTAATCGAAGCGTTGAAGTACGTCGACGAGTGTATAATTGATATTTGGAAAGGTCTTATCGATATAAATGACACTCGGCTTTCTAGAGAAACGAAGGACCACTTACGTCGAACGTTTAACGTCATAAAGAACGCCGAACAAAAGTTACGCGACTTCAGGCACCTCTGGATGGACGGCGACGAATATAATTAACGATTAAAAATGTGAATCTAAAACTCTAATTCTACGATAAGGAAATTACCCATGAATTTTGGTTACGTCCCGACGAGTTTCGTCGATAGCCCGGACGGGGCGGCGTCGGTCGTCTTCTTCGACGAATGCAACATGTCGTGCTCTTATTGTCACCAAAAAAGGTTATTGGAAAATGGCGGCGAATTCTCGCTAGGTCAGGTCGTCGATAAAATACGAGAAAATAAATTCCACAGTGGTAAGCCGAGAACGGATTGGTTGATATTATCCGGCGGCGAGCCGACGATGTTCCCGGAGATCGTTTCCGCTCTATCTGAGATAGGGAAGTCGACGGGAAGAAAGGTCGGGATGTGGAGCAACTTTACTTTGCCCGGCGCGGCGGAACTAGCGATGAACCGTCTCGACTGGGTTAACGTCGACTACAAAATGAATTTTAGTAAGTACCCAGAGGGGTCGTACTTCGTTGAAAACATTAAAAAAATTTACGATACGAGACCAAATATGTTCAGGTTAACTACGGTCGTCGACAAAATCCACGACGACAAATACCTTAAGGATATGCGTGAAGACCTCATGTATCATATAATTTCGTGGTTCGGCCCGAGAAATAAAATAAAGTGGCGATTCGCGCCGTTCAGGTTTCCACCTGACGGATCTATACCGAGGTCGACCGACGAGCACTCCGAGCCTTCTATGGCCGAGCTACGGAGAAGAGCCGAGGACATCGGCTTCGACGATTTATTCGAAAAAATCGTGGATGGACATGATTAAGCCCAACCTCGATGCAGGGACGCTGTCGTCTATAGACCCAATAGCCGTTCTTCGCGAAGCTGGGTTCACCGACGACCAAGCTAATAAGTTCGTCGCCGGCGATAAAACGGCGCTCCTAGGGTCGCTCGATAGAGAGACGCCGACTATCGACCTACGAGCCGTGCATAAGAATTATATGCCTAAGCGATCGATCGAATTGCTAGAATGGTTCTTCGAGAAGGCGCGGCTAGGAGAAGAATTCACGGCTAAAGAAGCGGAAGCTACTGGGGAAGATTACAACGCTATGTTCGACGCCGTCTTCGCGGCCGCTCGTTCCGGCGGCTTCGATTTCGAAGTAGAAGTCGAGGATCTAAACAACTCGTGCGTAAAGGTATACGTGCAGGGTAATTTTTTCATCATGGCCGAAGTCGAAAAGAATAGGTTGTTGCTGTATTTACCAGGAGAACGAAGCGATACGAAAGCGTAACGGCGTTCGGTGAGGTCGAAAGAAGCTTGCTAAGTAAATATGAACAAAGAACACGAACCGTTGTTCAACCTTGTAAAAAAAAGACCTATTGGAAAGCGAGCAGCACGTCAAAACTGATGATGTTGAATTACCTCCTCAACTAAAAATAGTGGTGACGGCTAAAAAGCAGAAAATGGACGATGGAACGGCGCTAGGTAAGGCTAAAGATACCTCGGCTAAATAAAATATGAACGAGGATATTTATAGCAAGGACAAGGAACACGAATCATTATTCGCTCGTACGCTCACCAGAGAAGAGCTATTGAGCTGCGAACGTTACGTCAAAGTAGAAAATTCTGAAGTACCTGCGGATCGTGCTAGCGTTGAAAAAGCAGTCGACAGGGCGATCGAAAGGATGCGAGAACAAATAAAGGCTTTTTCTTCGTAAAGCAACCTTCTAATATAAATACATCGCGATACTATCTAAATATGACGAACATTGAAACGATTAAAAGTATAATCGAATTAAGTGAGACATCAGAGGACGCCGACCACGCCATAGAAGAGTTTACGCCGTATCGAACGTACGAGGAGAAGTATACGTTTCTCCGCGAAATTTTTCCTGGATATATCGTACTCGACGCCGATTCGAACGATAGGTTAACGGATTATCAGGCGTTATTGTCTTGTATCGTCAACGCGAAATGGAGGTAACGATGCGTCGCAATAAATTGTTCGAGCGAATAATCGACGAAGCGTCGTTCTATAAGTTCGTTTCCGAAGAACTGCATGGACTAAAGGGCGTCCAGGTAACGAGCAACGAGCCAGATGGCGGCGAATTTAGTTGCTTCGACTATTCGCACGAAGGCGACGACGTAGGTATAGGTGAGTATTCCGATAGCCCTCAAACTAGTGGGATTCATGAATGGCTAGACTGCGAACTTACGATGGACGACGACGGACTATATTGGGAATCTAAGAGCGGAAAAAACGCTTGCTTGCTTATCTATTCGATTACGAAAACGGAAGCTAAACCTGAGTACGTAGACGTCTGGGTCGCGCCGATCAATGGATCTGGCGATTTCGGTAAAGTAACGTTCCGTTGTGATTGCGATAAATAAGCTTCTAAATTTTTCGGTCGTAGTTCGCCAGTATCGATAATAAATGATCCCTACGAAGTTTATCTTTTATTCGATTATCTATCTTCTCAGAATACGATCTATGGTAGTCTATCCTCACGATGTACTGATAATGTTTATCGATACTATTATAGGTTTTTTCTAATGCTAAGTGATTTTTCCAGAGGTAATTTATGAATTTACGATTGTACTTAAAAACGAGGTAACAGGAAGACCAATCCTTTTCGTGTCCGGAACACGAAAAGTAAGTTACGACGTTAGTTCTCCAGAGGTGTTTTAGGATGGGAATAAAATAATTATCCAAATCAAAAATATCGTCTATGTAATTTATTACTATATCGTTCATTTCATTAAAGTCACCCTAACTTTTGTCTACTTCGATCGGCTCGACGTTTTTGTTCGGCTGCGAAAGCACTAAGACGCTCGCGACCTGCCTGTTGTACTCTAGTCCTACGGCTACGAATTCGTCTTCGGTCAACGTCTTTAATTTAACTGCGGTAACGGCCTCGTTGTTTATGTACATCGCCAGCTCTTCCGACAATCCATAGTCGTACATAAGGCGTTCTAAGATATCGGGTGTATATTCGCCGCCTCTAACCGCCTCGACTGTCTCTAGCATTAGAGCGGTTATCGCTTCGTTAGGAACGGCGCATATCGGGTAGATGCCCTCTCGTTCGCGTTGACTTCTATCTGGGTTGATCTTTACTTTCGCTTTATCTTTTACTTTTTCGATGAAGAGCAACGCCGATTCTCTCGTTTCGAAGTCGTCGTCGGATTTCCCTAAGAATTTTTCTTTAACCTCGCCCACTGCCTCGGTGTAGGAGAGTTCGCCGTCGAGCATTTTATTGACCAACGAATGTAAAAAACTGAGCTGCTGGATCGTCATACGGTTCCAAATTTATCCGCCACGCGCGCGGCGATATTTTTCGATTGGTCGAATTCTTCTATGGCTTTAATCCTTGCCTTTTCGATGGCTATTCTAGAGCACCAAAATTTATACGCTCCTTCGCCAAAGATTAAGTCGATTACTTTCTCTTTATCGGTGAGTACGACGTCTGGACCTGGCATTTTGTTGTATTGTTCGTCGTAAGTTTTAACTGCAAAGTCTATCTTAGCTAGAGAATCTTCCGTAGGCACAAATTGTTTTTCTTGTCTCATTGCTTCTCCATACAAAAATAGCCGACCGGGTGGTCGGCTATCACTAAGATTCACATCATCAATACTGATTTACAAATTAGACAATTTCGTAAGCTGCCGAACAATTAGGGCAGTGCCCGAAGTCAGAGGGTACGTCGATGCCGCAAACTTTGCCGCCGTCGAGTACGTTGTCGCACGCGAGCAACGCGGTCGCGTCGTCGGTGTAAACGATCGACTTTACCTTACCGCCGCTGACGGCGACGTCTTTGATTTGACTGCGCTCCTTGTCGGTGAGTTTATCCCAGCCTTTGAGCAACGCTATCTTGTCCGCCGACAACGACGACGCTTTCGCGGCGCGTCTAACCGGCGGCTTTTCCACGTCGTCCTGTTCGATGGGTTCGTCGGCCAACGATTCGCCTATGGCTTTCGCCTCTTTTTTGGTTTGTTCTTTTTCTTCTTCGTCGTTACCGTATATTTCTTCGAACCTCTTCTTTTCTTCTTCCACGAGCTTTAGCAACTCGTCGTAAAACCGCGTACCGAGCTTGGCGTCGCAGTCCTTAAATACGCCGCTCATTCTATTCGCGATTTTTTGATACGTCGTCGGGGCGAAAAATTTATCGAGGTCGTACCTTTCGTACCCAAGTTCTTTTCCGGTTATCGGGCCAACCACGATGATGGATGGATCGATCGTCGAACCGTCGGTGTTCTCGAGTTCTTCGAGCGTATCTTTTTGTTTCCTATACGAGGCGTTGACGACCTTGTACGCGGATTGTTTTTCGCCGGTGGCTTGGATGGCCACGTCGTATTTTTCATAATTGCCGCCGACTTTCGTGTTGGCCACCAGTTTGCCGAGTTCTTGGTTGAACCCCCAGCTCGGTATCCCCATGAACGGGAACATGATCGATCCGTCCTCGCCAATGGTGACTTTTTTGCTCAGTATCTTCGTGTGCTTGTTCGTATCGCACCAGTCGTCCTGACGATCGAGCACGTTGAATACTACTACCGTTTGGCCGGTGAGACCCTTTGTGATTTGGTGTATGTAGCCGTCGCCTTGTTGCCAGCCGGCTTTTTCGACCCAGTCGAACAACTCCGGTGCCTTGTCTTTGTTTTTAAAGACTTTGGTACTTTTATCTCCGTTCTTGATCCATTCTACTTCTCGCACTTTGGCAGCGAGCCTATGAACGATGTGGTCTTTCGCGGGGAGGTCCGAACGCAAAGGCAATTTCAGCTGCATTCGTTTTCCGTTGTCGTCCTTTACCTCAGTAAATATGAACTCGATCGGGTCGTACGGTTTTCGTTTGTAACCTTTCGCTTCTGAACCCGGAGGCGCTCCGATGAGGCGGTATACTTTCCAGAATCCTTTTTCGAGGCCGGTCCACTGAAGTTTGTCGTATTCTCTCGGGGGAAAATTTCCTCCGCCTTGATTCGACTTTTCGGTTTTTGCTGCAATGCGCGCGGCATACGCATTGAATAATTCGTCGTCTACCGTTCCGTAATTTTCGTTGACATCGCTCATGATGTCCTCCTTTTTTGACTACACTGAGTCTTTTATTCGAGACGCACTACGGCGTCACTTATTTAGTACTAACGCGTCACGTTTGTGCATCATTACTTCTCTTGCAAGTACTCGGGACACGATCTTTTCTTCAAGTATTTCAGGTGAACCGGCCGCGCACACGACGTCGAGTTTCCTTAAATATTTTTCGATCTCGTCGTGTTTCCTCAGCGACCACTCGAAGTCTTTTCGTCGATTGCTTTTCTCGTAACTGAAATCGAACGGCGGATCGAGTAAGTAGTGCCACCATTCGGTCTGCGACTCGAGGTCTAGCAAGAATGCGGAAAAAGTTTTTTCGTATGGAAACCCATATAAGTACGGGACGTTGAGCAGCAGCGATCCGTCGGTCACGACGTAATCGACTTTACCGTTGAGCCTCATCAGTCTGAACGCTTGTTCCGCGATGACGTGGAATTGGTACTTCTCCATCGCCGACCACCAGTCCGAATAGATGCATTCCTTGGCGTACTCTTGAACGAATTCAATCGAACTGTTCGTCGACAGTTCTTTTTTAAGCTTCGAAAAAACCGCGGCGGCGAGAGTACTCTTGCCCGTACTCGGGCCACCTTCCGCTCCGATGAAGATCGTTTTCTTCGACGGCAATCCGCCTATGTTCGGATCGTTCACGTTTTCTTCTCTTCATGTCCTGACCCGAAACCGTGAGAGCCGCGATCGGTCTCTTCTAGTTCGGTTACTTCGACTATCTCCGGGTAAGACACAGGAACGCATAGAAGCTGCGCGATTTTATCTCCCTTCTTTACTTCCCAGTCCGAGTCGCTAAAATTCCATATTGGTATGCCGATGCTACCGATGTAGCCTTCGTCGATCACTCCGGCTATGTCCATACACAGCTTCTTCGTCCCGTGCCCGGACTTCGTAGCTACTTGCAGGTAGTGGCCCTTTGGAATACCGAAGGCCAGCATCGGTCTATGCAATAGGTACCCGCCGGCTTTTACCGTGAAGTCCTCTGATGCTCTGATGTCTATACCAGCGTCGTTCGAATGAGCGCGCGTCGGTAAAGATGCGTTTTCCGATAATAGTTTTACTTTAAGTTTCATTGTTCTCTCCGGATCTTTAGATTAACTGCTAATTTTTATGGAACGCCTCATTACCGTCAGTGAATTAAAAAAAGTTATGAAGGACAGACCGGACGTCAACGAGTACGTCAGGTTTCTGAACGTCGAACTGAAAAAAGCTCAAGCTTTCGGCAGGAGTAAATACCTCTGGAGAGCCTTTAGGAAGATTACCGGCTCGAACGGCGAAGTTACCTTCGTGCCGCACGAACCTCTGGCGGTTGCAATAGTCGTCGATAGGTTAAGGCAAAATGGTTTCGACGCAGAGGTTAACGACATGGGCGAGCAGACGGTCGTGTCCATCGCGTGGGATAAGCTTTTCTACGAAAAGAACGACGAAGTCGAAAGGTACGATTCGTCCACTAGCGACGCGATAGTTACGCCGAAACCAAAAATCGAGACCGATAGAAACTCCGACGAAACGAAGCCACTCACGTATATGCAAAAAAGGCGCGCGGAGCAGCTGACTAAAGATAAGGCAACCATCGACGCAAAAAGAAACGGGCACAAAGTCGACTCCGTCGACTACCCGACTTTACCGTGGGTGAATTCGCCGAAAGGTGAATCTTCTACATAAGACGAAAGTTAGATTCACTTTTGGATCGTTCGTTTAGGTAAGAAATGGACTTCGATCGTATGGTTTTGGAACCTTGGAAAATACTGTTCTTTCTCGAAAACGCTGGACGGACCGAAGAAACGGATCTCGTAGGCGAACGACTAATGCGCGTAGCGGCGACGTGCGCCGCGGCGTTGATGGTTAGCGCGAAATACGCAGCCGTGGTCGGCGCGATCGTCGACGCTTACGACGGCGACCCATTGACGTCGTGGATACCGACGCTTTATATGAAGTACGCCGAGCGACTGGCTAGAGAAGAGCTATCTTCGCTCGAATTCGAACTAGAGAGATTATTCGATGGCCAGTAACGTAGGCTATAGCATGCCGTGTTATAATTGCGACTACGCGTATTCGTGCAGGTACTTCAAAGCTCCGGAGTGGATATTTATAATACTGTCGTATAAGATTTGCCCAGTTGCTTATGGATTTCCGTTCGAAGCGTCGAGCGCGTTAATCTCCCAGATACAGTCATGGAAAAACAAGAGCACAAATCTCGTGCTATAGAACTCGCAGTTTTCGCCAACAACAGGCTCCTCAACGCGATCTTAAGGGATTCTTCTTTTCTAGAAGTGGTCAGTCGCGACGTATTCATCTCGAAGTCGTCGATGTCGATATTCGACGCCGTCGAGGCGCTCGTGAAAGAGGGAGCCTCCGATCCGTCGAAGCCGTTCCATCTAACGCCGGAGCAAGTATACGAAGAAGCCGCGAATCGCGATTCGTCGGTGACGAGCGCGTTGATTAAATCGATATACGAATTCGTGGACGAAAAACCAACTACCGTCGCCGACATGGTCAGACACCTCGAGAACGCCAAGAGAGCGCTACGCGCGACTAGCCTACTAAGGGAAGCGCTGAACGACGTAGAGTCCGCGCCGATGACCGAGGAATTGGTTAAAAAGATTAAGGAGACGATAAGTTCGGTCGAGACCGAACTTTCAGTTTCGGATTTCAACGACGTAAAGAAAGTGTACACCGCCGACCAATGGATGGAACGGTACCTCGAAGAGACGAAAGGCCGTAGAAACGGCAGGCAGTATCCATACGGTTATAAAGTCCTCGACGAATTGATAATCGAGGGTGCAACGCCGGGCGACGGCCTCGTGCTGTGTAGCAGTACCGGCGCCGGTAAAACTGCCCTTTGTATCAACCTCGCCGATTCTTTTATGGAACAAAAAGTACCGTGTATATTTTTCTCGAGCGAAATGAGTTTGACGTCGATCATGGACAGGTTGTTGGCGAAAAAGATCGGCGTACCGTTCAAAGAACTCGTAGCTCCAAGCGGGCCTTCCGAATTCGACGGCGTTAGAAAACAGATCGAGTCGTTTAGGGTGCAGTTCGCGGAGAACGACCTCTTTAGGTTCAGCGCCGACCCTAAGCCGAGCATCAACGACATTGGAAAGGTCGTTAAAAAATTTCAGGGCGAGATCGATAGACAGTATTGCGTAGTGTTCATCGACCTTTTGTCGATGGTGAAGGAATTCGCCGACGGTAGGGAAGGCACCAATTTCGCGCAACAGATCGAGCTCGCGTTGAATAAGCTCAACGCGCTGGCGAAAGAATTGTCGTTCCATTGGATCGGCACCGTTCAGCTCAACCGAACGGTGGAGAGCGAGAAGATCAACAGCGTGGCCGACCTCAAAAAGACGAAACCGACGAGAGCTTCATTGAAGAACAGCAACGCTTATTTAGAGAGGGCGAGGACGACCATCGGGTTGTGGAGGCCGCTCTTTTTTGCGAAAGAGTGCCTAGAACCATCGGAGTACGAAGACATGCCGGACATAGTATCTTTTTCGGTATTGAAGTCGAACTCTAATGATATTCAAGAGCGTCGCGCTTTATTTATTCCGGAAACGTTTACGATGCTTCCGACCGACGATACGAACTTAGGAGTTGAATAAACATGAGTGAAGACTATGGACCGCAGGTAAGGATACCGCTCGCCGAAGTCGACGACTGGATCAAAGACGCGTGCGAAAAATACGGTCCCGAAGGCCTCGTACTCGACGACGTAGCTTCGATAGACCTAAAGACGACGAAGTTGAGAGGGAAAAGCAAAGTCCACGCGTTGACGATGATCTTCCACGTAGACTACCAAGACGAAGTGTTCTTCGTGGCGGTAGACGTAAATCAAAAGCAAATGAAATTGAAGTGCCTACTGAAAGAATGGCGCGACGCCCTCGACGGTAAACAAGTCACTCCGACCGAGTAGTGCTCATTCTCTATCGAAAAGGAGATAAACATGCCGATCAGCGACGAAGGCGGCCTTAGGAAGCCATCGACGAACCCTAATGACTTTGAAACCACGGACGAGTTAAAAAAAGCGAAGTCGTCGATCGACGCCGCCAAAGAAATCCCGGACGGTTAC
>Ga0268262_10007560_pt1 | contig 10093 bp, 9 predicted proteins | sample TergutNc150P3_FD_190354 | JGI IMG/M metagenome (GOLD analysis project Ga0268262, IMG submission 190354) | Nasutitermes corniger P3 segment gut microbial community from laboratory colony in Florida, USA - Nc150 P3 (SPAdes) (version 2) | ecosystem: Host-associated > Arthropoda: Insects > Digestive...
TCATGAAAATGTACAGAAATGTAGTATGCGCTGTCGCGGGAATAACGCTGCTCTTGGTTGCCGCCTGTGATAGCTCGCCTTTCCACGCCGAAAACGCGGAGACTCCGGTTATTAGCAGCCAGCCGCAGAACGCGGTATACGGCGTCGGCGCTCCGGCGGCACCCCTGACGGTTGCCGCGTCGGTCAGTGATGGGGGAACTCTGTCGTACCGGTGGTACAGCAGCACGAAAGATAGCAACGAAAACGGAACGCCGATAGACGATGCTGAGGAGGCGCATTACACGCCGCCGACCACGGCGTTTGGTGTGGTGTATTACTATGTTGTTGTCACCAATACCCTGAACGGAAGAACCGCCGGCGTAACCAGTAATACGGCAAAGGTTGAGGTGAATAACAAAGTCAACGCGGCGGTTCCGAATATTACCGGTCAGCCGCAGAACGCGGTATACAGTATCGGCGCTCCGGCGACAGCTCTGACGGTGAGCGCGTCCGTCAGCGATGGGGGAACCCTTTCGTACCAATGGTACAGCAGCACGGAAGATAGCAACGAAAACGGAACGGCGATAGACGATGCTGAGGGAGTACATTACACGCCATCAACGGATGAATTGGGTATACGGTATTACTATGTCGTTGTCACCAACGCCATTTCCAACAACAACGATGGAGGGAATAAAACCGCATCGGTGGCAAGCGATACGGCAAAAGTTGAGGTGAACAACAAGATAAACGCGGCGATTCCGGTTATTACCGTCCAGCCGGAGGGCACGACATACAGCTTCGGCGCTGCGGCGGCGGCCCTGACGGTGAGCGCGTCGGCCAGCGATGGCGGAACCCTGTCGTACCGGTGGTACAGCAGTACGGACAACAGCAATGAAGGGGGAACGGTAATTCCCGACGCGGCAGAGGCGCGGTATACGCCGCCAACCGCCACGGCGGGGACGGTGTATTACTATGTAATTATTACCAACACTATTAAAAACAACGGCGACGGGGGGAATAAAGCCGCGCCGGTGGCAAGCGATACGGCAAAGATAACGGTAGATGCGCCGCCTGTATATACCATTGTTATTGATATAATCGACAATGAAACCGGCGATACGGTCACCGCTTCGCCTGATACCGGCAAAGCTGGTGATACCGTCACGCTTACCTACACGGTTGCAAATACGAAGCATTACAACCTGCTGGACTTCGGCGGCGTTACCGTGCCAATCGCTTCGGTGGACAGCGCGGGAAATGGCGCAAGGACCTACACCGTAAATGCGGCTGACGCTTCGAACGGGGTTATTACGATTACCGCGACATTTACTCATACCAATCTGACACCTGATCCCATCGCGTTTACCGATACTGAGGGGCATATAATCAAAACTTACGGCGACACGGCGTTTACCAACGCTGTCGCAAGCGGATACAAAGGCAGCGGGGCGATTACCTATTCCAGCAGTGATATAAATGTTGCCACGGTGAATGGCGAGGGGCAGGTAACTATGCTGAAAGCCGGTTCGGCTATTATTACCGCCGAGAAGGCGGCTGACACGGAATACGCCCACGCGCGAACGGAATATACGCTGGCGGTGAATCGCAAGCCGGTTACCATAACCGGATTGTCGGTGGCGAACAAAGTTTATGATGGCGCGACAACGGCAACGGTGAGCGGAACGGCGGTGATCAGCGGCAAATTCAGCGGTGACACGGTAACGGTTAACGCGGGGACTGCTTCGTTTGTGGACGCAACAGCAGGTAACGGCAAAACTGTTACCTTTAGCGGCTGGTCGTTGGGCGGAGCGGACAAGGATAATTACAACCTTTCGGTACAGCCTGCAAGTGTAACGGCAAATATTACCAAAGCTCCCGGAGCGGCGGTAAACCAGCCGACCGTGAGCGGTTCGCCCACATACAATAGTATCACCGTCAATGCGGTAAGTTTGCAAACGGCGACCGGGCAAAGCATAGAATACGCTATCAGCACGGCAAGTAACGAAACCGGTTTATCAGCATGGCAGAACGAAACTACTTTTACCGGACTAAACGCGGCAACGACCTACTATGTTTACGCCCGATCCGTGTCCACTACCAACTATGAAGCGGGGACGGCAAACGTGAGCGCGGGGATAGCAACTGCCGTTGCCGTTACAGTAACTTTTAACTCTAATGGGGGCAGCAGTGTTTCCACCCAGACCATAACAGACGGAACCATGGCGAGCCGTCCAACGAACCCCACCAGAAGCAGTTATACTTTTGATTATTGGTACCAGGATACGGGGCTGACTATACCTTACTATTTCAATACGCCGGTAACCACGAACATTACCCTGTATGCCAAGTGGGTAGCTGATACTGACATTTCGACAATGTCGGGAAAAAACATGGTGTGGGTAGCGGGCGGAACCTTTACAATGGGTCAAACAGATGTTTTGTATGCGACACCGGAACATTCGGTAACGCTGAGCGGGTTTTACATGGGCAAGTATCAGGTAACGCAAGAACAGTACCAAGCGGTAATGGGGAGTAATCCCAGCAATTTTACATCAGCGGTATCCGGGGAAAGCGGAACACCGGGCAAACTGCCGGTGGAGAGGGTAAGATGGTATGACGCAATAGTATTCTGTAACAAATTGAGCACAATGGAAGGATTAACTCCGGCATACAGCATTAGCGGCAGTACTGACCCGGCAGTATGGATAGCAGGTAACGGGGGGAGCGTGCCCACTAGCAGTAACGCGACATGGAATGCGGTAAAAATAGTTGCCGGTTCCACCGGCTACCGATTACCGACCGAAGCGCAGTGGGAATACGCGTGTCGCGCCGGAACAACAACCGTATATAACACAGGGGATACGATCAGCGACAATACGGGGTGGTATAACAGAAATAGCGGGAATACGACACATGAGGTGGGATTAAAGCCTGCCAATGCGTGGGGGCTGTATGACATACACGGGAATGTGTATGAATGGTGCTGGGACTGGATGGGAAGCTATACAAGCGGAGCGCAGACTAACCCCACCACCGACGCATCCTCTGGCACTAACCGTGTAATGCGCGGCGGGAGTTGTAACGCTTCAGTATTGTACGTTCGTTCAGCCAATCGGAGCTGGTTAACTCCGTACAACGGGGGCAGCGACGTCGGCTTCCGGCTTGTTCGCCCCTGAGTTCTGCGAGTTCAGGCGAAATGCCCGGGCCGGAGCGACCTGAAAGGGAGCGAAGGCTGGGCATTTCGGTGGCGGTGGCGGTATGTTGACTTTTTCCTCTCATGATATATAATAAAGACACTCGGATTGCCCGTGATAGCGCTTGAGGGAGCGGGTTTTGACCACGCTGTAAGTAGTGCGCCGTTACCGATCCGGTCTTATTCACCGCTTTGTGGTTTTACCCAGAGCGGTGTTTTATTTTTTAAGTAATTTTTTCGGGCAATGAGCCCTGTTTTTACGTCGTAAAACTCCTCCCCTTCTATAGGGGTCAGTTCCATAAAAAGTGAGGTATCAGTAATAGTTCCTTGTTTCGCCAATATAAGACGAGAACTTTTTCCGCTGAAAATAGTATCAAAGGAAGCAGCAACTTCTTGAACGAGATCACGGGCATTTTCATAACCATTATCTTTCAGTTGTTGAAGACGTTCCGGCCTTTCTATATGTTTTTCTCCGAAATCACCGCGCTTCCCTTCATGTACTCCCACCCTCAGCCGTATTTTTCCGGATTGCCGTTGTATCTCCCCGGCTATTTGAGGCGTAATTTCTCCAAAGTCCTTACTCCCGTCTCTGGTAAGAACAAATTCCCCATCATGCTGTACGAGGTTAAGCTTTTTTTCTTCCATCTGCTATCATTCCTCATGTTCCCAAAATTTCTGTTTTCATATTTTTAATCTCCTACACTATATAGGGTGAGAAGCCGCAAAAAGCTTTAGTCAGATATGGAAAAAAGTAAAAGATCGAAAGCCACGTTCGGGTGGTACGCGGCGGGGGTTGCGAATGAAGAGGAAAGGTTTCGGATTGGTGACAGTCGCCTTCACACCTCAGCGTCAGACCTTGATGTTGTGTATGATACTCTTGCCGCTCATGTAATTTTTTGTTATTATTAGTAAGTGAGGATATTCAAGTCTGCGCGGTTTTCCCGGTTTTCCAGGAAAGAGAGCATCAATGATGATGAACTGTTGAATATTGTTGATGAGCTTGAAGCGGGACAGTCTGATGCTGATCTGGGAGGCGGTGTTTTCAAGATGAGGATAGCCCGGTCTGGTGAGGGTAAATCGGGCGGTTATCGGGTTGTTGTTTTTTTCAAAAGCGGGGAGCGTACGTTTTATGTACATGGTTTTGCAAAATCAGATACGGCAAATATCAGCAAAAAGGAACTGGTTAGAGCGAAGAGACAGGCAAAAACTTTGTTTGCCATGACCGATACCCAAATACAAACCGCTCTAAAAGAAAGGGTGTTTGAAGAGATCAGGAGGGATAAACATGAAAAATAAATATAATAGTGATTTGCTTGAGTCTTTACATGAAACAGCCGTTGGATTACATAATATCGGAGTAATCAGCGATAAAGAAATGCGGGAATACAACAAGGATTGCCTTGTTTCCACGCCGAAAACATCTTCTGAAAGTACAAGTGTTTCGGTAAAACCGACGCCGGTTTATGCCGACTCATCCCAGCGGTCATAGAGGCACCACTCTTGCCTATATTTATTTCCACACTATATTTATGTTTTTTGAATGTACCGCACAGTCTGTCAAATATAGGTTTATCAAATTTTGATATGCAATGCCGGTTTCTTCCGCCTTCTTTTTGAAATATCCTATTGTATCAATATCGAGTCGTATTGAAATTTGTTTCCGTAATTTTTTTATATACGGATTTGGTTTAGCGTTGGTAAAATCGTATTCATTCCTCATTTTATTGCCCTCCATAATATTTTACTTCTTTTTTGGTTGCTTTTCTTGCGGTTATTATTCTTATAGTCTCGTCATTTTCCCTATAACAATGGCATACAACCAATAAACGTAACATTTTACTCAAACCTAAAATGATAAATCTATCTTCGTCATCAGAATGGTCCGGATCATCTATTAATTTACCGTTAGGATCATAAAAAACCGTTTCTGCTTCCTCAAATGAAACTTTATGTTTCTGTATGTTTTCCCGGTTTTTTTTCTCATCCCAGATTATTTTCATATATACAGTATAATTATAATATAATTATTTTGTCAATAGTCCCGCCGAGGGGTAGGGTGACTGTCACCAATACGAAAGGTTTTGATTTCATTCGGAATTGGGGCGGACGAATTATGCGGAGGGCATGATTTGTCTGTTTTGCGCACCCTTGACTTTTTTCCCCAATGATGTATATTTTTAAGTATCTGGTTCCGAAAATGCGCAAGAAGACACTGAAAAGTGCTGCTGGGTCGGCGCCCCAAACAGGCCAGATTATTTAACAGTAGCGCAAAGGTGCCAGAAACCTCTTCCACTCCGTGTCCTCCGTGGTAAAAATTCTTAAGCTTATGATGTTGTAATACTCACCGTTTGCGGTAATGTGTCTACATTACAGACAGACTCATTTAGTTTTAGGAAAATACCGAATGTCGGGAATGTCTTTGAAGTGTTTATCACAAGAAAATATTACCGCTTTTTATGGACTTCATAGTTTGATAGACAGCATCATCAACAGTTATGGTTAATTCATGTAACATATTATTATTATTTTACTACCTTTGTGGTTTTTGTGTGTCACAACTGGGTAATGGTTTCAATAGGGAGGCCGGTTATGGTATGTATCTTTTCGATGGAATCACCCATTGTTTTCATCTTACAGGCAATGTCAAGACTGGCTTCGTTGCGGCCTTCGGCAAGCCCTTCGTTGTGACCTTGGGCAAGTCCTTCCCTAAGTCCTTCCCGCCGAGCGCTTACCATTCCACTTTGATAGTCAAGTTGGCTTTTTATCAGGTTACTCATGCGCGCGTATTCTATCTCATCCTGGGTGATATTTGCCAAAGTGCCCAACGCCATCGCTATTCCTTCCTCCCGATTGATTATCTCAATTATTTTACCCCTTTTATCCTCGTCTGTCAAATATTGAAAAAATACCGCCCATCGTTCAGTGTTGGTCATCTCTTCAATGGGTTTGTCCACTACCGGTCCCGTTTTTACCAGTTCTACGGTAATTATCCTGGTTCTTCCGCCGAGTGAAACGCGAGCGTTGGGATCATAATACAAGAAATTGTGCGCGAAATTTTCATCAGGGAAAAACCTTTCCTTTGCCAGAATGGCGATTTGATAGGTTTCCTTCAAATCATCATAATCTTTATCCTGCCCATGAATGTCCTGCCCTACGAATAGCCTTGCCGTGTGGTATTCAAGACGTACCTGTTCACTGGTCTTTGGGTTGAATGCCATTTCAACATTGACAGGTTCTCCTTTTCCGGTTTTACAGGCTACGTCGAAACGCAGATACCGTTGCCTGGTATCGTCAATAGCCGGCTCATTGGCGATGATGGTCTCCACCGTGACAGTGCGCTCTATCAGCGCCGAAATCAGGTCAGACAACGCGATTCTTGACTCCGCCGTTTCTTTGGTGAATACCGCTTTGAATACCGGGTCATAGCGGATGTCCATAACAGCCCTGTCCCCGAAAGGGAAGGGTCCCCACTCATGCCGAGCAGGATTTTCAAATTTAGTTTTTATCATTTAAATCTCCTACACTATATAGGGTGCGAATACGAAAAAAGCTTTAGTCAGATATGGAAGAAAAGTTGATTTTTTTCGAATTGATGTCAGATACCATAGGGTGGCATCTGACATCGGGGCGTTAATTTTGTTATGATAAGCCATGAGCGGCGGCGCGGATTTCCCATTACCTTCGTACCTTGAACTTCTGAATCCTGAACAGCGGCGGGCGGTACTGCATACGGGAAAGTCCCTGCTGATTTTGGCCGGAGCGGGATCGGGAAAGACCAGGGTGATAACGACGAAGATCGCCTGGCTTATCCGCGAACGGGGCGTTGCGCCGCAGTCTATTCTGGCGGTCACTTTTACCAACAAGGCGGCGCGGGAGATGGCGGAACGCGCCCGGATTATTGATGAACGGGCTTCAGGCGCCATGTTGCGGACTTTTCACTCATTCGGGGCGTGGTTTCTCAGGCGTAACGGCGGCTGCGCCGGCCTGGATTCCAATTTTGTGATTTATGATGACGATGACATGATTTCCCTGCTTGCCGCCATTATGCAGGGGTCGCCCAAAAAGGACGTTAAGAAGATCGCTTACCATATTTCCCGCGCTAAGGATTATTTTCTTTCCCCGGATGATCCCGGCCTTGCCGCGATTGACGGCAAGAAAAATTTCCGCAGGCTGTATGCCCAATACGAAGAACGCCTTGCCCATACCGGCAATGTTGATTTTGGCGACTTGATAAAAAAGCCGGTGGAGATTCTCCGCAAGGAACCGGAGGTGGCGCGGCGTTTGCGGGAACGGTTTTCCGTCATCATGGTAGACGAGTATCAGGACGCGAATGTCGCCCAGTTTGAATTATTAAAAGAACTGTGCGGCCCGGACACCTATGTTTGCGTGGTGGGCGATGATGATCAGTCGATTTACCGCTTCCGGGGCGCCGAGGTAAAAAATATTCTGCAATTTCCTGACCGCTTTTCCGGTACGGAAATTATCCGGCTGGAAAGCAACTACCGCTCAACCGCGCCCATCCTCAAGGCCGCGTCTTCGGTGGTGGATCATAACCACGGCCGTTTGGGGAAAACGCTCCGCGCCGAGCGGGGCGATGGCAAACAGCCGGTGCTTGCCTTTTTGCCGGATCAGGATGAAGAAGTTAATTTTTGCGCCTCGCTTATTGAGAATTCCATTAAACCAAAAAATAAAGCCGCGGCTACTGCCGCGCCGGCCCAATACTCTGATTGGGCGATACTGTACCGGACTAACGCCCAATCGCTGGGTTTTGAAACCGAGTTTCTGCGCCGGAATATTCCCTACCGCGTGGTCGGCTCCTTAAAATTTTATGAACGCGAAGAAATAAAGGACGCCCTTGCCCTGCTTTCGTTTCTGGTGAATCCCCGCGATGAGATTGCCTTCCGCCGCGTGGTGAACAAGCCAGCGCGGGGGCTGGGGGCGGTTACGGTTGACAAAATAATCGAGGCCGGTATGGCGCAGGGGAACAGTCTGTTTGAAACGGCGCAGGGCATGGCGAAGGAATTGTCGGCTAAAGCAAGAAAAGGGCTGGAAGTGTTTATCAAAGTGATGGAAGAGAGCAAGGCCCTTTTGGAACAAACGCCCGCCGAAACCGCCGCCCCCGTTCAAAAGAAAAATCAACGTAAAGCAAAAAAAGGAGAAGAGCTGGCGGCGGGTGAAGGGCTTTCGGTGTGCGTAACGCACATGTTAAAAAAATCCGGCATTGCCGAGTATCACCTGATGCAGGATGAAATAATGGGAAATCAGCGGTTAACCAATTTGCAGGAATTGGTTAACGCGGCAAGTCTCTATGACGGAACTTTCACCGGCTTGCTGGAATTTCTGGAACATATAGAATTGGATCGCTCACTGGAAGAGGAACAAAAAAATTCCGGCGGCGAGAACAAAGTAACGCTGATTACTTTTCACAATACCAAGGGTCTTGAGTTCCGCCGGGTGATTATGACCGGGCTTGAACAGGATGTCTTTCCGCGGGAAGATAGAAAGGATGAGGAGCTTGAAGAAGAACGGCGGCTGTTTTATGTAGGGGCCACCCGCGCCATGGATGAGTTGTACATAACTTCGTGCGCCAAGCGGCGAATGTATGGCGAAACCAAATGGGTTAAACCTTCGATGTTTTTGCGAGAGATTGATAAAAGCTGCCTGCGGGTCATCGGAGATGCCCCCTTTAGTTTTCACGCGGCGGAAGGAAGCGGCCGGCGGCCTCACGCGTGGGAGAGGCATATTGGCGAAGTTGAGCGGGCAAGCGGCTGGCGCAAAGGCCAGCGGCTGTTTCATGACGATTACGGCTATGGCGCGGTGACCGAAGTGCGGGACAGCGACGATGGGCCGGTGGTGAAGGTTCAATTTGAAACCGGAAAGGATACGCAGTTTCTCAGCGAACACCAGGGATCGGCTTATGTTAAAATAGGCAGTGATGAATAATGGCTGAACAATTATTGAATGACAATGAATTTTCCCTGCTGCGCCTGGTGCCGACAGTATTACGCGCCCGTGATTTTCGTTTGTATACCAAAAGCGGACGGTTGGTTGACCTGTGGCAAAACGGCGGCGCGGCGGTGTTGGGCCACACGCCGCCCTCTCTGCTGCGGGAATTAAAAAACACCGCCAGCCGCGGCCTCTATGCCCCCTTTCCCCATTTCATGGAGGGCCGTTATATAAAAGCCCTGTCCCGCGTTTTTCCCGGCAGGCATTTTCATTTTTACGCCGCCCCTCCGCCGGAACTGTATGCGTTTGCCGCCGAAGGGCAGGCAACGCTGTGGCGGCCCTTTCTTGATCCTGCCGCTCCTCTTGCCGTGCCGGAGAACGCTCCGCCGGTTTTGATTCCCGCAGCGCCGGGTATTCAGGGCTGGCGCAACGGTTTACCTTACGGACTCTGCGTACTTGCCGTTGATCCCGCGTTTGAAAAAACGGCCCCGCTTCCTCCCGGCGATTTTCTTTCGCCGGTTCTGCTGGCATACGCCGCGCGGGGCATATACGATCTTATCGCCGCCGCGCCGCAGCGGGCAAACCCCGCATACCCCCGCATCGCGCAGGCGCTTAAAAGCAGCCAAACAAATACCGTTCAATGGCAGCGTCAGGGTTTATATCTGACACCGCAGCGCGACCCTTCGCCGGAAAATTGGGCGGCGCTGTTCCGCCGTTTTCTCGATAAAGGTTTCCTTCTGCCGCCGGTTTCTTCTCAGCCGCTCATTCTTCCCGGCGTTCTTTCCCCGGGCGAGGAAGCGCAGTTAGCGGGACTGTTGGCGGATAATGCCTGCTTATAAATTTATTTTTGCGCCCGACAGGATTCGAACCTGCTACCTACGGATTCGAAGTCCGTTACTCTATCCAAGTGAGCTACAGGCGCAGTAAACGCGCCCCGTTAAGGGGCGTGGATGAACAAAATCAGCACCGCCT
>Ga0268262_10007561_pt1 | contig 10093 bp, 12 predicted proteins | sample TergutNc150P3_FD_190354 | JGI IMG/M metagenome (GOLD analysis project Ga0268262, IMG submission 190354) | Nasutitermes corniger P3 segment gut microbial community from laboratory colony in Florida, USA - Nc150 P3 (SPAdes) (version 2) | ecosystem: Host-associated > Arthropoda: Insects >...
ATAATATTATTTCACATTTTTCGGGGCTTGTCAAGCCTGTATCCCTTATATATCTTGATTTTTTATGGCCTTTTTGAGCCGGAGGCTCTAAAACTCGGGGTATAGCACAGGAGGCGGATTTTTCATAGGTGCACTCCCATTGCCCGCTTACGGGGGGCATGCTGCGGTGAAAATGTAAAGAAGAAAAAGAAAGAGGCGGCCGCAGCCGCCCCGGAATTCTTTGGTTTAAATTCATGACTGTAAAAAACCATTGTTTTCGGTTTTGCGCTCTTGCGATCTATAGAGGAAAGGCGCTCCGCCTCCCAGCGCGTGATATATTCGGCGGCGTTCGCGGCGTTTTGCGCGGCATAGCGCCAGGATTCCGGAAAACATTGCTCCATGAAGCGGGCCTTCGGGGTTTCAGCTGAGAGAAGGCGGTTTTTGAAAATATGGTGCACCATCATCTCGAAGATATCTTGTTTTTGCGCAGGCGTTTTGTCCTCGTAGCGCTTGACGCGCACCGCGCCTAAGCCGATTTCACGCAGGATTGCCGCGTGCGCGTCGGGGATATGCTCTGCCGAGGTGACGGGGACGGTGTGGACGCAGGTCACGATCCAGGGTGAGGTGCCTTGGACGAAAAGGGCGTCGGCCTCACAAATGTAGAGCCAGCCGCTGCGCCCGGCGTAGAGGGCGCGCAATTGCCCGGGGAACTGCTCATCATAGTGGACGGCGCCATCGGGCGCTACGCCGCAAGTGACCCAGTTTACGTCCAAATCGCGGATATAGAAGAGCGCGTAGGCGCGGTTGTTTGTGAGGTACAGCGTTTTGCCAGGCGGGGGAACAAGCGCCGTGATGCCCGCGACGGGGCTGCCGTGGTAGTATTGCATGTTCAATCCTCCAACAAAGCGGGGCGGGGCCGCCTGGGCTTCGCCTGCGAAAGCAAAATGCCCAGGAACATCAGCCCGCCGCCCAGGTATCCCTTCCAGCCCAGGGTTTCCCGCAGCAGCAAAAAGCCGCCCAGGGCCGCGAAGAGGGATTCCAGGGAGAAGATGACCGCCGCTTTGGAGGGCTCCACGCGGCGCTGGCCTACGATTTGCAAGGTGTAGGCCACGCCCACGGAGAGCAGCCCCCCGTATAGCAGCGGCGCGAGGCCCGCCCGCAGGCCCGCGATATGCGGCTGCTCGAACAGGGCCATGGCCGCCAGGCTCAGCAGGGCGCACACAGCGAACTGCACCACGGAAAAGCGGATGGGCTTCACCTTGGGCCCGAAGGCGTCCACCACCATGATGTGCAGGGTCCAGAATACCGCGCAGGCCGCCAGCAGGGCGTCGCCCGGGGTGACGCGGCCCAGGCCCTGCGGCGCGCTGAGGAAATAAAGCCCCGCGAAGGCCGCGGCCGCCCCCAGGACCGTGCCCTTGCCGGGGCGCTTGCCCAGGAATACGCTGAAGAGCGGCGTGAGCACGATGTAAAGCCCCGTGATGAACCCCGCCTTGCCCGCGGAGCCGGTCAGCGCGATGCCGAATTGCTGCAGGGTGCTGGCGGCGAAGAGCACCACCCCCGCCAGGGAGCCGTATTTGAGGGTGCGCAGGAGCTCTTCGCGGCTGGGCAGGCGCTCCAGGAGCAGGGTCAGGGGCAGCAGAGAAAGCGTGCCGATGGCGAAGCGCACCCCCCCGAAGGTCAGGGAGCCCATGTGCTTCGCGCCCTCCACCTGCGCCACGAAGGCCAGGCCCCAGATGAGCGCCGTGAGGAACAGGCACAGGGTGGAAAGGCGGGTTTTACGTTGGTTAGTCAAGAAATTTCTCCTGTTATGTCGATAGTATGGTACTGTTTATAAGTGCAATCATCAATGATGGGCGCGTCAAATGTGCTCGGTGTCGGATGGAAAGTGCCGGCATACAGCAAAGTCCCATTGTACTGACTCTCCCCCGATTCGGCCCAGGTGCGCGATTCGACAGTACCATTCGTGTAATCGCAGACCGTTTTTGTGCCATCACCCAAGGTGGCATGAAAATAAACCGCCTCGGTTCCGCTCAGCGCAAGCTTGCCACCGCTGTATTTAAAGTGATATTGATACCACCAGCGCCATGCGCTGCCGCCGTAAAGCGATACGGTCAACACATCGCCTTCAATGCTAAGCCCATCGAAGGGATCGCCCCATATGCCACCCTCATTGTAGCGCCGGACAAGCCCGCTGTTTGCGTGCCGGACACGGTATTTGCCGTTCTCATAAAGCAACACATAGGTTTCGCGGTCTCTTTCGGGCGCGATCTCCACGGTCACGGCGATATCGGGCTTGCCGTCCCCGTTGAGGTCGCCTACTGCCGCGCCTAGTATGGTTTTGTTTTTGCCCAGGCTAAAAATAGTACGTCCATATGGAGGTGATGTTGCGTGTAAAATTTCTTCCGCGTACCGCTCAAGCAGGGCGGCGGCGGTCTCACTGTCGGCGGGGTCGGTCGTTTCCGGATTGATGGGCATTGGAGTAACCTGCCCGCAGGCCGCGAGCAGCAGCACGGATAGTAGCAGTACCAGGCAAACTAAGCGTTTCATGGTGCCCCCTCTTACGCTTCCGCCTCGAAATCCTCCAGGGCAGACCAGGTCATGCGGCACTTGCCGTTGTCGTTTTCGGCCGCGCCGACGATCACGCGCATCGGGTCCGGCGTGCGCAGGTAGTGCTCCAGCATGGCAGCGAACGTCGCGGTATAGGGGCGGTTGAGCAGCTCGCTTTCGGGGACCCAGTGCAGCGTGCCCTCCGGCGTCGTGACGGAGGGCTGCGCGTCGGTTTCGCCAAAATAGATATAGGTCAGGCGCAGGGTGTCGCGCCAGCGGCGCACGATGAGGTAGCGCAGCGTCAAACCGCGGATCCGCGCGGCAGGGATGCCGGTTTCCTCTTCGATTTCGCGCAGGCAAGCGGCCAGGGGGTCGTTCAGTTCGGCGGGCTCCAGCTTGCCGCCCACGGCGCTCCACACGCCGGGCGCGACCACGCGGTCCGGGGCGCGCTTCATCAGCAGGTAGTCGCCGCCGCGCCTCAAAAAGGCCGCCGCGCCGTTGGAGAGCAGGAGCGGGGGCATGGCGGAGCTCCCTCCTTTTATGGCCCTAGGGCCGGATATAAAAAAGGTCGTTCAGGCGGGCGATGACGCGCTTTCCATCTTTGTCTTCCTGAAGGAAGGAGACGCCGCCCGCGCTGCTGCGCAAATCGCAGCGGTTGAGCATGGTGACATCCAGGCCCAGCCAGAGCGCGTAGAACACGCTTAGCGCGCCGCCGTGGGAAACCACGATGACGTTTTCGTCCGGGGCGGCCATCACCTGGCCGAGGAAGGCGGAGAGCCGGGCCCAGACGTCCCGCTTGGATTCCGCGCCCGCGTAGGGCCGGTCGTCCACCGTGTTCCAGGGCAGCCTGCGCTGGCTGGCCCACGCCTTGGTCTGCCCCACCGCTTCGCCCAGATTGAATTCCCGCAGGGCTTCGGTGCAGGCCGGCTCGATCCCCAAATAGCCCGCGACAATCTGCGCCGTGCGCCTGGCCCGCAGCAAATCGGAGGAGTGCATGGCAAAGCGCGCGTCCCCAAGCTCCGCCGAAAGGCGCTGCCCGATGCGCTTGGCCTGCTCGACGCCCAGGTCGGTCAAATCCCAATCCGTCCAGGAGCCGATCATCCCGTTGGTGTGTTGCAGGGACTGGGTATGCTGGATGGTGATGATGGTTTTCATGTGTTCTCCAAGTGCATTGAAATCACAGCACGCTGTTCAGGAACTGCCGCGTGCGTGGATTCTCCGGGTCGGTGAACAGCCGCGCGGGCGGGCCCTCCTCGGCGATGCAGCCGTCGCACATGAAGAGCACGCGGTGGGCGGCCTCCCGGGCAAAGCCCATCTCGTGTGTGACCACCAGCATGGTCATGCCGCTGCTGGCCAGGGTTTTCATCACGCCCAGCACCTCCCCCACCAGCTCCGGGTCCAGGGCCGAGGTGGGCTCGTCGAAGAGCATGATGCGCGGCTCCATGGCCAAGGCCCGGGCGATGGCCACCCGCTGCTGCTGCCCGCCCGAAAGCTTGGCGGGGTAGGCCCCGGCCTTCTCCTCCAGGCCCACCTGCCCCAGCAGCCTGCGGGCGATGGCCTGCGCCTCCTCCTTGGGGAGCTTTTTCACCCGCATGGGCGCGAGCATCACGTTTTCCAGCACCGTCTTGTGGGGGAACAGGTTGAAGGACTGGAACACCATGCCCATCTCGAGCAGCATGCGCTTATAGGTGGCGGGCTGCGCGCGGAAGACGGTGGCGTTCTTCTCCCGGTGGAGGAACAGCTCGTCCTCGATGAAGATTTTGCCCGCGCTGATGGGCTCCAGCTGGTTGAGCGCCCGCAGCAGGGTGCTCTTGCCCGCGCCGGAGGGGCCGATGATGCACACGACCTCCCCCTGCTCCACGGTCAGGCCGATATCCCGCAGCACGTGCAGGGGGCCGAAGTGCTTGTTGAGCTGTTCGGTGCGGATGATGGACATGCCTGCCCCTCCTCTCTTAGTCGCGGGCGGAAAGCCGCTTTTCCAGCCGGTGGAACACGATGGTGAAAACGGCCGTCATGATCAGGTAGATCACCATGGCGGGCACGTATACCAGGGAGCTGGACTTGTTGGACGCGATCATTTTCGTCTGGAACGTAAGGTCCGTCAGGGCGATGATGGACACCAGGGAGGTATCCTTGAGCACCATGACGAACTCGTTGCACACCGGCGGGATCATGCGGCGGTACGCCTGGGGGATGATGATCAGGCGCATGGTCTGGGCGTAGGTCAGGCCCAGGGCGTGGGCGGCCTCGGACTGCCCCGGCTCGATGGACTGGACCGCCGCGCGGATGATCTCCGCCAGGTACGCCGCCACGTTGAGGGTGAAGGCGATGAACGCCGCCAGGAAGCGGTCCTTGATGGTCAGGGCGGGCACGATGTTGGGCAGGGTGTAATAGATGAAAAACAGCTGCATCAGCAGGGGCGTGCCGCGGAAGAAGAACACGTAGGCGCTGGAAAGCCAGCGCACCCCCGTGCTGACGGCGTTGGGGAGGAAGCGGTCGTGGGGCCGGGCGATTTTGCCCAGGGCGAGGAATACGCTGAGCACCAGCGCGGCCGAAACCGAGGTGACAGTGAGCAGCAGGGTGATGCCGGATGCCTTGATGAGCACGGGCATCCAGCCGAGGATTTGTTGGAGTGCGTCCGGCATGGGCGTCTGCCTTCTTTCCGATGTCAAGCATTGGGGCTCATTCTAAAAAAGGGGAGGCAAGCGGCCTTGCCTCCCCGGGTTTCGCGGGTTAAATCAGGCGTTGGTGACGATGCACAGCGCGTTGGCCACGTAGGGCTGGGTGAGGATGTACTTCTCCTGGCGCTCGGGGGTGATGCTCACGGCGGAGATGATGCAGTCGTACTGCCCTTTCTCCAGCCCGGCGAAGATGCCCTCCCAGGCGGTGTTGACGACCTTCCACTCCAGGCCCAGCAGCTCGGCGATGGCCTTGCCCACGTCGATGTCGAAGCCGATCTCCGTCAGGCCGTCCGGGGTGGTGTACTCCATGGGCGGGTAGCCGATCTCGCACCCGATGGTGAGGTAGCCGTCCGTGATGGTTTTGTACCCCGTGGGGATCACGGGCTCCTCGTCCACGGTGCGCAGGCCCGCGGTGAAATCGTCGCCGAAGTTCTTCATGGCGATCTCGTTCATTTTGCCGGTGTAGTTGAGCATGTCGATGGCGGCGTCAATCGCGGCGGCAAGCTCGGCGGAGCCCTTCGCCAGGCACAGGCCCATGGGCTCGGGCACGTCGCTGAGCCACGTGCGGTCGAAGCTGGCGTCGTCCTTGGTGTAGTAGGCGGCCACGACGGAATCCACGTAGACGGCGTCCACACGGCCCAGCTTCAGGTCGTCGAAGCACTGGGTGACCTTCTCGTAGGGGAACACCTGGATGTTTGCGCCCGCAGCGATCATTTCGTCCAAGGAATCCGAAGCGGTGGTGGCGGTCTGCACGGAGATTTTCCTGCCCTCGAACTGGGCGGGGTTCGTGATTTTCGCGCTGGGCGCCTCCGCCTTCCCGCAGCCGGAGAGCAGCGGCAAGGTCACGGCGAGCGCGCAGAGGATCGCGAGAAAGCGCTTCATGGCAGTTCCTCCCTTTTTCTTGCGTTGCGGCGCGGGCTTGCCCGGCGCCTCTCCATTTATTTTACAAAATCCCGCCGGATTTGTCAATGGGTTTGCCAGTTTTACATAAATTAATTTGAATCTTTTTGGCATTGCAGGATGTGCACACCCTTTTTTTGGTAGAGAAGGGAGCAGTTGGCATACCACTCTCCCAGCGCGCGCGCCGCGCTTTTGGCCCCGTGCTTCTCGAGCATGACCACGTACAGCGACCCTCCGGGGAGCAGGTGCTCCCGCGCCTGCTCGAACAGGGCGTAGACGAGCGGCTTGCCCGCGTGGATGGGCGGGTTGAGGGCGATGGCATCGAAGGTGCCGGGGATGTTTTGGAAGCCGTCGGATGTCAAGATGTTTGCCTTTACACCGTTGCGCGCGCAGTTGATTTCCGCGCAGCGCAAGGCCCGGGGGTTGACGTCGGCCAGGGTGAGCGACAAGTTAAAGGCTTTACACAGCACGATGCCGATGGCCCCGTAGCCGCAGCCTAAATCGAGGAGGCTGCCCCGCAGGGGAGGGATGGTTTTGATGAGGAGGTCCGTGGCAGCGTCCACGTGCCCGGGGGAGAAAATGCCGCTGTTGCTGGTGAAACGGAAGGACAGGTCCTGATAATAGTAGGGGAAGGTGCGGTAGTCGTCCGGCAGGCTTTCGTCTTCGATGAAATAATGGGACATGATAGCCACCTCCGCATCCATTATAGCATGGCTGTCAAGACGTGCCGCCATCGGTTGAAAAACCGGTGGATGAAAAGCAAAACTCCTTGTCAGCGCCAAAATGCGACGGCGGAACCGTTGATACGCATGCATTTGCAAAATATTGCCACGCGCATACTTGTAAAGGGGTTTGCTTTACATTGAGGAATTTGAATTCGGGCTTGCAATTTCCTCCCGTATCATGTATAATATTCTGTGTATTATCTGTACAAGAAAGCTTGGCTTTGGGAGGGTGTACTATGGCGGCGGACGACAAGAAGAAGGCCCTGGACACGGCGATGGCGCAGATCGAGAAGTCCTACGGCAAGGGCGCCATCATGCGCCTGGGCGAAAACACGGGCATGCAGGTGGGGGCGGTTTCCACGGGCTCCCTGGGGATCGACGCTGCCACAGGCATTGGCGGGCTGCCCCGGGGGCGCATCGTCGAAATTTACGGGCCGGAGTCCTCCGGCAAGACCACACTGGCGCTCCACGTCATCGCCGAGGCGCAGAAGAACGGGGGCGAAGCCGCCTTTATCGACGCGGAGCACGCCCTGGACCCGGGCTATGCCCGCAATTTGGGGGTGGACATCGACTCGCTTTTGGTGGCCCAGCCCGACAACGGCGAGCAGGCCCTCGAAATCGCGGAGGCCCTGGTGCGCTCCGGCGCGCTGGACGTGGTGGTGGTGGATTCCGTGGCGGCCCTGGTGCCCCGGGCCGAGATCGAGGGCGAGATGGGCGACAGCCACGTGGGTTTGCACGCCCGCCTGATGTCGCAGGCGCTGCGCAAGCTGGCGGGGGCCATCGCCAAATCCAACTCCATTTTGATTTTCATCAACCAGCTGCGGGAAAAGGTCGGCGTGATGTACGGCAGCCCGGAGGTGACCACCGGCGGGCGCGCGCTGAAATTCTACGCCTCCATGCGCATCGACGTGCGCAAGACCGAGCAGATCAAAGGCCCCGGCGGCGAGTTCGTGGGCTCCCACACCCGGGTGAAGATCGTGAAGAACAAGGTCGCGCCGCCCTTTAAAGAGGCGGAGTTTGACATCCTCTACGGCAAGGGGATTTCGCGCGACGGCGAGCTGATGGACATGGCCGTCAAGCTCGAAATCATCAAGAAGAGCGGCGCGTGGTTCAGCTACGGCGAGCAGCGCTGGCAGGGCCGCGACAACGTGCGGGACTACCTGAGCGGCCACCCGGCACTGATGGAGGAGATCGCCGCCCTGGTGAAGGAGGGAGGCGCGCAGCCGCCGCAGGCCGCTAAGCCCGCCGCGCCCGCGCCTAAGGGGAAACCGCCTAAGGCAGCCGCCGCGCAGGCCAAGGGGAACCGGGCCAACCTGGACATTATAGTGGACGATGACGATGAAATTTGACGATACGGAAACATATGAGGCCATGCTCAACCGGGCCGTGTGGTATCTGGGGCGGCGGGACTATGGCACGCAGGAATTGCGGCAAAAGCTGCTGCGCCCACGGCAGGGCAAGCCCCTCCCCGAGGAGGATGCCTGCGAACAGGTGATCGCGCGGCTGCTGGAATTGGGCTATCTCGACGACGGGCGCTATGCGCAGCGGCTGGCAGAAAGCCTGTCCGGTAAGGGATACGGGGCGCGGGCGGTTGCCTTGGAGCTGCGCAGGCGCGGCGTTGAGGAAGAGGCCGAGCCGCCTGTGGAGGACGCCGAGCGCCTCGCGGAATTGCTGCAAACGAAATATGCGGCGCGGCTGGGGGACGAGCGCGGGCGGCGCGCGGCCTACCAGGCCCTGTTGCGCAAGGGCTTTGCCCACGCCGACGTGCGGCGCGCGATGAAGGATTACATGGAGGAGGCCGATTGGGATGGCGATTAAGGTGGGCTGCATCTCCCTGGGGTGCCCGAAAAACCAAGTCAACGCCGAGCGCATGCTGGCCGCGGTCGAGGCGGCGGGGATGCGTGTTGTTGAAAATGTTTACCATGGCGCGGACGTGGTGGTCGTCAACACCTGCGCCTTCATCGACGACGCCAAAAAGGAGGCCGTGGAGAGCATTCTGGAGATGGCCGCGCTCAAGGACGAGGGCCTCGTGCGCAAAATCGTCGTCACGGGCTGCCTGGCCCAGGGCTACCGGGACGAAATTGTGAAGGAAATCCCCGAGGTGGACGCCGTGCTGGGCCTGGGGGCCAAAGGCGATATCGTGCGCGGCATCGAAGAAGTCCTGGCGGGCGGGCGCTGCGCGCAGTTTCCTGATGTAAACCGGCTGCCCCTCAGCGGGCCGCGCAAATTGACCACGCCGGAGCACTGGGCCTATTTGCAGATCGCCGAGGGCTGCTCGAACCACTGCGCCTACTGCAAAATCCCAGCCCTGCGGGGGGAGTTCCGCAGCCGGGAGATGGAGGACGTTTTGGCGGAGGCGCGGACCCTGGTCGACGGCGGCGTGCGGGAGCTTGTGCTCATCGCGCAGGATACTACCCGTTTTGGGTGGGATATATATCACCAATACTGCCTGCCGGAATTGCTGCGGAAATTGTGCAAAATAGACAAAATTCGCTGGATCCGGCTGCTGTACTGCTACCCGGACGAGGTCACGGACGAGCTGGTGGATATGATCGCTAGCGAGCCGAAGGTCGTGAAGTACATCGATTTGCCGCTGCAGCACGCCGACGACCGCATCCTGAAGGCCATGGGACGCCGGGGCATGCAGGCTGATATTCGAAGGGTTCTCACAAAACTGCGGGCGAAAATTCCGGGAATTGCCATTCGGACGACCTTTATTTCGGGATTCCCCGGGGAGGACGAGGCGGCTTTCGAGGCTCTTTCGGGCTTCATCGAGGAGCAGCGCTTCGCCCACATGGGCGTGTTCACGTTTTCGCCGCAGGAGGGCACGCCGGCCTATGCCATGCCCGGGCGCGTGGAGCCCGAGGTCGCGCAGCGGCGGGCTGAAATTTTAATGCAGCAGCAGGCGGAGATCGCCGCGCAGCTGCAAAATGAGAGGATTGGCCACGAAATTGCGGTCATGGTGGAGGAATACGACCCCTACACGGACAGCTACACGGGGCGCAGCAGCGCCGATACACCGGAAATTGACAATTATGTGACGTTTACCAGCGCGCGAAACTTACAGGCGGGGGATGTCACCAATGTGGAGATTTTCGGCGTGCGGGAGGACGGATTGCTGGGGAGGGCAAAGCCATGAAGACGATTGATCCCAAGGTTTTAGCGGGATACAACGCAGGCATCGAGAAGGGCCGGTTGCGGGAAAGCCTTGGCCTGATTGAGTTTGCGCGCACAAAGGAGCTGCTGCTGGAGCGCCTGCCT
>Ga0268262_10007562_pt1 | contig 10092 bp, 7 predicted proteins | sample TergutNc150P3_FD_190354 | JGI IMG/M metagenome (GOLD analysis project Ga0268262, IMG submission 190354) | Nasutitermes corniger P3 segment gut microbial community from laboratory colony in Florida, USA - Nc150 P3 (SPAdes) (version 2) | ecosystem: Host-associated > Arthropoda: Insects > Digestive...
CCCATCACCATCCTCTACCCCTTCCTCGGGCCGTTGATGAAAAAGCTGGGCGGCGCGAAAAGGACGCTGGTCCTCAATTGCCTGCTGCAAATCGGCATGAACCTGGTGCGCTTCGCCGCGGGCTACAAGAGCGTGTTCGGGCTGGTCATGAACATCCTCATGGACGCCGTCAACGAGACTATGGGCCCCCTCAACGGCTACGCCGGGAAGATACTCGACTATGAGATGTTCGACTACGTGGAGTGGAAAACCGGCGTGCGCAGCGAGGGCATCACCATGGCCTTCAAGGCCTTTGTGGAGAAGATCATCGCCAACAACCTCAACAGCCTCACGGGCAACGGCTTCCTGTCCTGGAGCGGGATCAACAAGATCGACGTGGACGCCGAGAAGCCCGTGGTGCCGGAGCGCTACGAAAAGTGGGCCTGGCCGGTGTATACGCTGTCCGCGGTGGTGGACAATCTCATCTGGCTGGCGGCCCGCGCGGCCTTCCCCTACGACCCCGGCCGGAAGGACGCCATCGAGGCGGAGCTGAAGGAGCGGCGCGCCCTGGCGGAGCAGGCGAAGGAGGAAGCGGAGCCGGAGCACGCGAACCCTTGAAATAGATATTAAGAAAAAACGCATGCCCCGGGCCGCGGGAGGCCCGGAGCATGCAGCTTGTCACTTGTAAGCCAACAACAAAAAATCTGCGTCAGATTTTCCCTTTGAGCAGCTCCGAAAAAATCAGCTGCCCGCTGTAGCTCAGCGTACGGCCCAGCACCTTGTAGTCCAGGGTGCTGAGGACCGTATCCGCCAGGCCGAAGAAGAACATGCCCGGGATGTTCCCGCGGGAATATTCCAGCATGAACGCGCCTTCCGGCAGGCGGTAGCCCTTTGTCTGGGTGCGGGTCAGGTGCGCGCCGTCGCCGGGCTTGAAAACCGTGCGCTCCAGGTCGCCCTCGTGGTAGCACCACATTTCGCCGCTGAAGACGTAGTCATACACGTCGGCGGAATAGCGGCCCGAATGGCCCTCCGTGCCGATGGGGGACCCGAACAGGATGATGTACTCGGACAGGGAGCAGTGGAGCAGCTTCATCGCGCCCATCGCGCCGCCGGCGTTGTTGAAAATCCAGGGCAGGTCCGTGCGGATATGCCCGGGGTATTTCTCCTTCAACTGCGAAACGATCCTGGCGCAGCCCTCCTTGCGGTCCAGGCCGACCGCCTGTTTGGCGATGCCGTGCAGCTCCTCCGGCTGGAAAATATACTGCTGCCTTGGGAGTTTCATGCCGATGCCTCCTGATGTCTGATTGCCTTTGTAAGCAGACAACAAAAAAGATGTGTCTGTGTTGTTCGCACTTCTTTCCTATTATAGCAGATAGTCAAATCAGACGCAAGCCTTTTTTAAAAAATTCATATCCCTCTACCAGAATAAAACAGGGCAAGGGCATATAACGGAAGTGGAAAGAGGTGCAAGCGCGCAATACGAGAGCGAGCCGATGAACTTCGTGGAACCACCGCGCTGTGCCGTGCCACGCTTGAGGTTTACGATACAGCTGCACACCATTTCTCAATATCCTTTTGCACATCTTTTTCTCCGAGCAAATGAAAACAAACATGCTCTTTGTTGAGTAAGTACATAAGGCACAACACATCGCGTGCCGTGCGCTGTTTATCTTCAGATGATAAACAATCGAAGAAATCCATGCTTGGTGCGCATTTGATGTGTTCATTATAGTGGCTTTCATTATTCAGGACCAACCGATACATCAGGTTTTCAAAGTAGGAGCGTTTAGCTTCATCAAGGATCGAGAGAATTGTGCTATTCGTGGAAATCTCTTCAATCCCTTTTGTGTAAGAAAATGTTGAAAAAGCTTCAAGCATACGACGCATAACATTGCCGACTACCCAATCATCATCCTGGTCGGTGCCTCCCCTTGCGTATAGAAGCACCTGTCTCATCAGATTCGAATACTCGTTCCGTGTCCTATATTTAAAGTCGATCAGTTGTATCTTGTGAAGTTCCCAGAGACAAGAGTGAGCTTTTTTGCCTGTAGCTTTGTCAATCTCTTCAAATGCCTTTTGCATATCATAAACAACTTGAATGTCATGTGTCATGAAAAGCACTTTGCTCGTCATGCAGCTCTGCAAGACTTGCGCAAGCCGCTGGCGCAGAAAGGAGGCTATACCGACTTTGTTTTCAAGATCAAAGCTACTAATTGGATCGTCAATGACCAAGAAGAGTTCTCGTCGGTAAGCTTCGTCCCAATCCAATCCACGTCCAATGTCCGTAAAAAAGTAGCACAAAGAAATCGCGTTGCGTTCTCCGCAAGAGACATTCTTCGGTGTTATTTCTTGTCCTTTGGAAAGCAATTGATATCTGCCATCTTCGCCTACTCTAAGTGACAGTCGATTTTCGCTGAAGAAAATATACTTCAGTGCCTTGTTGATTTGCTCAACCGCAATTTCAACATTTGCGAGTTGTGCTTTCAGTTGCCGAATGCGGTCTTTTTTGGCTTCTAGCTCTGAAGTAATATCTGACATCTGACGATTGGCCTGCTGTCTTTCGTTTTCATAGCGAACATAGGCTGCGTATTCATCTGCGATATCATAGTAGGCAATTTCTTTATTGAGTTGCTGCAACTCTGTTTTCAGACCGTCCCTGTCTCGGATACCATTGTTAAACGCGACCCGCTGAGCCTCAAGCACGGCAATTGCTTGATTGGTCCGAACGAGTGCACCGACTAGCCCAAACGGCGTGTAAGGCAGCGCCTCATAGGGTGCATTTATTTTTTTCTGGATTGCGTCATTAAACGCTTTTACAACTTCGTTGAATTGCGCTACAGCAGAAATTATACTGTCATAGGCAGCTACATCTAATTCCTTGCAGTCCAGACGGCTAAAAGACATTTCAGGCAGTTTGAGTTTGATTAGCTTTTCTTGTAATTCATTCGCTTCCTGGTTGAATATGAGATCCAGACGCCTGAGAATGTCCGCACGATACGCTGGCGTAATATCCTGTAAACACGTTGGACAGGTGCTTTGTGTTTCATTGCTCAAAAACGTCTTCGCTTCAACTAAGCCTGTTGATTGAAATAAATCCAATAGCTTCTGTTCGCGATCAGACAGCTTCTGCTCTTTCAGAGCGGTAGAAAACAGAACTGCTGCCTGATCTTCAATATCTGGCAATAGAGCGAAGTCATTCGTAATAGCCGCAGCAATAGGAACTGCTCCTTCGCCGGTTTGCAAGAACATTGAAAACTTGGCGGCATATTCAGCTTCCAATTCAGCCTTCGCTTTTTGAGGGAGCGATGCTGAACCTAGCCGTCGCATGGTATCAGCTGTTACTCCTGACTTAACAGCGTTACCTTTGATTCTTTTGTCTTGTTCAGCCCAATTCCTTTTCAGTATTTCTACAGCGGCTTTCTCGTGGTACGATGGCGACAGCGTATTTCTTGGATTCGAATATTGTTCGCAGATCAATTGCTGTTTTCTTTGATTCTTTGCCAACGATTCACGTTGCTTTTCGGTTTCTTCAATTTCTTCTTCTATCCCTACTTGCTTGCCCAATAACACAATAGACCCAAGCCCAGAGTCGTCAATGCGAAGATTTCTGTCTGTGAAGTTTTCGTCAAAAACAAATATTTTTTCCTTTAGCATGGCCGTTGAACTGATTTGGGAATTGTCCATCACACTGGGCAATCCGTCTCTAGACAGAAACTCAATCGCAACTGGTGCGAGGGGGTCTGGACTGCCTGTTTTGAACTCGCGAAACGCTTGCGCAATGGTACTCTTGCCGCTTCCGTTTTTGCCATACAGCAAAGCAACGCGGTCATCTGTATTTGGAAACAGCATGAATTCCGACCGGGTTCGAAACATTTTGCCTGTTAAGGCAATCTTGCCGATATTTGCAAGCATCAGCTCACCTCCAAATCTCCACAATATTATACTATATCTAGCCTAAAAAGGCAAGCGGAATTTGGGGAATTTCCACGTCTTTTGCAGATGCGCAAGGGACAAACACAAAAAGCTCGCTGACTCCATCGAGAAAATCTATTGATCCATTTCTCGCCCATATGCTATCAGCCTATTTTCATCTCAAATCCACTGCTTGTTTCTTCAGATACATCTGGCACCATCTCCACTTCAGCGATTCTCATATATTCGGGCAGCGGCACACCCTTCATCTCCTGCACTTGGATCCAGGTTTCCCTGTCAATAATCGCCTCATGATCATTTTCAATGAGATACATTGTTTGCTGCCCGGTGTTCTTCACCTGCAGGCCGCCCAGCGTATCCGGCGTGAAGGTTTTCTGCATCAGCACATCGCCGATATATTTTTCGCTGCTGAGCATGCGGTCAATCGTGGAGGTGCTCCATTCGCTTTTTCCGGTAACGGTCTTGATGTCGTTTTCCTCCAACCATCGCTTGATTTTTCTGCAGCCGTAGCCTTGAAGATATAGCTCAAAGATTCTGCGAACGATCTCGGCTTCCTTCGGCACGATAACCAAAAGGCCGTTTGCGTCCTTGGTGTAACCAAGGAACTGCTTGTGGTTCAATTTGACGTTTCCGCTGCTCATGCTTTGCCGGATGCCGAACTTGATCGCCTCGCTGCGGGCCTCGCTTTCCGATTGTGCCTGCGCCGCCAAAACGTCGATGATGAAATTATCCGCTGTCATTGTGTTGATCCTTTCAATTTCAAGATATAATGTGATGCCGAGTGCTTTCCATTCACGGATGCGTTTGATGAGTTCAAGGGAGTCTCTTCCAAGCCGACTCATGGATTTGACGATGATCATGTCGATCTTGCCTTGCTTACAGTCGCGAAGCAACTGCCTGTAACCCTCTCGGTGTTGTAGCCGAAGGCCGGAAGCGATGTCAGTATAGATGCCGACCAGCGTCCAAGCAGGGTTATCTTCGATCATGGTTTTATAAGCACGGATTTGCTGCTCCAAGCTGGCCAACTGAGCAGGAGAATTTGTGCTGACACGACAATAGGCGGCAACACATATGCGTTGCCGCTGAGGATTTCTTTTTGCTTGAGGGCTTTTCCTTGGAGCCATTAGCATCACCAAGGCAAGTATAACAAAATAAGCTACATTTTACAAGGTAATCCTTGGTAAAAATGTAGCTTATAACATGTAAGCTGACAACAAAAAAGATGTGTGTGGGCTGTCTGCGCTTCTTGTCCATTATAGCAGATAGTCAAATCAGACGCAAGCCTTTTTGAAGAATTTATATTCCCAGCAATTGAAACAGTTCGTCTGCCTGCGTATTATACATATAATCCGAGCCCCGGATATACTGGTATCCCGCCTTTTTGTAGAACGCAGTCAGCTGTTTGATCTCGTCCTGGGTTACGCTTTCTTTGTCCCGCAGGCCGTGGGCGCCGCACTTCACCTGCGGATAAGGCTTGAGGATGCATACATGATGGGAATAATTCAGAGACCGTAAAAACAGGTCGTTGACGTTGTCCAGCAGATACCTGCCGATCCCGGCGCCGCGATACGCTTCCTCAACGTACATGTTATGGATATACATGATGTTTCGTTCCGGGGGACATATGCTTTTTCTTACGTGCCCGGCCTTGTCGGTAATGGCCACGGCCATCTGATACAAATCCGTGGAAATCATGTCGCACAACGCCAAAAAGCTGCTGACATCCGTATAGGTCGCCTCGGCTTCCATTGACGTGCCGGAAAGGAACCCGACCTCAGTTGTCGCTTCATCAGCATCGTTAACCGCCATTACACGGACGGCGAAATCCGTGCAATATTTTATCTCCGGGGGATAATCCTCGAAGGCTGCCTCAAACCCCTCGTCCAGGGAGGACACGGTAAAAACGCCTTTTGAACTGGACACCTCAAACGCAAGGTGTTCAATCTCCGGATGGGACTTTAGGATCATCGGACAATCTCCCAGCTCCCGGTTTTCAGTGAGCCTGCCCTGCGCAGGACGCCGGCCTCGCGCAACGCCTTGATCTCCCGCGAAACAGTCCTGGTGGACAGCCCTGTTTGCTGTGCAATGGCCTCCTGCGTGATTTTCGGGTTCTGTTCTATGCACATTAATACCTGTTGGGAGTTACTGTGCCGCGCCTGGTTTGTATCGCTGTTTATTACGCCATCACCGCCATTTAATTCGCCATTTGGCGTATTAAACCCGTCCTCGAAGGGGAACGTGACAACAAGGAAACTCGGCGTAAGCTCAAAAATGGAGCGGTCATAGGCGCGGAGGATGCGGCCCATACCCGATCCGAGGTGCTCCGCCAGGTCGACATCCTTGAAGACGCGCATCAGTTCGCGGTTGCGCGGCATGGAGCGGCAGTTGAAGAAGTCCTCCCGCGACAGCCCCTCCACCAAGCCGCCCGCCGAAGTAACGACGATGCGGTCGGAGAAGATTTCGACCAGGGGGACGCTCAAATCCCAGGCATTGTGCACGAAAGCGTTGATCACGGCCTCGCGCAGGGCCACGCGGTCCACCATGCTTTTTTCCCGGCGCAGCTTCGGGGTGATCTTCGCGAAGGTGCGGTTCTCGGCTTCCAGCCGGTCCAGAACCCGGTGCGTGGCGGTGATCAGGCAGCGGTAGCCGTATTCGTTGTTCTCAATCAGGTCGACCTTGTCCGTGCCCGCGTACTTGGCCACTTTGATGGAAGCGCCGTTTTCGTCCGCAAGCAGATACGCGGCGTAGTTGTACTCGCCGGCGCCGGTGCGCAAATCCAGGCTATTCAGGAACTGCTCGTTCGGCTCCAGGCCCATGTCCTGGTAGTAAATCTGCAATTGTTTGAAGGTCAGGTCCTGCCGGGGCGAGGCCATGGTTTGCAGCGACGGCTTCTGCCGTCGCGAGAGGAGATCCTCGATCATCCGCTCCGTCATGGGCTGTACCGAACTTCCCACGCGGATGAAGCAGCCGGTTTCGCTCATGCCTTTGCCGCGGATGTAGTAGGGCTTCTGCGGCCCGCTGGACACCACCACCCGGATAATGTCCTTGCCATCGCGCCGCTCTGGGATTACGTCGAAGAGCCCTAGCACCGTGGGGCGGATGTTGTTGCGGATGCGGTCAACTATTTTCAGCTGGTCGCTGTCTACGTCGGCCACGCCCACGGTTACCCCGCCGTCGTCCACGCCAATGAGAATCTCGCCGCCACCGGTATAGTTCAGGAACGCCACCACCGAACGCTCCAGCTTGTCGTTCAGCTCGCGCTTGTATTCGGTTCGGTTAGATTCGGGCATGGCGAACCCTCGTTTCTGTGCTGCGCTTAAATAGGGCAGGGTTCCCCCTGCCCACTGCGCGCGGTGTGGATGCCTATTTCCCTGCCACGGCGTCTTTGAGCGCCTTGCCGGCCTTGAATACCGGCACTTTGGTGGCCGGGGAGATCATTTCCTCGCCGGTCTGCGGGTTGCGGGCCTTCTTCTCGGCGCGCTGGCGCACCTCAAAGGAGCCGAAGCCCACGAACTGTACCTTCTCGCCGGCGACCAGCGCTTCGGTCAACGCCTTGACGACCGCGTCGGTCCATGCTGCGGCCTGCTTCTTTTCGATGCCCTCTTGCTCCGCGAGCTTGCCGATAAAGTCCTGCTTTGTCATGCGATGTGTACTCCTTGTTTTTGTTGTTTTTATTGCCCGTTAATTATACCACAGCCCCGTCCATTTTGCAATCCCCATTTTCACGCCAACCGCACTTCCCGTTCCATCCCTTCCCGGAAGATCACCAGCAGCTTTTCCCCCGAAATCACCTTGACGCACACAACCATCTGCCGGACCGTTTTCTCGTCCCAATCGATCAGCCTGTTTTTGTGCCGCTCGGCCATCGCGAAGATGTCTTGCAGGAATTCGTTTGCGTCCTCCTGCTTTCGCTGGGCGCCCTCTATCTCGGCGAGCCGCGCCTGGAGCGCGAGGGCTTCTTCCTCCAGCGCGGCGGTGTCGGCATTGGCCGCGACCAGTTCCAGCAGGGCGCCGTTCATCTCGTTGAGCCGCAGGCGTAATGCCGCGCTTTCATCCGGCGCGCCGCTCTGCAGGCCCAATTCGATGTGCAGCCGCAGGTTTTCCATGACAAGGGGTTCCATAGCAGCCAGATCCGTCAAAGCCCGGACGACAGCGTTCTGGATCGCCCCTTCCTCCAGGGTCGGGGACTTCTTGCAATACTTCGTGCCGTAGTCCAGGCGGTTGATGCACCGCCACACGATCCGCTTCGTGCCGTTTCGGGACCAAGTGACACGGCGGTAGGGCGTCCCGCAGTCGCCGCAGACGAGCAGGTCGGTCAGGGCATACTTGCTGCTGTACTTGCCCTGCTCGGTTTTGGTGCCGACCTCCTTCACCTTGCGCTTGCCGGCGCGCCGGGCCAGCTCCTCCTGCACCTTGTCCCAGGTCTTGCGGCCGATGATAGCGTCATGGCTGTTTTCTATATAATATTGGGGCAGCTCGCCGCGGTTGACGCGCACACGCTTGCTGATGCAGTCCTCTATATAGGTCTTTTGGAGCAGGGCGTCGCCCTTGTACTTCTCCGAGCGCAGGATGGAGCGGATGGTGGTGTACGACCATTCGTCGCAGCCCTTCGGGGTCTTGATCCCTTGGGCTTGCAGGGCCAGGGCGATCTGCTGGAAGCTCTCGCCGGAGAGGAAGCGGTCATATATCTGTTTGACTACCGCGGCTTCCTCCGGCACGATCTCGGGCCTGCCGTCCGGGCCCTTGCGGTAGCCCAGGAAGCTGCCGTAGGCGAAGGTTACCTTTCCTTGGGCCGCGCTCCACTCCTTGCCACGCTTGATGTTGGCGCTGATGGACTCGCTCTCGGCCTGGGCCAGCCCGCTGAAGATCGTCAGCAGGAATTCGTCGGTGGCCTTGCGGGTATCGAAGCCCTCCTTCTCGAAGATGATGCCGATCCCCATACCCTTCAGCATGCGCACGGTGTTCAGCGTGTCCACGGTGTTCCGCGCAAAGCGAGAGATGCTTTTAAGCGTTGTTACGAAAGGACAACTTTTTAAGCGCTAAAAAAGTCAGGCGGCCACGGCTTCATCTGCCGCGGCCGCCTGCTCTTTGGGGAATTCCCCGATGAAAGTGAAGTGGATGTCTATCTGCTGGGAGAGCTTCTTCCATTTGTGCCCCGGCGCTTTCACCGACTCGTGAACCACTATTTTCTCGATGAAGGTCCGGGCGACCTCGGCGGTCAGTTCGGAAAAGTCGGTGTAGACCTCGCAGAGTTTCAGAAATTTTTCGATGCAGTCGGCTTTCTCTTTCGCCGCGGATATTTCCGTTCGCAGCGCCGCGGCTTCGGCGGTCAGCGCGGCCTGCTCGCTTTCGTATGTTGAGAGCATCTTGTCGAAGCGGTCGTCGTTGAGCTTCCCGGCCACGTGGTCCTCGTAAATGTGGTTGATGATGCTATCCAGCTCGGCCATGCGCTTTTCGGCTTTGGAGAGCTGCGCGGTTTTGGCTCGCAGGGCCTTTTGGTGGGCCTTGTCTTTTTCGGAGCGGATCGCTTCGGTGAACTTTACCCTGTCGCTCCGGGCGAACTCGGTCACCCGCTGCAACTCCTCCAGAACAAGCGCCTCCAGCAGCTTGCGGTTGATAGAATGCCGTGTGCATGCATGCCCCGTTCCGGCGCAAACTGAATTGGCGTAGTTGCGGCACATGTACAATGAATAGCCCTTTTTCGTGTCTGTCGAGATACGAAGGTTGTCGCCGCAGTCGGAGCACTGTAACAACCCGTTCAGCACGCCCAGGTCGCCCGATTTTGTGACCTTGCGGCGGACGCTGCGCAGGCGCTGTACCAGTTCGAACTCCTCCACCGAAACCAGCGGCGCGTGGTGGTCGGGAAACACGCACCACTCTTCCTCGGGGCGGATAACGCGGGTGTGGTTCTTGTAAGACGCCGTGGTATATTTCTGCAAAACACGCTCGCCGAGGTAGGTTCTGTTCTGCGCGATCTGCTGCACCTGCGCCCCGGACCAGGTGTGCGGGTCCTCGCCGATGTCCATGCCGGCCCGCCTGTTCCAGCGGGTGATCGCGGTGTCCACTTTTCGGCGGTTGAAGTCGGCGGCGATCTTGGACACGCCCTCCCCGGCGATGATGCGCCTGAAAATCTCCCGCACAATCGCGGCGGCGTCCTCGTCGATGATGAATTTCTGGTCG
>Ga0268262_10007563_pt1 | contig 10088 bp, 10 predicted proteins | sample TergutNc150P3_FD_190354 | JGI IMG/M metagenome (GOLD analysis project Ga0268262, IMG submission 190354) | Nasutitermes corniger P3 segment gut microbial community from laboratory colony in Florida, USA - Nc150 P3 (SPAdes) (version 2) | ecosystem: Host-associated > Arthropoda: Insects >...
TTCAACCTTGATTGTTTCACCCTTGTGCGGCTCGCTTGTAATGAGCCGCTCGGCCTGCCCCTTTTGGGCGGAACCGGACACCCTGGCAACAGGCCCAAGAAGGCTTATCAGCGCGGTAAGGTAATAGGGCCCCATATCAAACATTGGGCCGGCTCCCGGTTTATAGTAAAACTCAGGATCGGGGTGCCAATGCTCGTGGCCGTGGCAGAGCATAAAGGCACTGGCGGCCACAGGGCGGCCAATCCAGCCCTCGTCGATGATCTTGCGACAGGTTTGGATACCGGGGCCCAGGAAAGTGTCGGGTGCGCCGCCTACCCTTAGATTTTTTGCCTTCGCCGTTGACAGAAGCTCAACTGCTTCCTCACGTTTTACGCAGAGCGGCTTTTCGTTGTAGACGTGTTTGCCGTTTTTTACCGCCTGCATTGCTACCTCATGGTGGGCCAGGGGCTGGGTAATATTTAGGACGATGTCTACTTCCGGATCGCTTACCAGATCGGGCATTTTTTCTATGTGCCGCACATTAAATTCGCTTGACGCCTTCGCAGACCGTTCATGGACGGCATCCGTAACCGCCGTTACCTTGACCCGCCTGCCGAACATACCGGTCAGGTTCTTGAGATATATACCGCTTATCTTTCCGCAGCCGACAATTCCAATACGTTGAATAGCCATAGTCCCCTCCTAATACATTCCCTTGTCGTTTTTCCAATCGTCCGCCGAAAGACCTTTCTCCACGGCGACCCGCTTGCCTTCGCCTGCCCAGAGCAGGCCCCGCTTCATCAATTCCCAGGCTTCGGGAATTTCAAACACGTCGTTATGATGGCCAAGGGCATTGTAGAAAACCCTGCCGTGTCCCCATTTTCTGGTCCATATTTGAGGAACATCCACCTCGCCGTTAGCCGAATGGTACCACTTCACCGTAAGGAAGCGCGTAGTAGCGAGAACCTCGTTGGCGGCGTCGGTGTGAAGGTAATACTGTTCCGACGACACGTCAAAATCCTTTATGCCATCGGTGATGGGGTTTGACTTGCTCTTGATATTAATCCGGTGAAGAACGCCGTCGCAACCCGGATGGGCCACCCAGTTGGCTCCGGTAATGAACTGCCACAACACGTTGTTCCGGAATGCGTCGCACATCCCGCCGTGGCAGCCGGCCAGCCCGACCCCGGAGCCGACGGCCTCGGCGAGAGGCTCAAAGTAAGGCTTGGGAAGGTTTTCATTGCACATTGTCCACACAGGGATAAAGAGAGCCAGCTCCTTGAGCCTGTCCAGGTTCTGTAGTATTTCCAGATTTTCCTCGACCGCCACTTCAAAGTCCTCGGATTCCAGGAACTGTTTAAACCGTTCCGTAACCAGTTTAGGTTGATGGCCGTCCCAGCCGCCGCAAAGAATTAACGCCTTTCGTTTCATAAGTCCTCTCTATATATACCTGTCTGATAGCGAAAAAAGCCTCCGCCAGGGGTATCACGGCGCCACGGCTGACCGCTTGCCGTTGCTTCCTTCCGAACCTGGCGGGGTTGGGCGGGAGCCGTTCGCATGATTCCTGGCGAAGGTAAAATATAATACTACATTTATGAAGGATGTGAAAAGGTTAAAAAATAAAAAGCATATATTTTTTTCATGGAGGAAACATGAGAAAAGCAGCTTTTTTGGCAATTCTTTTGGTAATTGCCGTCGTGCTGGGGATGCCTTTGTTCGCAAGCGGCAGAACCTCAGATTATTCGGGAAGAGTAGTTCTGACCATGGGTTCATGGAGAGCGGACGATGTGGCTCAAATGAACAGGCTGTTGGCGGAATACAGAAAGGTCAAACCCAATGTGGAAATTCAGTTCCGGCCCACCAATCCGCCGGAATACAACGCCACACTGCGGCTTCAACTTGAAGGGGGAACCGGGCCTGATTTGATGTATGCCCGTTCCTACGCCACAGGGCAGGAGCTTTTCCGATCCGGCTATTTCGGCGATTGCACCAACATTCCCGGCGTAAAGCAGAATTTTACCGCTTCCAACGGCGCACCCTGGCAAATGCCTGACGGCAGATATTTCGCCGTTCCCTTCGCGGCAGTATCCCATGCGGTGTATTACAACAAGACCATCTTCCGAAAGGAAGGACTTTCCGTTCCCCAGACCTGGGAGGATTTCCTTTCACTCTGCGGAATCCTTGCGACAAAAGGTTATACTCCGCTGGCAAACGGCGTTGCGGATGAATGGGACATTCTGGAAGTTTATTTCCTGGGATTGCTGCCCAACTACATAGGCGGCGCTACTGAACGGGTAAAGTATGAAAGCGGAGTCAAAAAACTTAACGACGCCGCCTTTGTTGCGGCATTCCAGGCAATGGCGGATTCCGCCAAATACCTGCCAAAAGGTTTTTCGGCGGTAACCTACAACGATTCCCAGGCCATGTTCAACAACCAGCAGGCTGTCATGTTCATAGACGGCTCATGGACAGCCGGGGTTTACTCGGGAGCAAACTTTGATTGGGGCCTGTTCGCCATTCCGGCGCCAAGGGGCGGAAAAACCGCCATCTGCTTCCACCCCGATATGGCTATTACCTGGAACGCCAAAACCAGGTATCCACAAGAGTGCAAGGACTTCCTGGCCTGGCTTGCATCCCGCGAAGGCGCTACAACGGCCTCGGCTGCCCTGCCTTTGGGCTTCTTCCCGATGATCAACTTCCCGATCCAGCTTGCCGATCCACACGCCAACGAATTCCTTAGCCTTAACAACGGCAAAGAAACAGACGCCCGTTTTGTGTGGCCCAAATTTATGGACCTGTACGCGCCCATGAACCAGGCGGTAATCCAGGTGCTTAAAGGCGAGATCACGCCCCGCCAGGCGGCGGAAGCCATGGAAACTGCGGCGGCGAAGCTGCGCTAGAAAGCCGTTAAAGTTTTGAAAACGCAAAATTTAAAAATAAAAAACGCAGGGTGGATACCTTACCTGGTTCCAGCCCTGCTGTTCTATGTTCTTTTTATGGCCTGGCCCTTGCTGGATTCCCTGCGTTTGAGTTTATACACAGGTTCAGCCGGGCTGGGCCGTAGTTTTGCCGGGCTTGCCAATTTCAAAAACCTCTTCACCGTGACACGGTACGCGGAACGATACCGTGGCGCTTTTATTCACACGGTCATTTTCTTTGCCGTCCACATGACTGTACAGAATTGCCTGGGAATTTTTTTTGCGGTTCTACTTACCAACAGAACCGTGAGGGGCAGGCAATTCTACCAAACTGTGATTTTTCTGCCGACAACTCTGGCAGTACTGGTTACCGGCTACCTATGGAAGCTGCTATTAAACCCAGTGTGGAGCGGCCCGTTCCTCAGATCGTTAGGGCTGGATTTTCTAGTCCGCCCCTGGCTGGGCGACAGAAACACCGCCCTGCTCTGCGTGTCGCTGGTATCATGCTGGCAGTGGATAGGCATTCCGGTAATGATGTTTGTCGCGGCTCTCAGGGGCATTAGCGAAGATTACCTGGAAGCAGCCAGCATCGAGGGAGCAACCAGCGCACACATCTTCTGGCGGATTAAGCTGCCCATTATAAAACCAGTGGCGGGGATGATCGGCATTCTAACTTTCGTAAGCAACTTCAACGCTTTCGACGTGGTCTTTTCAATGACAAACGTAAACGGAGCGCCGAATTACGCCACTGACCTTATAGGTACCCTATTTTATCGCGTAGGCATTGCGGGCCAGCACCCGGTGGGCATTCCCGATCCAGGGCTGGGCGCAGCAATAGCCACTATCACTTTCTTCGTGCTTTGTTTGGGAGTGATCCCCACACTACGGGCTACACAGGGGAGAGACTAAATGAAAGCCTCATTAAAAAAACAAAACCGGCACTTGGCAAGCCACATCATCTTGATAATCTGGGCCTTAATCGTACTCTTTCCCCTCTGGGTAATGGTCATTAATTCTTTCAAAGATCGGCTTTCGATTTACCAAAACCCCTTCGGCCTTCCCAAAGAATGGAATTACATCAACTACGGTGCAGTGCTGGGAGACGGGGATTTCCTTATTTATTTCAGAAACAGTTTTTTGGTCGTTGTTCTTTCTCTGGCTTTGCTTCTTTCTGCGGGCGCTCTGGCCGCCTATGCCCTGGCAAACTGGCGGGGAAAATTGCCGCGTTTGCTGTACTTTTTCTTTATTGCCGGCATGATGCTTCCAATCAAAATCGCTTCAATAAGAATCCTGGAGCTTGTCCGCTTTCTGGGTCTGATTAACACAATATGGTCGTTGATTCCGGTTTATACCGCGATGGGCATACCTATCGCCGTTTTCATACTCACCGAATTTATCCGGCAGATTCCCTACGAGTTGACCGAAGCGGGAATAATTGACGGCGCGGGCCGTTTCGGCGTTTTCATGCGGATAATTGCGCCGCTGTTACGCCCGGCCCTCGCGACCACGGCTATATACAACCTGGTTCCCTTTTGGAACGACCTCTGGTTCCCCCTGATTTTCATCACCGACGACAGGGCAAAAACCCTGCTTCTGGGCGTTACCCGCCTCTTCGGCCAGTACCAAACCGACTGGTCAAAGGTGCTGGCGGTGCTTACCCTTTCGGCGATTCCGGTTATCTTGCTTTACCTGATGATGAGCAAGCAGTTTATCAAGGGTTTGACAGCGGGAGCGGTGAAGGGGTGAAAGCTTAATTTATCGTTCATTGTTACCTGTTTATTGCGGTTTGCCCAATTTCATGCTATATTTTCATTATGACGATAGAACAAACTGTAGACATTACGGCTGATCGGAGGATTATCATTGAAGTTCCTCCCAAAATACCAACAGGGCGGACAAATGTTATAATACATTTCCCTGTTCCGGCAGACACGCAATCGGAAGAAACCACTGCCAAAGACTCGCCCACGCCTATTTCTGACTCACTTGTGGGGATACTTTCAGGCATAGGAGATATAGACCTTGATGAAATGCGTATGGAGAGGCTGTCTAAACATTTAAAATGAAAGTTTTGATTGACACTAATGTTGTTTTAGATGTGTTGATAAACAATGCCGTCTTTTTCGCCAATTCCAAAAAAATATTTGATTTTGCTGAACAAAAGCGAATTACCGGATTTATTACCGCTTCTGCAGTGACAGATATTTTTTATATAGCCCAAAAAAAGCTTGGTAAAAAAGCCATAAAAGAGGCTATAAAAAAATTGTTGAAAGTTTTTTACCCGGCTACCGTAACTGACAATAATATATATCAGGCACTCGATTTGGGATGGGACGATTTTGAAGACTCTGTCCAATATATCGTTGGGGATGGTCTTTCTGTCGATTATATTGTGACCAGAAACACTAAAGATTTTGCCTCAAGTTCTATTCCTGCAGTAACTCCTGAACAGTTTATTGAGACTATTACCGATAAGACGGAACACACGAACCATTATTAGAGAAAAGCGCTAGGCCCCCCCTTCAGCGACAGCTATCCTTGAATTGGATTAAGATTTTAGGTATATTTCTATATATGTATAGTTTAGCCGAAAATTATAGATTCACCCCCCCCCCCCGGCGACAAGCGCTGAGCTATTAGGGAATTCAACCCCGCATCTATATCAGCTTTCCCATTCCCTCTCAAAAACGCCTGAGCTATGCAGGCTTGCATATAAACCGGAGGTATCAGCATGAATAAATCTGTTTCCGTTCCCCGCAGGGCATTTGCGTGTCTGTGCCTGATAGCGGCAATGGCGCTGTTGCTGGGCGCTTGCCAGGACACGGCAGAAAACGAAAGCGGTACCATAACCATTGCCATCGGCGTAAGTCCGACGGCAAGATGGTTAGGCACCAAGCCGACAGAGGACTTTCTTAAAAACAGCGTTACCCATGTGATAGAGTTATGGAACGGCAGCGACTACGGCACGAAAATCAGAACCATAACGCTGACGCCGGGCAATACAAGCCATACGGAGATGAACGTGCCGCTTGGCGCACTAAGAGTGGAAATCAGGGCCACGCTGAACGGCTACGATTTCGCGTACGGCGATACGGAAATAACCGTCGCCAGCGGCAATAACCCCGCGCCGGTAACGATGGAGAGGCTTGAGCACGGCATAGTGCTAAGCGAAAAATCCGGCAGCACCTACCACTTCCCCGCCCTTACTCAGGGCTATAACTCCACAACTCCGCTGACGGTTACCGTTACAAATTACGCCGAAAACGCTACGGGCGCTTTGACGGTAGCCCTTGCAGGAACCGACCCCGGCAGTTTTACCCTTAGTGCGACTTCCATCGCCGACATCCTGCAAGACGGCCACAACACCTTCACTGTTACGCCCATAACCGGCCTTGCCGTGGGAAACCATACCGCTACGGTAAGCGTTACAGGCAATAACGACATCGACGCGTTTTTTACCGTGAGCGTCCTGGTGGGCGACATCCTTAACGTCGCCAACACCGCCGATTGGAACGCCGCTATCACCGCAATCAAAAACGGAGGCAACAGCAAGGGCTACACCATCAACCTAACCGGCGACTTTGATGCTTCAGGCACTACTGCCGAGACATTTGGCGCTGTTACCACCCTTAACGTAACCATTGCCGGGAACCACACCATAACCCTCACGGGAACCGGCAACTTGCTATATATTGGCGGAGGCCAAACAGTTACCCTGAAAGACGCGCACCTGGAAGGGAATTCCTCTAATACTACGGTTCTTGTGCTTGTAAACAGGGGTAAATTAGACATGGAAAGTGGAAGCATCTCGGACAATACGTCCAGCAACAACAACTCCGATAACAGCGGCGGCGGGGTGTATGTAGTAGGCAGTGGCGGAATCTTCAACATGTCAGGCGGGACAATCTCGGGCAACACCGTCAACAAATTCAACACCGGCGGCATACTCACTACCCGCACCGGCCAAGGCGGCGGGGTGTATATTGCAAGCGGCGGGACCTTCAACATGTCAGGCACCGCTACCATCTCGGGCAATACCTCCAACAACCTAGGCGGCGGGGTGATGATAAACAGCGGAACCTTCAACATGGAAGGAGGGACAATAACGAACAACAATACCGACGATTCAGGCGGCGGGGTATATGTAGGCAGTGGAGCTGTAGGCAGCGGAACATTCATCATGATAGGCGGAACCATAGGCCCAGACAATAAAGCTGGCAGAGGCGGCGGAGTGTTTTTAGAGTACTCTGGCTCAATTTTTGATCTGAAAGATTTGGATTTGGTGAAAGGTAACACCGCTATCGCCATCACAAACCCAGCCAAGGAAGTCTACGTTAGCGGCGGCACTTTCAAGATAAACGGAAGCGCGCCCTCCGATCCGGCAGACCTGGCGAAAAACGATGGAGTCAACTATTACTGGCCGTAACGGCGTCCGACCAAAGGTCGGCGGCAATGAGCAATGAGGAATAGGGCTCTAAACTTTGCCATTTGCAAATATAGCGGCAAAAAAAAGGACTAATATTGTATGTCGAAGACCGTTTTTAAACTTTGGTCGATTTGCTCCAAAAATGATTTTGGCAAAGCGCAAACATACTCCCGTATGAATGTTTTGTCGAGAGTAACAATTTGCGAAAAGTTTACGACAGAAGTTTTATCCAATTTTGATACGGCTTTTTCAAGGCAGAAATTCCCCGGCGCGTGTTCCAGTTTAAGGTTTGACGTGATAGATGCGCACATGACCGTGCTTATCGAACTGCGGTTCATCGCATCGCTTTGGACAATCAACACTGGACGGGTTTTCGCCGGTTCTGACCCGCGCGCCATGGGCAGTACAGCCCACCAGATTTCACCTTTGAGCATTACCAATCAGCTTTTTCTAGAACATCAAGTTGGGATTGCAAAAGGTCATCATCGAGTTTTGAGGGAATTCCGGCGTACAAATCATCCTGCCCCGCCATCCCGCGAACCTCTACATAATTCAGATCACGAAGCAAGCCAAGCAAGTTATCGATCTTGCTGTCATCGTAAATATTTAAAACAACACTTCGCATACCCCAAAAGTACGGCAAATAAGGGCGTTTGTCAAATGAGGCAGAAACAATGAAGCGTTTTTTATTTTGTTTTCTAATAGCCGTACCGTGTTTCGTTTTTTGCCCGCGAATCTTCGCGCCGCGAGCCTTCGCGCAGACGGCGGCGGAACTGGAAACGCTTTTATATGCCGATGCCGTCAGCTACGGGCAGGCCGCAAGGTTTGTGCTTCTGGCGGCGGACATAAGCGACTTAAGAACCGAAGAGGCGTTCCGCTACGCGATGGAAAGGAACTGGCTCCCAGCCGCCGCAACACAGGACGCCGCTGCCAAATTGGACGGGGTTTCCCTTTTAGTCATGCAGGCTTTCAACATGAAGGGCGGGGCTTTTTACACAATGATACGCACTCCGCACTACGCTTACCGCGAGCTTTTGTATCAAAACATTATCCAGGGCAGGTGGACTACGACAAGCGGACTTGCGTGGGATTTTAGCGCTGTCTGGGAGTGGAACAGCGCCACCAACCTGCCGAAACTGCGGGGCCTCGGCAGGCAGTGTTACATAATAACAGCGGCATCAAGAGGGGAACCTTCGCCGCTATGCGGCTCGGTTGAGTATACCATGCCGCCTAAAGCATGAGGAAAGAGGGAATGAAATTGCTATACAAGATCGGTAATTGTTTGTATGAACTGTTCCGGCGTTACCGCCGCAATAGAGCCAGATCCAAAGTCGCGAGTGTTTCTGGTTACTATAAAATCAGCGGAGATGGCTTCTCCTACGGTAAATTGGACAGAGTCCTCAAAATCGTGCCATTCCAGTTCCAGTGCCTTATAGATATTTTTGTCTGTTACAGTAGCCGGATAAAAAACCTGCAACAGACGCTTGATGGCTTCTTGAGCAGTATTTTTTCCATGCTCTTTTTGGGTGATATAAAAGATGTCTGTTATGGCCGATGCAGAGACATAGCTCATTATGCGCTTTTTCTGCGTCAAACCGAAAATCAGTGCCGCATTGGTGTACCAAGGCTGACGGTACAGCAGAATGTCAAGCACAACATTGGTGTCAATCAATATGGTCATGTTTACTAAGCCGTTCCTGAAGACGTTCAGCGCGAATATCATCGGCGCTTATATCGTTGTGCAAAAGACCAGTCAGGAAACACAAGGGCTCCCCTCCCAGCAATTCATCTACCATCTGTTTTGTAAGATGAATTTTTCCGCTGTCTTGCGTTTGTGGCACATCCGAAAGCGGAGTAAAAGACAATTCAACTTTCGTTTTACCAGTCGGCAATTCCGGCGGCAAATCAAGGGTAATCCGATGGCTGGCCGGTATTTCAATCGTTTGTTCGATGGTCATGGGGTAAATATAGCATGAAAGGAAGGCAGAAACAATGAAGCGTTTTTTATTTTGTTTTCTAATGGCCGTGCCATGTTTCGTTTTTGGGCTACCAGCCGCCGCAACACAGGACGCCGCAGCCAAATTGGACGGGGTTTCCCTTTTAGTCATGCAGGCTTTCAACATGAAGGGCGGGGCTTTTTACACAATGATGCGCACTCCGCACTACGCCTACCGCGAGCTTTTGTACCAAAACATTATCCAGGGCAGGGCCGACTCCGACATCGCAATTTCGGGAGACTTTTTGCTCTTTATTGTAAACCGCGTACTTGAACGCAATGAAGGCGAACTATGAACACAAACGTTAGAAAGATATCGATGCTTTTTCTTTGCTCCTTGTTCATTGCCAGTTGCCCTTCGCTTTTTGCCTGGGATTTCGGCCTTACCTTTAACCAAAACCTCGGCGTTTCAGGCTACGGTTCGGACAGCGGTTTTAGATATTCGGGCAGTCTGGTTCCCCGCGTTTCCGGCCTGGTGGGGGGAGAGAGCGATTATTACGTTTCGGCTGGCGTAGAGGCGGCCTATCTGGACGGGCTGGCATTTATACCCGAGCTGCTAAGGACGGAGTTTACTTTTCGTTCCGGCGCACTGGCCGTTAAAGCCGGACGAATGTACCACTCGGATCCCCTTGGCCTTATCGCTTCGGGCCTTTTTGACGGCGCAAGGGTTTCTTACGACTCGCCTTTTGGAAGCTTTTACGCCGGGGCCTGGTACACCGGTCTATTGTACAAAAAAAGAATCAGCATCGAAATGACAGCCGCCGATTAC
>Ga0268262_10007564_pt1 | contig 10087 bp, 13 predicted proteins | sample TergutNc150P3_FD_190354 | JGI IMG/M metagenome (GOLD analysis project Ga0268262, IMG submission 190354) | Nasutitermes corniger P3 segment gut microbial community from laboratory colony in Florida, USA - Nc150 P3 (SPAdes) (version 2) | ecosystem: Host-associated > Arthropoda: Insects >...
TTAGTTATGGAAAGCTTGGAGTTTTGGCAAACACGAGCTGTCATAAAAAAACATAGAGTCTTTACAAGGCAAAAAAAGGCATATAGATACTAAAATATGCTCTTTGTCAAAACTCCTCAGCAATTCGGCAACGCCGAATTGCACTTGACTAATCATTTAATTAAGACGATATTTGAAGAGAGGAAGCCGCTGCTCCCGTCTGTTTTCGGAAACCGGAGAATTCAGGCGTGTAGCCGTAAAAAATTGAAAATTTACCGTTATTTCTTTCCATTTGGAAAGCTTTAACGTTCTCTTACAAAAAAATCCTTAGTAAGTAAGAAAGACTTTTTTAGTTAAGGCGATAACCGTCAATATGGTCCCGGCGGCTTCCTCTTCTTTTTTTGACGGTTTTATGTTATAATTACTCTTGGAGGAATACAAAATGGGAAAAATGACTTATTTTATCAACGGTAAATATTACATAATTGATGATGAAACAGGCGAGATAAAAAGTGTTAAAATAAATGACGATCAAAATATTCCGCCTGAAGATCTCAAGCAATTAGTTAAAATCCTGGCTACTAAAAAGAAAGAATCTTGAATATGGCTTTATTGCCGTTTGGCTGTTTACCGAATACGAGAAAAAACTTAAACCGCTAGATTAAATAATGCTCCGGTAGCCGGGGCGGCTGGGGTATAAATCCCTACGGACATGGCGGTCTTTATTTGTTTTTGGTACTGTTCAATTAAAGCGTTAATACGCTCCTCATCAGAGCCGTCTAAATTGCCGAATTCCGGCTGGGGCTTGTTCTTCATCCTTGTTAACTGTTCAATCATCGTGTCAAGGATTTTTAACTTGGTGATGTTTACGCCCCGGGTGCCCTCAGGCGCAGGAGTCCCGGATACGTGCTTAAAGTGGGAGTATATCAGCAAGCCGGGCGAAACGGGAAGAGTCATTCTTCCGTTGCTCGCCTCGCTTATCGCGTAGCCTACACTGGGAAAAGCGCTGCCAGATATAACTCCGATATCCATAATAAGAAACTCCTACTATAAATATCGGAAAAAATACCTGTTTTTTTAGGAAAAAAAGCGGTCAGCGGTTCATCCTCATCCAGTCGGCAAGACGGCGTTCAAGGGCGTAGGCTTCTTCCGCGCGCTCTTTCCTTGCGCGCTCGTTAAGATAGGGCATTACCACCCTTTCTTTCAAGGTCAGCCAGTTGGCAGGCAGTATATTGGTGTTTGTAAAATTCTCCGACGGGGGCATCCTTCCCAAAAGTTCGGGGTAAAAAAGAGGGAAAATCTGCTCGGTGACGGGACCCAGCGCGGAAAAACCTCCGCAGATACCAAAGATATTTTCGTTTATTCTGTTTGCCCTGGAGTAATCCAAAATACGGCGCTGGTTTTCCACGTTAAAAAACCAGATAATGAACTCCTTAGCCGCTTTTTTGGACTTAACCCTTTTCGGCATACCTAAATAGACAATATCTTCCGCAACCGTGATTTTGCCTTGTTCCATCACCCATCTAAAATCAAGCTGGTTCTTGCTTTCTTCGCTCAATAAAAAAAAGTCGTTGCTTTCCATATAAGAAAAAAGAATCCGTCCGCTTTGGATCAGTTTTTCAGGCGGCTCAAAAAAGTACCTGAAAGTAAAATCATCTTCCGCCTGGGCTCCGGCGTTTATCTCATTTGTCCAGTTGTTGACAAAAGCCATTGATTTTTCCAGCGCCGCAGAATCCCAAGTTAACGGGTTCGCCTCTTTAAAAGACGCGCCGAAAAGCCCAGCCGTAGAAAGAAGAAAATCTTCGTTCCACAGAGGGGAAAATCCAATGCGCGTATAGACACCCTTGTTTATAGTGTTGTAACCCTTGCTCAATTTTTTTATCTCGTCAAAGTCGATAGTAAATTGATTTGATAAAGACTGCCCTTTGTTACGCGAAAAAATCAACGCCGGAATATTGAAAGATACAGGCAGAAGATGCTGGCTTCGATCTATTCTGCCTACGGATAAAATCTTGGGATAAAAAATGCTTCTTGAAAGTTTTTTTGTCCCGAATAAATTGTCCAGAGATTTAAAGTTCGAGTTTATAGACGCGTTTTTTATCCAGCTTGCTACTATTATATCAGGTCGGTTTTGTTTACCAAGTTCCATAACCGGAAATTCAACATACTTTACGGCGACCTTGTACTGATCCTGCGCGGCGTTAAATAATTCTCCGTAAAGCGCAAATTCAGAGCGATCCGTCCAAATTTGAGCAGTCTTATTGTGATTGCAGGAGATAAAAAAAATTGCAGGTAATAAAAGGCAAACCTTTAAAAAGCGCATAAATTCAGTTTATTTTGACCGCTGTATGCTTGTCAATCAGTCCTCTGAATGGTAGTATTTATCAAAATGGAGGTTTCCCGTTGGACAGGATAAAAGATCCTCACATCGTCAGACTGCTTGAACAAATTGCCGATCATTATAAAGTTAATATTTCAAACAGTTTTTTACGTCCTGTTTTGTTACAGATTCAAATCGACAAAAACACATGGGATTTAATCGAAATCCTTACTGAAAAAATGGATTTATACCGCTATCAGGGGTTTCATCTTGACGAGCTTTACCGCCAAATCGCCGCGTGCGCCCGTTTTATCGAAATTGCGCGTAATAAAACCACAATCAGAAACAAAATAAATTTACTGCCTGCCGGGCACGACAAAACGCTCAGGGACATGGCGGTCAGCAATTTTTCCTCCAACTTAAAGGTTTTTTCCGATTTATTAAATGAATTGTATATAAATTTGGTGGAAATGGATAAAAAAGACGCCGGAACCCAAAAAGAGCCAGTTTATACCCAAATCCCCGAGCTTTATAACATAGGCAGACTGCTGGTCGGACTATAAAACCCCGAAGAATTGCAGGAATCTATTGACTATTTTTAAGATTTACGTTAAAAAGTAGTATTACTTGTTTGGAGAAATAAATGTACGCTTTAGTAGAATTTAAAGGCAAGCAGTATAAAGCCGAAAAAGACGGTCTGCTCAAAGTTGATTTGATTGACGCCGAACCGGGGACAGCCATTAATATCGAAACTGTGCTGTTGGTTTCCGGCGACTCGGTAAAAGTAGGCGACCCCTATGTAAAGGGCGCAAAAGTGTCCGCTACGGTGCAGTCCCACGGGAAAGACGATAAAATCATTGTTTTTAAGTATAAACCCAAGAAGGATTACAGACGCAAACGCGGACACAGGCAGCAGTACTCAATAATTAAAATTGGGGATATATCAGCCTGATACGGATAGAAGCGGTTTTAGATAACAGCGGCGTTCTAAAGTCTTGCAAGGCTGATGGACACGCCGGGTTTGGCAAAACCGGAGGCGACATTGTTTGCGCCGCCGTTTCGGTTTTGTTTAGAACAGCGGTAAGCGTCCTGTCCGGCAGGGACGGGATAACAGTTAGGTTCGGCGCTCCTGAAAAAGGACAGTTATGGCTGGAAGCCGATTATCAGGCGGAAGGAAAAGATTTTCTTTCCGCCGCAGGAATTTTTCTGACAGAGGGATTAAAGTCCGTCGCTCAGGAATACCCGAAGAATTGCGAAATTAGTATTTTACGAAGGAGTTAAATATGGCAAGGAAACGCGGCGGAAGCGGCGCAAAAAACGGAAGAGATTCACAACCTAAATATTTGGGTGTAAAAGCGTCAGCCGGAACATCGGTAAAAGCCGGAACCATTATTGCACGCCAGAGGGGAACAAGGATTCACCCGGGAACCAATGTCGGCTGCGGCGGCGATTACACGCTTTTTGCCCTTGCGGACGGAAAAGTCAATTTCCACCAACGCAGAGGACGCAAACTCGCCTCTATAGTTCAAGACGCTCAATAACCCTCTTGCGTGGAAAAATTCGCGGATGAAGCAACAATAGAAGTTTCCTCAGGAAAGGGCGGCAACGGCTGTATCGCTTTCCGCAGGGAAAAATATATCCCCAAGGGCGGACCGTCCGGCGGAGACGGAGGCAGAGGAGGGGACATTGTTTTCACTGTCCGAAGAAATCTGCGCACACTTGCCCACTTACGATACAAACACACTTTTAAAGCCCAGAACGGTCATGACGGAGAGAACTGGGGGCGTTACGGCGCAAACGGCGATGATATGGTTATCCCCCTGCCGCCCGGTTCGATAATTCGCGAGGAAGAGACGGGCGAGCTTATCAGGGATTTTACAAAGAATCAGGATGACTTTGTTTTTTTAAAAGGCGGCAACGGCGGCTGGGGCAATATCCATTTTAAGTCCTCCGTGAATCAAGCGCCGCGGAAGGCATTGCCGGGAAAGCCGGGGCAGACCGTAAAATTAAAAGTCGAGTTGCAGATAATGGCAGACATCGGTCTTGTCGGTTTCCCCAACGCCGGCAAGTCCAGTCTCCTTAACCGTTTTACAAACGCAAGACCGAAAATAGCGGCGTACCCGTTCACGACAAAAATTCCCAACCTCGGCGTTTTGACCGCAGGAGAAAAAGATATAATCATCGCCGACATTCCCGGTCTTATCGAAGGCGCGTCAGGCGGCGCAGGGCTCGGCATTCAATTTTTAAAACATATTTCGCGCACTTCCGCGCTGGCTTTTCTTATCGACTTGTCCGACGAAAATTATCTTACCGCCTTTGACATTCTGCTTAAAGAGCTAGGCTCTTTTTCCGCGCGTCTTCCGCAGAAAAAACGGCTGTTAGCCGGAACAAAAACCGACTTACCCGAAACCGAGGGAAGGCTTGCGGAACTTTCCGCAAAATATCCGGCGGAGGAAGTCATCGGCATTTCGGTTTTTTCAGGCGAAGGCTTGCAGGAGCTTACAAACGCTTTTCTGCGCCTTACATCCGCCGCGCAGAATGAAACGGCGGACGAGGGCGGAAGTGAAGTTGAAATAGAAGCGGAAAACGTAGAAGATGTATTTGAAGGAGAAGAAAATTGAAGCTTGGCATTTTAGGCGGCAGTTTTGCTCCCGTTCACAAAGGGCATATTTTTCTGGCTGAAAAAGCTCTTTCGGCTTTTAAACTTGACAGGGTGGTTTTTGTGCCCGCGTACCGTTCTCCGTTTAAGTTGGATGCCGAGGGAATGGAAACAAGCGTAAAGGACAGAATAGACATGCTTGCCGCCTCAGTCATCGGCGACAGCAGGTTTGCCATTGATAACTGTGAAATCAGGCGCGAAGGAGTCTCGTACACAGTAGACACTCTGGAAGATATAATCGGAAGATATATGCCGACAGGCAAACCAAAACTGATTATCGGCGACGACCTTGCGGAAGATTTTCCGAAGTGGCGCGACAGCGACAAGATTTTAAAATTAGCGGATATTGTCATTGCGCGCAGGCTCAATAACAAGGCGATTAAGCACCCCTTTGCCCATACCGCTATTGAAAACGAAATACTGGATATTTCGTCCAATGAAATAAGACGCAGAATAATCGAAGGCGGCAACTGGCAGGAACTTATCCCCTCAGGCGCGGCGGCGATTATCGAAAACAGGAAATTATACGGCTACGGCGGCGGTTCGCGTCCCGAAGCCCCTTTTAACAGCGTTATTCAACGTGTAGAGACGGCGGCACGGGAAACCCTCAGTACCGAGCGTTTTCTCCATTCAAGACAGACAGCCATTCAAGCCTTTGATTTATGCCGCCGTTTCGGTCTGGAGCCATTGGACGGCTACCTTGCCGGAATCGCCCACGATTTAGCGAAACAACTGGATAACAAATCGATGTTAAAAATTGTAAAAACCGCCGGAGTGGATATTTCCGATCTTGAAATGGACAAGCCGAATCTTTTGCACGGAAAAGCCGCGGCGGTATTGATAAGAGAGCGTTTCTCCATTCATAATGAGGATATACTTGAGGCTGTGGCGTGCCATACGTCGGGAAGCGAAAATATGGGACCACTGGCGAAGGTAATCTATATTGCCGATAAAACCGAAGCCACAAGAACGATAGAGCCTGCTCTAAGGAAGATGTGCAGGGAAGATTCTTTGGATAACATTCTTATTGCCGTGATTGAAAAAACAATTACCAAACTGCAGGCAAAAGGACAGGATTTATCCCAGGATACGATATTGTTGTTGAACAAGATAAGGAAAGAAAAAATTGAGAATAATTAAAGGCGACGCTTCTATTTTATTACTCGTGTTAATATTTCTTTTGATTACGTTTGGGATTATTTTTTCCGTGACGGCGTTCCGCAGTAACCCTGTGGAAGACGCTTTTTCCGATAACCGCGTTGTTAATACGCTTTATGTAATCGAAGAGCATAAAATGCCCATAAGCACTTATGTACTGATGTATTATCCCGTAACAAAACGGGCTGCTATTTTTGACATACCGGAAAATCTTGGTCTTTTAATCGCGAAGATAAACCGCGTAGATAGAATTGACAGAGTGTATGATCCAGCAAGAATCGGCAATTACGAAAACGAAATAGAAAAACTTTTAGGGATAGAAATAAATTTTACGCTTGTTATTACAAAGGAAAATCTTGTCTCCGTTGTGGATCTTCTGGAAGGGGTGGAGATTTTTATCCCCTCGGCGGTATCGTACAGGAACGATACAAGCGTTATCCTGTTTCCCTCCGGCATGACTGTTCTTGACGGCGACAAGGCAAGCCTTTACGCGACGTACACACTGCCCGACGAAGACAGCGAAATGGAAATTTTCAGAAGACAGCGTTTCTTCCTTGGGCTTCTTCACCGCCAGATACAAATGAATGAAAAGCTCAGCAATCCGCAGGCGGCGAAAATGTACCATTCATTTTTCAGAACGAGCATGAGTCAGCGTACAATGATGTTACTCTTAAATGAGTTTGTAAACATAGATACCGACAGAACCAATATTCAGTCTGTCGGCGGAAATCTGCGTGAAGTTTCGGGGCAGACGCTTATTATTCCGCACTGGGACGGCAATCTTGTAAAAGAAGTTGTCCGCCAAACATTGGGGACTCTCACCAGCGCGGCTAACGATCGATTGATCGAACATAGCCTTACCGTGGAAGTCCTGAACGGGACAGAGACAAACGGACTTGCTGGAAAGACGGCGGAGATGCTTCGCAGTTTCGGCTATGACATAATTTCTATTGGAAACGCGGATCGCAGTAATTACGAAAGAACGGTAATAATACAGCGTTCCGACGATGACTCCATGGTAAAATCATTTGCCGACGTTATCCGCTGTGATAACATACGCAAGGAGATAATGCCGAAGGAGAGCGCAGCCGCCGGACAAAGCGTCGAATACAAAGCGGATATAACCCTGTTGATTGGAAGGAACTTTAATGGAAGATATGTCACAGGAAATTGACAAGCAGGCGGCGGAAATCGGCTCTCTTTTAAGCGAGCATAACGGACAGGATGTTTGCGTGCTTGATCTGCGCGGAATTAATAACTGGACAGACTTTTTTGTTATCGCGACAGCGACAAGCAAAACGCACATCGACGGACTTGAGAAACACATTAAAGAATTTTGCCATGAAAAGAAAATAGAAATATTCGGCAGTTCGCGCAGAGATTCAGACGACGAATGGCGTTTGCTGGATCTTGGGACAATGATCATACATTTGATGACTTCCGGAGTACGGGAATTTTACGAGCTTGAAAAACTTTGGGCTCCCGTTCCGGCGTTTCAGAACAGAACGCAGATTGCTGAATAAGGGGCACTCTAAAGACTTTGCTCTTTAGAGTGTATATACCTTAATTATTCGTCTTCGTCATCCCAGTCTTCGTCGTCATCTTCGTCTTCGTCATAGTCGTCATCTTCGTCTTCGTCATCGTAGTCGTCATCTTCGTCCTCATCGTCGTAGTCGTCTTCCTCGTCTTCGTCCTCTTCGTCTTCCAGATCGTCGTCTTCGTAGTCATCTTCATCATCAAAATCATCATCAATGTCATCATCATCACTGAAGATGAAAGCCGGCGTTGGACTCTCTGTTTCGTAAACGGCGTCAAGTCCGTCTACCGGTATCAGCGTTAATTCTTCCTGATCCGCAGCTCCGTTCAGAACCATAATGTTCTCCCTTAGAAATTAATATTTCTTGAATCTAAACGAGTAATGAAGGTTTAAAAAAACCTCCCACTAAAAACATAAAAGAGGATAGATAAATTTGTCAACAGGTTTTGAAAGATTTTGAAAAATTTAATAAATATGTTATTCTGTATCTTATGCCTGTATTAAGAAAAACGGGGCTTGTTTTTGCCCCTGCCAAAGTAAACCTTCATTTAAGCGTAAAAGACAGGCGGCAGGACGGTTTTCACAACATAGAGAGTGTTTTTTTAGCTGTAAATTTCGGCGATACCCTGTATTTTAATGTTTTGAGGGATGAAAATACCCTAAAAATCGATATGCAGGGGTTAAAATCCCCCCTGCCGCCTGAGGAAAACATCATTTTTAAGGCGGTATCCCTGTTTCGGGAAAGGACAGGCTTTAGCCGGGGGCTGAAAATAAGGGTAAAAAAGCGCATCCCCCTTGGCGGCGGTCTCGGCGGCGGCTCCTCAGACGCTTCGGCGGCTCTTTTAACGTTGAATAGACTAGCCGATTCCCCCTGTAGTCGCGAAGATTTGCTGGAAATGGCGGCTGTTCTCGGAAGCGACATCCCCTTTTTTATCCATGAAGCCCCTGCCGCCCTTGTAACAGGCAGGGGAGAGTGTGTTTTACCGCTAAAAGCGCCCAAAATGTCGCTGGTGCTGGTTAATCCCGGTTTCCACAGCGAAACATCCGCCGCCTATAGATTAATTGACGAAAACCGCGCTTGCGCGCAAACCGGAGAAATTAACGGATTAATAAATAAAGATGGATTTGATGAAAAAGATTTTTCCCGTTTTACCAACGATTTTTTAGACTTTTTCCCGGAACCCCAAAAATCAGTCTACAATGAGATAACCGCCGGACTGCGTGAATTCGGGGCGCAGTACGCAAACCTTTCCGGTTCCGGGGCTACTTGCTTCGGAGTTTTTGCGGAGAGGGGGCAGGCGAAAAAAGCGGCTGGAGCTTTGCGAAAAAAATGGTCGTTTGTTCGGGAATGTTCTTCGATATTTTAGATTAAAAATAATAATCTTAAAAAACTCTCATTGCGAGTAATATAGTTATATAAATTTTATCTTTTTAAAAGAGCAATTTAAAACATTAATAAATATAAAATTTTTACTTGCTTTCGCGCTAAAACAATATTACAATGTAAATTAAGTTGAGGTTAGCATGTATTTGTTAATCTCTTATCACAGCATTAGGACTTTAAAAAGGAGAGAGCCATGGAAATTACTGATATTAGGGTCCGAAAGGTAGCTGGAGGCGGCAAGCCTAAAGCTTATGTAACGGTTACGTTTGACGATTGCTTTGTTGTTCACAACATAAAGATTATTGAGGGTAAGACAGGAGTTTTTATCGCCATGCCCAGTCGTAAGACCAGGGCAGGTGAATATAAGGATGTCGCTCATCCGATTCATCCCGAATTCAGGGCTGAGTTACAAAAGCGTATTCTGGAAAAATACGATTCGGGCGATGTAGACACTGTCCCTGAAAACTCTGACGATATTTAATTTTTAGCCCCAAACACACTATAGCTATCTAAAAACTTCAGTTTTTAGATAGCTTCATAACCTTTGAAGAAAATCGCACGACAATGGTTTTTTACTGCAATAAATGGCGATTTTCTTCTTGTAACCTTTAAAAACCCAGCTGGGGTTTTTAAAGGTTACACTTGATTCTTTCCTTTGATTTTAGTAAACTTACCGAAAAATGGGATGTCGGCAAGTGGTAAGCCACCGGTCTTTGGAGCCGGTATTCACAGGTTCGAATCCTGTCGTCCCAGATAGGGATAGTTCCCATTTAATTTTTTATTGAGGTAGAAGAAAATGAGCAAGGTTGTTTTACAGGCAAAAAGCCGTCAGAAACAGGGTTCCGCCGAATCGCGCAGAATCAGAAAAAGCGGAAGGATACCAGCGGTAATCTACGGAAGATCAGTTAAGGCGCTCCCAATAGATTTGGACGCAAGTGAATTTCTTAAAGGTACAAAAGGTATATCTGAGAGTACAATTGTAAAAGTAGAAGTAGACGGCAAATCATACGATGCTTTTGTAAAGGATACTCAGCGAAATATTATCGACGG
>Ga0268262_10007565_pt1 | contig 10086 bp, 10 predicted proteins | sample TergutNc150P3_FD_190354 | JGI IMG/M metagenome (GOLD analysis project Ga0268262, IMG submission 190354) | Nasutitermes corniger P3 segment gut microbial community from laboratory colony in Florida, USA - Nc150 P3 (SPAdes) (version 2) | ecosystem: Host-associated > Arthropoda: Insects >...
GCGGCCGAATTTTAAGTCCCCGCAAAAACCGACTGTCAGGTTTCCGATTTTTCCCCTGAGCCGGCGTATGGTCAGCAGATCCGTCAATGTCTGGGTTGGATGGTGATGGCCCCCATCCCCGGCGTTGATCACCGGGATTTTCGTATCCCTGGTATAACTGGTCGCCAAAAGAGCCGCCCCCTCCTTTGGGTTGCGCATAACAATTACATCCGCGTAGCAAGCCACTGTCCTTATCGTGTCCGCAAGACATTCGCCTTTCGCGACAGAACTGGAACCGGGCTCTGCAAAGCCCAGGCAGCTTCCTCCCAGGCGCAGCATAGCCGCCTCAAAAGAAAGCCTGGTTCGCGTACTTGGCTCAAAGAAAAGGGTTGCCAAAATGTTTCCCCGGCACTGCTCCCTGAATGACGCCGGGTCTTTTTCAATTTCGCCGGCCAGCTCAAAAAGCTCCTCCATCTCTTCTTTGGAAAAATCAAGAGGCTTGATTAAATGTTTTCCCTTCAGCATAGTCCCTCCCATAAAAAAACCGCCCATTTGGGCGGTTAAAAAATAATAGCTACATCAACACCATTACCTTCATCGGGCATTTGCTGACGCAAGCCCCGCAGCCGGTGCATTTCGCGTTATCCACAACCGGAATTCCGTTTGCCATTTTAATGCATTGTTCAGGGCAATTCTTTACGCAAAGCTCGCATTTAATACAGCCATGCTTGCAGTTTTTGGCCACCTTTGCCTTATTAACGTTTAAATTGGAGCATTGGGGGCGGGAACCTTTCAGATCCCTGGGAATTACCCAAATGATGTGCTGGGGACATTCATTGGAGCAGGCCCTGCAGCCTGTACATCGCCCGGCGTCAATATGGGGCAGCCCATCTTCGCCTATTGCGATTGCGCCAAATTTGCAAACCTTCGTGCAGTCGCCAAAACCCTGGCAGCCCCAGGAACAGAGCTTGATGCTTCCGGTGGAAATTTTCGCGGCCCTGCAGCTCTTTACGCCGACATACTCCCCTTTTAAGAGCGCGGTTTCATGGGTGCCACGGCAAGCCACGACCGCCACCATGGACTTCACATTGGCGCTGCCTCCGGCCAGGCCCGCGATCTTTTCCGCTACAGCCTGACCGCCTACGGAACAGCTGTTTATACCGGCCTCGCCTTTTACTATCGAAGCGGCGTAGGCGTCGCAGCCGGGGTAGCCGCAGGCCCCGCAGTTTGCCCCCGGCAGCTCCGCGCGGATTTGCCCTATAAGCGGGTCTTCATCAACGGCAAAAAACTCTTTAAAAAAACCCAGGGCCAGGCCCAGAATAAAAGCAATGGCAAGGGAAAGCAGCGCGGTTGTTAAGATAATGATCATCGCGGCCCCCTACTTTACCAAACCAGAAAAACCCGCGAAGGCAAGCGAAAGAAGGCAGGCGCACACAAAAAGTATGGGCGTCCCTTTTAAAAATGCCGGAATCGGGCTGGTCCTGAGCCTCCGCCTGAGCCCCGCCAAAAGCAGCATGGAAAGGAGAAATCCCAGGGCAATACCGATAGCGTAAGCCAGGGATTCAGCGAAATTATACCCGTTGGAAATATTGTCCAGCGTTACCGCCAGAATGGCGCAGTTGGTCGTGATCAGTGCGAGGTAAATTCCCATGGCGTTGTACAAGCCCGGCGCGGATTTTTTAAGGTAAAACTCCACAAGCTGAACCAGCGAGGCGATTACCAGAATAAAAACCAGCAACTGCAAAAACACCAGCCCCAATGGTTCCAGGATGAACTTATAAACCGGCCAGGTAACGCAGGTCGCAAGCACAGTAACAAACGTAACTGCCAGGCCCATGCCAATGGATTTGTCCTCATCGGTACTCATCCCGATAAAAGGGCAGAGGGCTATAAAGCGCATCAAAACCACGTTATCTATCAAAAAAGCGCTGATGAATATTTTGAAAAGGTTCATGACACGCTCCCTTCGCCCTTTAGCTTTGATTTTATAAAGAGGTTAAGGCTGATAAACAAGGCAAACACCAAAAAGCCACCCGGAGGCATAATAAAAAAGAGAATAGGCACATAACTGTCGGGCAGCACCTGAGCGCCCAGAATTGTACCTGAACCCAGCAACTCGCGAATAAAGGAAATACCAAGGAGAACCCAGGTATAGCCCAGCCCCATGCCAAAGGAATCGGCAATAGCATCAGGAAGCGGCGCTTTTGACGCAAAGCCCTCAACCCGCCCCATGATGATGCAGTTAACCACGATAAGCGGGATAAACACCCCCATCGCTTTGGAAAGATCGGGGAACCACGCCTTAAGCACATAATCAATAACCGTTGTAAACGCTGCGATAACAATAATAAAAATCGGGATGCGGATTGAATCGGGGATCAGTTTCCTGAAAGTACTTATGACCACTTCCGACATGAGCAGTACGAAGGTCATCGAAAGCCCCATGCCTATACCGTTCGCCACTTCTGTGGTAACCGCAAGGGAAGAGCAAAGCCCTATCATCAAAATCAAAAGCGGGTTCTCGCGGAAGATGCCGTTGACAAAAACCCCGCCCAGCCGTCTGAGATTGGAACCTTTCATCGCTTGCCTCCGGCGAACCAGGCTAAAGCGGCTTCGCCCGCCGCCTTGACCGACGCCGCTACAGCCCGGCTTGTTATGGTGGCGGCGGTAATCGCGATCACATCGCTTTTCGGCACAAAGGGATCGCTCACGGCTTTGCCCGCGAACTGATCGTAAAAGTGAATCCCATTTGCGCGATCCACATAGTATTTAGTGGAAGCCGCGTTTGCCCCAAGTCCCGGAGTATCGCTGTGCTCCAGAATTTTTACGGCGCTGATTTTGCCGTTAGTGCCGACGCCTGTCAAAACCTTGATCGCCCCGTTGTAACCGGCCCTCGACGTTCTGATCGCCGCTCCAATGATTTCCCCGTTTTTATATGCCGCGTAAACGCCATCCTCTTCGATGGTAACTGTCGGATCGCCGCTCTTAAGCTCAGAACCGGAAACTGATCTAAACTCGTCGGCGTTTCCAAACAATTCGCTCAATGACGCCTCCAGGTCAGTTTTTTGACGCTGGGCAATTACTTTCTCCGTACCGGCGTAAACAAAGGCCAGGCCCACGCAGGCCGCAACGGCGTATAGGGCAAGGACAACGCCGAGTTTCAACATTCCTGCCACGCCGCCTTTTTTCCCGCTCATTTTTCCCCTCCCGCAGCTTCAGCTTTCTTCGCTTTTTGGGGTTTCACATAACCGTATTTTTTCTGAATCAGTCGATTAAGGAAGGGAGTTACGGCGTTCATTATAAGAATCGCGTAGGTAACGCCTTCGGGGTAATTCCCCCATTGCCTTATAAGCGCGATAATTAGCCCCGCGCCAAAACCGAAGATTAGCTTCCCGGCGGCGGTCAATGGGGCGGTAACGTAATCGGTAGCCATGAAAACCGCGCCGAAAAGCAAGCCGCCTGACAAAACCGCAAAGAGCGGATCCCTGCCAAATAGAAAAGAGAAAACAAAGATCGAGGCAACCATGGAAACAGGGGCGCGCCAATCAATGACTTTTGTTAAAAAAAGAAACGCAAACCCAACCAGGATGAGCAAAATAGAGGTTTCGCCAATACATCCTATATGAAAGCCAAAGAAAAAAGTCTTAATGGTAGACCAGTAATCGCCGCTTCCGACCAATCCGGCAGCGGCAAATCCCGCGCCAACATCGGCAACGGAGCCGCCCTGCTGGATGATGCCAAGCGGGGTAGGGCCTGTTACGGCATCGGCAAGGTTCCCCGCGCTGAAGAGCGCCCCTGGCAACGGAAAAGTTGTCGCCTGCGCCGGAAAACTTAAAACCAGAAACGCCCTGCCCACAAGAGCCGGGTTAAAGACATTTGCCCCAAGGCCGCCAAAAAATTCCTTGGCTACGATTATGCCAAAAGCGGCTCCAAGGGCCGGCATCCACAGGGGCATCCCTGGCGGCAAAACCAGCGCGACAAGCAGCCCCGTTACAGCCGCGGAAAGATCGGAGTTGCGTATATCCTGACCTGTGACCTTCCTGAACAGGGCCTCCGCAACCTCAGCCGCCGCGACAGAAACCAGAATCGTTAAAAGCGCGGGAACGCCGAAAAGGACTACGCCGAAAACGGAAACCGGCGCAAGTGCAAGAAGAACCATGCCCATAATGCGCCTGGTATTTACAGGAGTACCAATATGCGGGCTGGAAGAGATGTACATTAAGGGTTTCGCCTTTGGAGCCTGCTGGGCTCCAGCGTTGTCTGGCACGAGATCCTCCTTAAGATGACGGCGTTGTCGGCTTGAAAAGCGCGGCTTTTGCCTCGGCGGCTTTTCGCGCTGTTTCCTGCGCCGCTTTGGTCAGCTGCTGCAGGTTCCTCAGCGCCTGCTTGCCTGCCCTGAATCGCTGGGTAAGCTTTATCGAAGCAGGGCATACATAAGAACAGCTCCCGCACTCGATACAATCCAATAGGCCGGTATTTACCGCCTCGTCCAGATCGCCCGCATTCAAAGCGTTGTTCATCACCACAGGCGAAAGCCGCATGGCGCAGTTACGGATGCAGCGCCCGCAGCGTATGCATATCCCCTCCTCATGAAGGGAAATTTCTTCCTCGGTCATCAGGATAATGCCGGAGGTGTTTTTCTGAATCGGAGCGTCGGGGGCGGGAACCGCCGTTCCCATCATGGGCCCGCCAAATATAACCTTTTTAAGGCGTTCATAATCAATATCAATAAATTCCTTCGGCAGATCCGTCAATATCGTGCCGATGGGAACCCTGATGTTTTTGGGGTTCTTGCAGGCCCCGCCGCTCACGGTAAGCTCCCTGTCGATGAGGGGTTTGCCCAGGGTAAAAGCCTCGGCTATAGCCACCAGGGTGCCAACGTTTGACACCACACAACCGGCATCCATAGGCAAGCCGCCGGAGGGCACTTCCCTGCCTGTCAGCGCGGTGATGAGCATTTTCTCGCCGCCCTGGGGGTAAAGCGTTCTGCAAAGCCCTACCGTTATATCCCCTGGGTAGTTAAGCAGCCTTACTTCCCTTTCTATCATCGGGATAAGATTTGCCTTGTTATCTTCCATCCCAATAATTGCCCTGTTTACACCAAGGATCTTCATGACGATGGACAAGCCTTTTACAAGGACATCGGGCTTTTCGGAAACAAGCGCCTCATCAGTGGTAAGGTAAGGCTCACATTCCGCCGCGTTGGCAATTACGATATCTATTGCTTTATTTGGCGGCGGCGACAGTTTTACATGGGCGGGAAAGCCCGCGCCTCCCATGCCGACTATCCCCGCTTCCCGTATGCGCCGGAAAGCTTCTTCCCTTGTGCAGGTAAAAGGATCCAGGGGAGGCATGAACAGATCATCTGTCTGGGTGTCCGACGGGTCCGCTTCTATTATTATGCAGAAACCCTCGGAATTGTTGGATTGAGGCCTGCTCTCTATCTTTTTGACCACCCCGCTTATTGAAGCGTGAACCGGCACAGTCATGGGCCCTGGGGCCAACCCATCAGCGATAAGCTGCCCCCGCCTGACCTTATCCCCTACGCTTACCAGGGCTTTATTGGGAGCGCCAAAATGCTGATTTATAGGAATTACCACCTGTTTGGGCAAAGGCGCCTGTTCGACCGCTTTGCCTTCGGTAGCGTGTTTTCGGGTATTGAGCTTCAACCCTCGCTTAAACGTACTAATCGCCATTAAATGAAAATACTAGCATTATTTGGCATTGAGAACAAGGCACTTAGCTCTTGTCCTATAATAAAATTGATAAAATACTTGACTCGTAGCCCGCGGTAGCGGGCAGTATATCCATTCCTTAAAAGAGCCAACTGCGAAGCAGTTGACAAATACGATATTATATCGTATGATATATCGTATGAAAGTAACCGCGATAATAGCTGACGACTTAATTTATGAAGTAAAAGAACATACCCATTGTTCAACAGTTACCGAAGCAATAACCGTTGCCTTAAAAGATTGGATCGATCTTTACAACATTAAAGAATTGAATAAAAAAATCTCCGAAAACCCCATTAACATAACCAGGGGAATGCAAATTCGGGAAACAAACAGGTCAAAATGATAATCCTTGATACAAGTATCTGGATTGAGCATTTAAGAAACAATCAAAATTTTTACCCGAAAGTCAGCAGGTTATTGGAAAGCTGGGAAATACTGGCGGTGGACTGTGTTTTTGGGGAATTATTGCAAGGGGTAAAAAACAACTCTGAAAAAGAAATAATATTGGATTTTTGGAAGTATCTGCCCAAGGAATACCATGAAGACTCAATAATAGAAGCGGGTATATACTCATCAAAAAACAAACTACTGGATAACGGCGTCGGCTTAATAGACGCGATAATATTAACGCACGCGATAAAAAGCGATTCAAAAATATGGACTCTGGACACCAAATTTTCTAAAATAATACCGGAAAAACTGAAATATACCGGGTGAATATCATCATTCCCTGGTAAAAAGCGGGTACCCGTTAAGATAGAGGATATTGTCAATTATAATATAGGAAACATGTTCGCCCAGGAGAATCCGGTTTCCCCTGATTTTATAGGTATAAGGTTCCAATCTGTTAATAGAGGTATAGATGCAATATTTATTATTAACGAATTCAATAGTATCCTTTTCTTTTGAAATGGTTCCGGTGGCAATCCATTTAGTGCCGACTATGGTTTCCGGTGCTATACTACCCGATGCCGATGAAGCGCTACCGAAGACAGATTCAGATTTCAAAAAGTGTGTCATTATTCCTCCTGTAAAATGATTTACAAAACGGTTTTTTAATAAGTAGTTACTTATACGTTTATAAATAAAACATATATAAATTCGCTATTTGAGGCAAACAAAAAAATGTAGCGCCACATAATGTCCCTATTGACATCAAAACGGCTATTCATTAGTCTAATTCTACCTTGGAGCGGTGCGAGAGCGGCCGAATCGGGCTCCCTGCTAAGGAGTTGTGCCTCGAAAGGGTACCGGGGGTTCGAATCCCCCCTGCTCCGTTGCTATAAAATCCTGCCAGGTGAACATAAACAACAGCAGAGAAATATCGAAGAGCCGGCGATAAGTTTTCCTGCGCCGGCTCGCATAACATTTTTAAAGAAACAGCCCTTAAAGGGTTGTTTTACTGGAGCGGTGTCCGAGTGGTTGAAGGAGGCGGTCTTGAAAACCGTTGTGCCGTAAGGTACCGGGGGTTCGAATCCCCCCTGCTCCGAACGGAGTGAGGAGCAGGGGGATTCGAAACGAAGCCCCCGCCGACCAACGGGAGGAAAAGGGCGCATGGATGCGCCCGTCAGGGGGCGTAGGCGGGTCGAAATGAGCAAACAGGATGTTTGCGAATGTAGACCGAATCCCCCCTGCTCCGTTGAAGGAAACTTGCTAAAGATATATTCTTATGTTAACTTTAGCGCATTGAGGTTGTAGCTCAGCTGGATAGAGCAGCAGATTGCGGATCTGCAGGTCGCACGTTCGAATCGTGTCAGCCTCATTCTTACAACGGAGCATGGAATGTTAATCGTAAAATTTGGCGGCACCTCAGTCGGCTCCCCCGAAGGGATTGAACAGGCAATTGGTATTCTGAAAGACGAAAACCACAAGGGTAAAACCGGCGTTGCCGTAGTTTCTGCGCTTTCAAAAATAACCGATACCTTGATCGAGACATGCCGTTTGGCCGCCTCGGGAGATGAAGGCTATAAAGAAATTGCTGAAAGCATAAAAAAACGGCACGAAGAAATAGCGGCGGTTTTTTTAACCGGGAATGAGCTTGAAAAAACCAAGGAAACCCTTGCGGCGATGGTTTCGGAGCTTTTACGAATCCTGGATGGCGTCGTCGTTCTCCGCGAGTCATCCAGGCGGACACTGGATTTGGTGATGAGTTTTGGCGAGAGGCTTTCGGCTTTTTTATTCGCGCAAATACTTACACAACATGGAATTCCCGCAGCTTTTCTTGACGCCAGGCCTCTTGTTAAAACAGATGGCAATTTTGGGAATGCCCGTTTTATCCCAAACGACACTTATCCGGCTATCCGCGCGTTTTTTAGCTCACATAGCGGAGGCGCAAGGCCTCTATATATAGCCACCGGCTTTATCGGCAGCACAAAGGACAATTCGGTTACCACCCTGGGCAGAGGGGGATCTGACCTTAGCGCCGCGATTTTTGCAGCGGCGCTGAAAGCTGAAGAGCTGGAAATCTGGACAGACGTGGATGGGATTCTGACGGCGGATCCAAGGCAGGTTCAAAACGCATTCAGAATTGACAGCATCTCGTATGTAGAGGCAATTGAACTATCGCACTTCGGGGCAAAGGTCATCTATCCCCCCACCATCAGGCCGGCGCTGGAAAAAGGAATCCCAATCAGAATAAAAAATACCTTTAACCCATCCTGCCCCGGAACCGCTGTGATAAACGGCGCTGAGGAAGGGGATTTCGCAATCCGCGGCATTAGTTCCATCAGCGGCATTGCCCTGGTTTGCATAGAAGGCTCCGGCATGGTGGGGGTAGCCGGTTTTTCCGCCAGACTATTCGGCGCCCTTGCCAGGCGGGGGATCAACATCATTTTGATCTCGCAGAGTTCAAGCGAATACTCAATCTGCTTTGCCGTACTTCCTTCTGACGCCGAAGCCGCAAGCGACTCTGTCAAAGAAGAGTTTGCCCAGGAAATAGCGGCGGGTACCATTGAAGAGCCGGTTGTCGAAAAAGGCCTTTCCATTGTAGCGGTTGTGGGCGCAAAAATGAAAAAACTCTCCGGCATTTCGGGGAAATTTTTTCACGCACTGGGCAGAAACGGCATTAACGTGTCGGCTATAGCCCAGGGTTCTTCGGAAATAAATATATCCGCTGTGATAGCGCAGCAGGACGAGACCAAAGCCCTTAACGCCATACACGAAGCTTTTTTCCTTTCCGGCCTGCGCTCGGTAAACCTTTTCCTTTTGGGAACCGGATTAATAGGCGGAACCCTGCTGGATCAAATTGCTGAGCATAAAAAAATCCTGGCGGAAGAGTACAAGATAAAAATCAACCTTGCGGGCGTCGGGGATTTCGGCCGGATGATCCTGCGGCCCGAAGGACTGGATCCCAAAACTGCCAAGGCTCTCTTAAAGGACGCGGCTGAAAAAAAGGACGGAACCGCCGCTTTGGATCTTGCCGCTTTTGTTTCGGAAATGAAAGCAATGAACCTTCCCAACACCTGCTTCTGCGATTGCACGGCAAGCGAAGAGGTTGCCGGCTTGTATGCTAGAATAATACAATCTTCCATTCCTGTTGTTACTCCCAATAAGCGGGCAAACTCCGGTTCACTTGATTATTATAGAACCATTACAGGATTTTCCAGGGCAAGGAACATTCCATACCTCTATGAAACCACAGTCTGCGCCGGGCTTCCGGTAATATCGACATTGAGGGATCTTTTCCTTTCCGGGGACAAAGTAAGGCGCATTGAGGCAGTGCTTTCGGGAACCCTGAGCTATATCTTCAACAATTTTGACGGCTCAAAATCATTTTCCGCCCTTTTAAGGGAGGCCAAGAGCAAAGGCTTTACCGAGCCTGACCCAAGGGATGATCTGAACGCGGTGGACGCCGCCAGGAAGGCTGTAATACTGGCAAGGGAGTGCGGCATAAACATGGAATTTTCAGAGGTTGAAATTGAGCCGATTCTGCCTCTTGCCTGTTTTAAGGCGGACGGGGTAGAAGCTTTTTTCAAAGAGCTGGAAAAATCCGACGGGGATTTTGAGAAGCGCCGCAGTGAAGCCGCCAGCGAAGGGAAAACCCTGCGCTATGTGGCGGTAATCGAAAACGGCCGCGCTAAATTGTCCCTCCGCAAGGAAAAGGCCGGCAGCCCTTTCCTCACCCTGATCGACGCGGACAATATAGTCGTTATAACCACCGATCGCTACTCTACCCTTCCAATGGTAATAAAAGGCCCCGGGGCGGGCGCTCAGGTTACCGCCGGGGGAGTTTTCGCGGATATTGTGCGAATAGCAAGAACTTTAGTTTAGAAGCACTGATTTATTCAATCGAGAATAAATCAGTGCTACCTCATTATAGATTTTTTGCAGTTTTCCATAGGAAAACGAGAAAAATAATTTGGAAATAGCT
>Ga0268262_10007567_pt1 | contig 10085 bp, 9 predicted proteins | sample TergutNc150P3_FD_190354 | JGI IMG/M metagenome (GOLD analysis project Ga0268262, IMG submission 190354) | Nasutitermes corniger P3 segment gut microbial community from laboratory colony in Florida, USA - Nc150 P3 (SPAdes) (version 2) | ecosystem: Host-associated > Arthropoda: Insects > Digestive...
TTATCAGCGGAAAATAAAAATAGAGAGCAGCCTTTACGCGGGATATGTCAAAGATTCCGAATATCCCTACCAAAAAGAAAACGGGCAGTTTGTGGCAAAACGCTATCTATGCCCAAGCGATGCCGCAAAGCCCTATTTGGATTCGCTGAAAGACTTAGCAAGGATATTGAAAACCCAAACCCAGAAAGCAGACAGAAATTCATGCAAAAGCATAAACGAAACTTTCAAGAACATTGAAAACTTGGAAAGCATATTGAACAAATTGGCACAGATGAGTAGCGAAGTGCAAACTGAATACGAAAGGCTTAAAGAAGAATACCAAAGTGATGGCGGTGGTGGTGTATTCCTAGAAATAAAGGAAAGTATATTTGGCAAAAAAAGCAATGTGATGACCAGCAAACTAAAAGAAGTCCTAAGTGTCAACAATTGCCGTATAGAGCATAACGTATGCAAAACAAACGGTGGTTTTACCCTTAGGGTAAATGCTACCGCTTGCAACCACAAAAACGACGGGTCATTTGACTATTGCAGTTCTTGCCTAAAAATAGATTTGTTAAATGGCAAAAACGAGATAATTCTTTCGCCAAGCGTTGAGACAAAAGCGGCGTGGAATGGCAAAACTGTTGCTTGCGAAAAAGCATTTGAGTTATCCGTACCTGAAATATTCAACAAGGTAAAAGACAAAATCAGCAAGGTATGTCAATGAAAAAACTTCTATCAATTCTGCTCGTTCTTTGTACAGCTACGTTTGCTCAAAAAGCCAAACTCATTATTTCCGTATCAGGTGAATTGGGGATAGATGTGGCAGATGTCCTTATGGACGGGATTTCCTATGGCTTGAAAAACAATGACAATTATCAAATACTTATAAACGACAGGCAGTTCAAGGAAACTCTTAAAAAGGAATGGAAAAAAGGAAATATAAGCGATGACAGGATTATTGCTTTGGCACAAAACGCAGGTGCGGATTATTTATGCTTTACAAAAATAAAGTCCGTAAAAGGGTTGAAAGGCAAGCAGGTAACGGCACAGGTATATGATTTGGCAACAATGTCTTATACCGACCAAATTGGAATGAAAACTATTGATAGTGATTTTTCCGATTTGAAACATTTGACTGAAATAATTTTAGATGTTGTTGATGATATGCTTGGCACGAGCAATGAATCTTACGAAAGCAATTATCCTAGCTATTCATATTCAAGCGAATCTTACGAAAACGATTATTATAGCTCGCCTTCCACTTCTACAAATTCTTATTATAACTATCCTAAAACTCCCACAAAATCAAACAAAAGCTATTCCACTACTTCAAACAGAAGTTATTCTAGCGAGTCTTACAATAGCGGCTATAGTATAACCGAGAGTACTTTATGGCAATATGGGGAATTGGGTTGGCAATATATATGGGATATGCATCATTTTAGACTTGCTGGAGGTCCGATTTACGGTACGATGGGTCTCTCCGTACATGAATATGTCGATGAATACGGAATTTCTGGGGAAGATATAGACTATGAATGGATTGTTGGTGTAATATATAGGTGGATTTGGGAAAATAGAAGAAAAGGCGAAGTTTCATTGGGTTTTGGTTTATTCGGAGGATTAGGAGCAAGACATGTTGAAGGACTTGATGCATCTATGCGGCATGAATTGGGCGCAGAATTTATACTAGAGATTTTTTCATTATACATAGCCGAAAGAAATTTTCACCGAATAGGTGGCGGAATAGGTTTTATTTTCAAATAAGTTTAATTTTTCTAAGGAGAATCACTATGAAAACATTTTTGGCAATCACAGTTATCGCATTTCTAACCGCCTGCGGACCCGACCCAGATAGGCCGGATAAAAATGATAAAAATGATCAGAATGACAAAAGTTATACCGTAACAACAGACAATGGGAAATTATGTAATGTTATGATACGAAAAAGTAATACCAGTTACCGTAACTATACACTACAATGTCCAAGCGGTACAAAAATCGGTTGTATGCGAGTTTATGATAACAGCAATTTTATTATAGGCGCTAAATCTCGCTTTGTATCAACAACTTCATTTGGGCTTGTAGCCGCAGATGGTTATGGAGATGGAACTGTTTTAGTAAGTAATTTTGAATCCATTGCCCAAGTTTCATTGCACTCAAACAGTTGCGATTAGAGGAGAATTAGGTATTCAATGAAAAAACTCTTATCAATTCTGCTCGTTCTTTACGCAGCAACGTTTGCTCAAAAAGCCAAACTCATTATTTCCGTATCTGGTGAGTTGGGGCTGGATATGGCAGATGTTCTTATGGATGGGATTTCCTATGGCTTGAAAAACAATGACAAGTATCAAATACTTATAAACGACAGGCAGTTCAAGGAAACTCTTAAAAAGGAATGGCAAAAGGGAAACATAAGCGATGATAGAATTATTGCTTTGGCACAAAGAGCAGGTGCAGATTATTTGTGCTTTACTAAAATAAAGTCCGTTAAAGGGCTTAAAGGCAAACAGGTAACGGCACAGGTATATGATTTGGCAACAATGTCTTATACTGACCAAATGGGAATGAAAACTATTGAAAGTGATTTTTCCGATTTGAAACATTTGACTGAAATAATTTTAAATGTTGTTGATGATATGCTTGGCACGAGCAATAGAGCGAATATGGAAGAATTGGTACAGAAAAGCAGCAGAGTTAGCAATTATAGCAATGTTTTCACGGATTCTCGTGACGGCAAGAAATACAGAACAACTGTGATAGGTAAACAAACCTGGATGGCAGAGAACCTTAACTACAACGCAAGTGGTAGTAAATGTTATGATAATAACCCTGCTAACTGTAGTAAATACGGGAGATTGTATGATTGGAATACGGCTAGGGAAGTTTGTCCTTCTGGTTGGCATTTACCAAGCGATGTGGAATGGACAACGCTGACAGATTTTATCGGTGGCGCACCTACGGCAGGAACGAAATTGAAGGCAACGAACGGCTGGAATAACTATAGCGGGAGTTCAGGCAACGGCACGGACGATTATGGTTTTTCCGCCCTGCCGGGCGGCTTCGGCAATTCAGTTGGCAGTTTCTACGATGCCGGCTACAGCGGCTACTGGTGGAGTGCCAGTGAGGTCAATAGCTACTACGCCTACGACAGGTTCATGGACTACGACTACGGGTTCGTCTTCTACAACGACGGCGGTAAGAGTCGCTTGTTCAGTGTTCGTTGTGTGAAGGACTGAAAAGAATTTGCACCAATAACGGTGCGAAACCTTGTTAAACCTCATTTCTCTGCGGAGATTTGGCAAGGGTAAAAAAACAAGCGGGGAAAGGGAGTTCAGAATATGAGCAATGACGCAACGAATTCGCAAATAACCAAAGAAAATTTGGATGATTTGGAAAAAATTAAAACCGCCAGTTTCGCCGTTTGGCTTAGCGACGAGAAAAGAAGAGAATATGTTAATAAAAATATCAAAGAAAACTTAGGGAATCTTAAAAACAATGTTATTTTGTTAGGACATAATCCAGCGGAACCTAAATTTAATCCGTCTAGAGAACTAAAACCTTTCTATAACTTTCACGATGGAAGCAGTGACGATATTTTTTTAAGAGAATCTATTTCTGAATGTGAAGCTTTAAAAGGGGCATATATGACCGATATTTCGCAAACAGAAAACTCAGTCCTAAAGGAAGTTAAAGTTAGTGAAGAAGATATTGACAAATTCAAAAAACAACTGAAAATTCTGGGCAAAAAAGAGTATTTCGTAGTTTGTTTTGGTAATGATACTTTTGATCTTTTTCAAACTCTGCTAAAAGACCAAAGTTCAGAAAAGGAAAAAAATATTGAAACAAAAATCGGCAAATTGGACGATTATACGTTGCATTGTTTTAAAGTTCTTCATTATAATCGAGTTACAAACCACAGACCAAAAGACAAGCCTATATTTATATCGCAATTAAAAGAGGCTAATAAACTCATTTCAGAGTATTTAGCCACCAACCCACAGTAAAAAACAACAAATCCCGTCAATCCTAAAATCGAGGTTCAGACAAAAAGAAGGAGTAAATACTATGGAAGAAGAACTTACGGCAGAATATCTGTATGAACGAGGACTTGCGTATCACAACAAAGGCAGCTATGACCTCGCCATTGAATACTACACCGAAGCTCTGAGGATTGAGCCTGACGACCACGATATTCTGTACAACCGAGGTCTTGCGTATGCCGAAAAAGGCGACTTAGATCGTGCTTCTAAGGATTTTACCGCTGCCAGAAGTATCAATCCTGATTTATACAAAACTCTGAGTAACCGAGGCAGTGCGAAAATAGAACCTGATACTTACGAAACCCTGTTCAACCGAGGCATTACTTATTACAACAAAGGCGACTATGACCGAGCTATTGAAGGCTATACCGCCAATCTAAAAGTTAAATCTGATGACCAAAAAGCCCAGAATAACCGAGGCATTGCGCATACCGACATAAGCAACCATGACCTAGCCATTGATGACTACAATGCTACTCTAAGGATTAAACCTGATGACTACAATGCATTGTACAACCGAGGCAACGCGTATGCTGGCATAGGTAATTATGACCGAGCTATTGAAGACTATACCGAAGCTCTAAGGATTAAACCTAACGACCACGATGCCTTGTGCAGCCGAGGCAATGCGTATTGTAACAAAGGCGACTATGACCACGCCATTGAAGACTACACCGCCATTTTAAAGATTAAACCTGACGACCGCGATACCTTGTGCAGCCGAGGCAGTGCGTACTACAAAAAAGGTGACTATGACCGTCGAGCTATTGAGGACTTTAACGCTACTCTGGGCAATCAAAGCATTGAGTATATTGAAATAGGCGATTATGACCAAGCTATTGAGGACTTTGAAGCGGTATTGCGGATAGACCCCAATAATACCATAGCCAGAGATGAACTTCGCAAAATCAGAGCATTGAAGAGGTGAAGGAGTAAAACAATATGAGAAAAAAATTGATAGCAAAAGCCAAAGCTTTGTATCGTTACGCCATAGCATATTTGAAAAACATCTATGACCACGAAATCCTGTACAACCGAGGCTATGCGTATGCCGAAAAAGGTGACTATGATCGAGCTATTGAGGACTTTACAGCGGCTCTAAAGATTAAGCCTAGTGACCGCTTCACCTTGTACAACCGAGGCAATACGTATCAAAACAAAGGCGATTATGACCGAGCCATTGAAGACTACACAGCAGCTCTAAGGATTAAACCTGATGACTGCTTCGCCTTAAATAACCGTGGACTTGCGTATTATAACAAAGGCGATTTTGACCGAGCCATTGAGGACTATAACGCCGACCTAAGGATTAAACCTAATGACTGCTTCGCCTTAAATAACCGAGGTGTTGTGTATGCCAACAAAGGTGACTACGACCGAGCTATTGAGGACTACACAGCGGCTCTAAAGATTAAGCCTAATTTATACGATACTCTGTACAACCGAGGCTTTGCGTATGCCGAAAAAGGTGACTATAACCGAGCTATTGAGGACTTTACAGCGACTCTAAAGATTAAGCCTGATGATTTCGTTCTGTACAAGCGAGGCTATGCGTATATCCTCAAAGGCGATTATGACCGAGCTATTGAGGACTTTACAGCGGCTCTAAAGATTAAGCCTGATGATTTCGTTCTGTTCAACCGAGGCTATGCTTATGCCGAAAAAGGCGACTATGACCGAGCCATTGAGGACTACAATGCCGCACTAAGGATTGAGCCTAATTATACCTTAGCCTTGTGCTTCCGAGGCGATGCGTATTACAATAAAGGCGACTATGACCGTGCTATTGAGGACTACAATGCCGCACTAAGGATTGAGCCTAATTACACCTTAGCCTTGTGCTTCCGAGGCAATGCGTATTACTGTAAAGGCGACTATGACCAAGCTATTGAGGACTACACCGCTGCCTTAAGAATAAAACCTGATTTATACGAAGCTCTGTACAATCTAGGTATTGCGTATGCCGAAAAAGGCGATTATGACAAGGCTATTGATGACTTTGAAGCGGTATTGCGGATTGACCCAAATAATGCCAAAGCCATAGAAAATCTTGAAGCAATCCGCAAAAAAATAGCAGAGGCAAAATAAATATTGGAAAAAAGCTGGCTGTTATTCTGAAAATTCCAAAATTCTGTGAATTCTGGTTCAGACAATTTCTATATTCTCTACCATTAGGGAATATATTTCACCTACATTCCAGTCGCCCTAATGCAAAACCTCAAAATTAGGAGATTGTGTTATGGATAACAATAAAATCCAGTTGTTTGAAAATAAAAAAGTCCGTTCCATCTGGGATGCTGAACGTGGTGAGTGGTTTTTCTGTGTTGCCGATGTTTGCAATGCACTAAGCGAAAGCGAAGCTAAGGACCCAAATGCCTATTGGCGTAAACTAAAACAACGCTTAAAAGAAGAAGGTAATCAAACCGTGACAAATTGTCACGGGTTGAAATTTTTGGCAGACGATGGGAAAATGCGCGAGTTTGACGTCCTTGACACCAAAGGTATCTTACGCCTTGTGCAGTCCATTCCAAGCCCAAAAGCAGAGCCATTCAAAATATGGCTCGCCCAAGTTGGCGCAGACCGATTGGACGAAATAGCCGACCCCGAAAAAGCAATCTTGCGCGGCGCAGATTTTTACCGACAAAAAGGCTACACAGAAGCGTGGATTAATCAAAGATTGCAAACTATAGAGATGCGAAAAGAACTTACAGACGAGTGGCAAAAGCGTGGTGTAACCGAAAAAGATTATGCCATTTTAACCAACGATATGACAAAAGCTTGGAGCGGATTATCCGTCCAGGAGTACAAGCAATTAAAAGGTTTAAAGAAACAGAGCCTACGCGACAATATGACCAACATTGAACTTGTTTTGAATATGCTTGCCGAGGTCACAACCACTGCAATTTCAAAAACAGAACAACCAAAAACTTTGGGTCACAATACCAAAATTGCAATTCGCGGTGGCAAAGTTGCAAATGTCGCAAAGAACGAATATGAAAAAGCAACAAGGCAAAAAGCGATTTCGTCTTTAAATGCAAAAAACAAAAAAATGCTGGAAATTAAGACCGCATTACCTAAAAAGAAATAAGGAAAGGCTATGATTTTTGCTTCAGACTTACTCAAACCGCAAATTCGCAAGTTTAAGCACAAACTTTCTTTTTACGCCGTCTGCAAAGAGAATTTCCAACTGGGTGTTTTCGCCTGTGCCGCTTTGCCCAATAACCTTGCCTCTGCCGTACTTGTTGTGCCTGGCAAATTTGCCTGCTAGTTTAGGTTCAACTTGGCTGTATTCATCATGCTCGTAGCTTTGAGAAGCTGCTGGTTGGGGGTGGGGAGTGGGGGGTCTGTAGCCTCTGTTTAAGGATATTGTGAACTGCCCGCTCTTTGCGGGGGAGAGCCGCTCAAAATAAGTGGTTGAAGCGTCTATTTCTTCTATAAAACTGCTCGGAGAAAAAATCTTTCTCTCTCCGTGCAAAAATCTGCTCTGCGATGTATAAAGAAAGAGATGCTTTTTAGCCCTTGTCAACCCCACATAAAAAAGCCGCCGCTCTTCTTCCAGCCTCTCCGCTTTTTCCGAAGGAGACATCTCTTCAGAGGAAATTCTGCTCGGCAAAATGCCATCATCGCAGCCTGATATGTGAACGGAATCAAATTCCAAACCTTTTGCGGAGTGTAGAGTCATTAAGGTTACAAAGTTTACGGCGTTTTCATTTTTGCGGTCTGCGCTTGTCAAAAGAGAAATATCCTGCAAAAAGGATTCAAGGGTTGCACCGGGGTTTTCTTCGCAAAAATCTTCAACTCCACGCAACATTTCATCAAGGTTGGCTTTTCTGTCGTCCGCTCGCTCTGGGTCGTCTTTTTCCAAATACTCTCCGTATTTTGTGCCTTCTATTATTTTTTTTGTCAAAAAAACTATGGACTCGTGAGGCTCGTGCAAAAAGCCGTCTATGAGTTTTGCAAAGCTCTCCAGTTTTGGAACGGTTGGCAAAGCATCCCAAAGCGACGTGCCGTTGTTCTCCGCATTTTGCTGCAATATTTCTACCGTTTTTTTGCCGATGCTCCTTGGCGGGACATTTATTATTCTGAGAATTGCGGCATTGTCTTGGGGGTTTACCAATAACCGCATATATGCCAAAATATCTTTCACTTCCATTCTATCCCAAAACCGCACACCGCCTATTATTATATTCGGAATTCTCATCTTATTCAACGCGGCTTCTATTAAGCGGCTCTGCGCGTTGTTGCGGTAAAAGATGGCTGTTTGCAAATAATTTTCCGCGCCCAAGGAGGCTATTTTGCTCGCTATGCTGAACGCTTCCGTTTCATCATCGATTATTTGTTTAATGTGTATTAGAGAACCTTTTTCCTGATTGGAGAAAACTTTTTTTTCCATTTCCTTTGGGCGTTTATTATGGGCTATAACGCTGCCAGCCGCTTTTACGATGTTTGAGCTTGAGCGATAATTCTCTTCTAGCTTGACAATTTCCACAGGTGCAAAGTCGCGGTGAAAACTGCGTATTATGTTCAGGTTCGCGCCGCGCCAGCCGTAAATGCTTTGGTCGTCATCGCCTACGACGGTTATGTTTCTGTTGCCGTTTGAGAGCAAAAGTTTCAGGAGAATGTATTGAGCATCGTTTGTGTCTTGGTATTCATCTACAAAAATGTATTGAAAATGTTCTGAGAATTGAGCGGAAATTTCGGGGATATATTTTAGAACATCCGCAGCACGCAGGAGTAAATCATCAAAGTCCATCGCGTTGGCTTGCATTAGCTGTTCTTGATATTCATCGTAATAACTAGCTATGGTTTTCCAATCGTCATAGCTCTCTTTCATAGCCTCTTCGGGCGTAATGCCTTTGTTTTTCCAAGACGAAATGGTATTGCTTATCTTTCTAATTCGGGCTGCATTTGCCAAATCGCCTTCAACGGGAACCACAATCAGTTTCAATAATTTTTTTTGGTCATCATCATCGTATATGGAAAAATTTTTTGTGTATTTCCATTTTAGCGCGTATGTCACCGCTGAGTTTTCAAGGCAGGTCCTTAAAATTTTCACGGAGAGGCTGTGGAAAGTCCCCATCCAGTCCAAGCGGATGGGGCATTGCAAAATTTTGGCAATACGCTCCTTCATCTCTTTGGCTGCTTTGTTTGTGAAAGTGACGGCGGCTATTCGCCTCGCTTCAACGTTGTGGAAGGAAATTAAATGTGCGATTTTATATGCGATAGTGCGGGTTTTACCGGAGCCTGCTCCCGCCAAAATCAGCATTGGACCGTCTATGGCAACAGCCGCCTCATATTGAAAGGGGTTGAGTTCTTGCTGCAATATGTCGGGAGTTATGGAGAGCATAATTAAATTGTGTAAGCCAAATTTAGAAATTCAGTAATTACCATATTGCATATATGACCACATTATCCATAAATGAAGATTTGCTTGAACAAATCAACGCAGAGGCTCAGAGCGAAGCTCACCCCGTTGCAGAAACTGGGTTGTGGGTTCGGGTTCAATGCTTGCTGTTAGCTGAACTCGTAAACTTTGCGAACGTTTAATACTTTTTCGCTTTCTTTTGCCCAAGCATCTTCTTTTTCCGTGCCGTCCACAAATCTTATGTGGCTGCCATTGGGAATTTTTTCCATTTCTGATGGATTGTCCACAAGATAACGCAAAAATTCACCTGCACGCTCTATATCAAGAGTTATTTTTTCTTCATTTGTCATACTACTTCCTCCTTTGAGACAAAAATCTTTCTTTATACCAAGTCCAACGAGTTTTTAAATCTTGCACGGCATAATCCAATGCTAATTTTAAAGAATCTATTTCTACAAACTGCTTTTCTTTTTCTCCATTTGGCAATATAACATCTCTATGAAATGGCTGTCCATGCGCACAATCCTTGTCCATATTAACAATATACAAATTTTCCAAATCTTAATACTATATCAATAAAAAAACCTCCCAAGGGGGAGGTTTTTGCAACCCTATGCGGAAACGCCCCCATCTTTACAATTTTGGATACATTCTTTTTTGATGCCAAATTAATTTTATTTCGGCGTACAATTTCC
>Ga0268262_10007568_pt1 | contig 10084 bp, 8 predicted proteins | sample TergutNc150P3_FD_190354 | JGI IMG/M metagenome (GOLD analysis project Ga0268262, IMG submission 190354) | Nasutitermes corniger P3 segment gut microbial community from laboratory colony in Florida, USA - Nc150 P3 (SPAdes) (version 2) | ecosystem: Host-associated > Arthropoda: Insects > Digestive...
ACCTAAAAGACAAACGGAAGCGCGAAGGGCGAAAGCCGCCGCGCTAAAAAGTAAAGAGAAAATATTTTTTGTAATTTTGCCAACAATTCCCGTCGTCAAGTTTTTACCCCTTTCTAAACATACTAAAAACTTTCGGTCGGTAAAATAATATTTGTGTAAATCGTTTGTCAAGAAAAATTTATTTTTTGTGAAAATATTGTGAATTTGTTCAAAAAACATTTGCGTTTTACTGCTTGTTGAATACGCAGAGAAATTTTCTCATAAAACGACTTTTCCGTCAAATTTCATCGAAACGTCGAACAAAACATCATTTCGCACGGATAACTTTTTGCATAATCTTAACGACGGAACGCCATTTTTTACACGTTCTTCAAAATCGGACAGATTTCCGTAATATTTATTCTCCAATTCGACTACGCATTGCGACTTATTGTCGTCAAAGGATTTAATTTCGGCGTTTTGTAAAAAATATCTGTCGCTTCTTAACAAAAACAAATCGTTTGTGGTTTTTACCGGAAAAAACCTGTCCTTTTCCACTTCCAACAATTTTGCGCCTTCAAACATACCGATAGCGGCTCCCATCGCCTGTTCTATCTGATAAACTTTTACCGTCGTCTTATCGTTGGGGTCGAGCGTTTTTTCGTTGGCTATAAACGGAAGTTCGATAGTAGAGGTTTTATCTATAATTTCCTTTAATTTGAACAAATCCACCCAAAGCGAATTCGTGTTGAAATAAGAATACTTGTCTATATTCTCAAATTGAGGTATTTCCCCCGCGTCCGTTTGCGCCCTCTCCCTCAAAACATATCCGCTGCTTTTATTTTTTGCTATATGCCCGCCTTTTTTGTCCATATCCGTGCGTCTGCAAACTTCCATCAAAAAAGGAATGTCGTTTTTCGTCATAAAATTAACTATTGACGCGTCCAGCGTCGCCGCGCTGTTGTCGATATTGGATATAAACGCAAATCTAAAACCTTTTTTCAACAATTTATCCAATATGCCGCTCTCGTACATTGCCATATAAACGTCGCCGTGTCCGGCTGGATTATATTCCAAAGTTCTGTCTTTTTCAAACTGCGCCGCTTCAAGCGTATCCTTAACTACTTTCACAAAAGAATGCTGGGTAAAACAATTGTCTATGTCTTCGTACAATATTTGCGGATTCTCGTTTACAAATTTTTGAGTCATATCTTTTGTAGATAAACTGTTCATAAATATAAGCGGATAATTATTCCCCGTATTTTTTTCAAAAAATATTTTCTGCAAAAGTGCTATATCTATAAATCTCTTCCCCTCTCTAACCTCCACAAACGATTTTGGAAAATCCATACCCATAGACGTACCAAGCCCGCCGTTTAACTTTATCGCCGCGCACTTTTCCAAAGGGATTTTACTTTTTTCTATGTTGCGATACTTTTTAACTTCTCCATACTCCAACGGCTCTATATCGTTCTCATATATAATTCCTCTGTCTCCGTTTCGCAATTTTTCGTAATATCTCAAAAACAAAGAAACCACGCCGTCGCCGCATCCCGTTTTTTTCATTTTTAATACGAATTCGTTAATTCCCGCTTCGTTCATATTCACCTTATGGACATACCCGACAATAGCCGGCGTTTTTCATCCAGTTCTCGGTTAATTCTCGCGCTTGGCTGAAATTTGCGCGGTTTATATCGTGAAAACCGTCCAAAACAGTAGAATTAGGTAACGCTTTTCTTACTCTTTCGACACTTTCGCCAATATTGCCGCCGCCTCTGGTGCTAAACGGAATCACGGTTTTATTTGAAAGGTCGTGTGTTTCCAAAAATGTCAAAATTACCATAGGAACGCTACTAAACCATATAGGAAATCCTAAGAAAACGGTATCGTAATTTTCAAGATTTTCAATTTTGTTCGCGAGCGCCGGTCTAAAATTGTTGTTAAATTCTTCTCGCGCTTGCGCCAATAAAGCGTCTTGGTCGTCGGTATATGCCTGTTCCGTTTTAATCTGCGCCAAATCTCCGCCGACAAACGACTGAATATACTGCGCCACCGCTTTCGTATTGCCGGAATGCGAAAAATAAACAATCAGAACTTTTTGTTCCGTCTGCGCTTGCGTCTGGGTTTGTGTGTTTGGTTCGGGCTGTTTTTTGCAAGCAGAAAAAATCATAATTGCAACAGAAACTGCAATCGCCGCCAAAATCGCTTTTTTGCTTTTGCCAATTTTCATTGTACGTCTCCTTTTTGTGGGACGTATCGCGATATGTCCCAAATGGTTAATAAATCTAAATTCTTTCGGAAAATATTATTTGCGCAAAATAACTAACGATATTTTCCCCGTTTATTTAAGCGACGCTTTCACGGCGTTCGCTATAATATTTATTCCTTCTTCTATCTTTTCTTCCGGCGCGCCCGAAAACGCAAGCCGCATTCCGTCGTTTTTCACGCCTTTGGGGTCGAACGCCCTTCCGATTACGAACGCCGCGCCGTTTTTTACGCTTTGTGCAAACACGTCCGACGCGTCGATGCCAGACGGCAAACTTACCCAGACGAAGAATCCCCCCCGCGGCGATGTCCAGGAAATACCCGCGTCTTTGGGCATATACTTTTCAAGCGCGTCCAGCATAATCCGGCAGCGTCTCTTATAGTGCGGGCGAAGCCCCGACAAATATTCGTTAAGTTTTCCGCTGCGAAGATACGCGTCGGCTAAAACCTGCGTATAGGTCGAACTGCACGCGTCCTGCGACTGCTTGGCAAGTTCGCATTTTTGCACCAGTTCTACGGGCGCAAGCATATACCCAAGCCGAAATCCCGGACCGAGTATCTTTGCGAAACTGCCCACATACATTATCCTCTCGCAGTCCTGCGAAACCGCCTTCATCGGCTTTACCCAGTCCTTCACTTCTTCGTCGAACCACAATTCCCCGTACGGGTCGTCTTCAAGTAGCGGGAGGTCGAACTCTTCTATCGTCTGCAACAACTGCTCTTTTCGCGTCGGCGATATAATCGTTCCCGCGGGATTCTGAAAATACGGGATAACGTACAAAAATTTCGGAAAATCTCCGTACAAACACGCCGCTTTAAGCGCGGATATGTCTATTCCGTCGTCGTCGAGCGCAACGCCGTCTATGCGTGCGTCGTACGAATTAAACGCCGCAAGCGCGCCTATAAACGACGGGTCTTCCGTGAGTATCCTGTCCTGCGGGTCTATAAGCGACTTTGCGATAAGATTTATCGCCTGCTGCGCGCCCGTCGTTATCATTATCGCGTTTCCGTCCAAAGACATTCCTCTTTCTTTAAGATACTCTCCGAGCGACTCTTTAAGCGCCGGAAATCCGTCAGTAGGACCGTATTGGAAAGCCGCTTTTTTTGCGGCGACCGACAGGTCTTTTGTTATTTCGTCCATAACTTCCACGGGGAACAGGTCGCCGTTGGGCATTCCGCCCGAAAACGAGATAATCGACGGGTCGCTTGCCGTCTTCATCAGTTGTCTAATCTCGCTGGCGCGTAATTTTTCCACAGATTTTGCAAAAATCATACGTTTCTCCTTGTAAAACCGAATTAAAAATATGTTTTTTTAGAAAATATTTGTTGAATTATTTGCGTTCGCCGAATAAAATGATATATTTTCCCGAATAAAAGGAAGGAAATATATGGCGGACGAAAAAAACAAAAGCGAATTTCATCGCGCAATGCTACAACATAACGTTCTCATCGTTTGGAATTCCAAATATGATTTGGGCATACCGATTATCGACGAACAGCATAGAGGAATAGTATCTACAATCAATTCGTTACATTTCGGAATGCAGAATAATTACGGAAAATCTATGCTCTCGCCAATCGTCGATACGATGCAGGATTACACACGTATCCATTTTCAAATAGAAGAAAGTTTTTTAGAAAAAATTGATTTTCCCAACGCAAATAAACATCGCGAATTGCATCACGAGTTGTCGCTTCAATTAGCAAACGCAGGGAGAAATAGTATGTTGGATAAAGACCCTTATCAATTTTTAGTATTTTTGAAAAATTGGTGGCTCAATCATATCTGCAACGAGGACTTAATTTATCGGGATTACATTCTTTCCCAGCAAACGAAATAGTTTTAGTTAAATCGAAATTATTTTTGCAAAATTCCATTTTTCATTTTTTTTCTGCCGCAATTTTTTTTGAAAACAGTTTTGAAAATTTATTATTTTATATGGAAAATTATCAAACGGAGTATAATTTTGGAAAAAGAATTTATTTATATCGTTCAGGCATTGTTAGAACCTTCTAAATGCAAAATCGGAAAAACAAACGATTTGGAAAGAAGGTTGTCTGAATACAACAATATGACCGGTAAATCCAAAGAAAATGTTTACCGGTATTTATTTACTTGCGAAGTAAAAAATATGGCGCAGGTAGAAAAAGATATAAAAAAAATATATATGATACAACGCGAAGAGAGAAGCAAGGAAATATATTTTTTTAACAAACCTTTATTTGAGGAATACGTAAAATTTATTAAATCGCATTCGTTATTTGTCAAAGAAATATTTATCAAAACAGAAGATAAAAAAGAAATTGTAAAAATAGTAAAGAAAACGACGCCATCTCTTGAAGAGAGGGGAATTACAAGAAAAGACGTAATGCAAAAGGCGCAGCGAGCAAAAAACGACGAATTTTATACGCGATACGAAGACATCGAAAAAGAAATCGCTATGTACGATAAAGAAATTTGGAAAGATAAAATTGTTTTTTGCAATTGCGATGACGCCATTGATACTGACGACAGAAATACGTCGGCGTTCACTTTGTATTTTATGAAAAATTTTCAGGAATTAGAACTGAAGAAACTGATATGTACGCATTACGGCGGCGGATTGGACATATTTAATCAGGGCGCGAAAGGATATGTGTTTACTTATATATTCACAAAAGATGGTTTTAAGGAAATAAAGGAATATCCCAGAGGTTATACCGGTAGTTTTGACGACCCGTTGTCTATAAAAATACTTAAAGAAGAAGCGGATATAGTATGCACGAATCCGCCGTTTTCAAAAGCAAAAGATTATTGGAAACTTGTTGTAGAAAGCGGGAAGAAATTTTTGATTATTTCTAACGAAACGAATGTCAAAAATCAGCCGTATATTTTGTTTTTTATAAATAAGAAAGTGTGGACCGGATATAATAGCGTTTATGAATATCTTAGTCCAAAACGGGAAATAGTAAGGGCTACCGGACGGTGGTTTACAAATCTGCCTGTAAAAAACAGACCCAAATCCAAAAATATAAAGTTTATGCCATTGAAGAAAATACCAGAAGAAAATAAAAAATATGACGATTCAAAAATGTTATTGGTCGATGACGGTTATATTCCGAAAGATTATAAAAAAGTTTTTGCAATATCTCTTGCACCAATCTTGAACGGATTATTAGAAATGGGTTACGAATACGCCCAAGATAAGGAGTATGTCCCATATATCGATGGTAAAAGATGTTTCGGAAGAGTGCTGGTGCAGAAGATATGATTGACGTTTTTTATTCCCTCCCCGCCATTTTACTAAATCTCATTTGCCAAATGCCGAGCAAAAACAAGTAAATCTTGCGCCTGCGGAGTTAGATAATCTTCGTAAGTCCAAGAAAATCTGCGAATTTTATCGTTTGCCGAAAAATGAATCGTGGTTTCGGCAAAAATGCCGCCTCCAATCGCTATTCTGTGAAAATAATCTTTTGCGCTTGCAAGCACAAATTTGTCTTTTGTGATATATCCGGGGTCGAGATTTATTTGCCGCTTGCCGTTTTTTGCAAAAATTTGTTCAATCTCGTTGGTTTTCAGTTTCAAGTCCGATAAAAATTCTCTTTTAATCGGCTCTTTGAAAACGATATAAATTTTTTTTATGTTTTTACCCATTTCGCTTTCGTAATAATCCGTTTTATCGGAAAAATCAATCTCATCTGAAATTTTTGCGGTTTCGCCGAGTTCGTTTTCAAGCATTCCCAACGCTTTTTCGCACAACTTTCTATCGCAAAACATAATAGCGCAAAACGCTATAACGAGCGGATATTCTTTCGCCGTCGCCATAATTATATCCAATTCTGAAAGTCGGGAAGAACCGCCTTTCTTTTCTCGTCGGCGGATTTTACGGTTTGTACGCCGCCGATTTGCGCCGCGGTCAAAGAGTCGGCTTTTTCTATACGCGACGAATACTGCGCCGCAAAAGATTTCACCTCGTTTGCCTCCATCATATTTTTGGCGGATTTGCAATACTCGCTTTCGGGATAATCCTTGCATAGTTTAACAAAAATCTTCACAACGTTCGTATCGACCGTTCCGTCCCGCACAGCGTCCCGTTTATTCACTATCCATCCAGCGACATAAAGCGATTTCGCCGCGATGTCTGAAATATCGGGATATTTCATCGCGCAGAGCAAATAGGCGTAATACGCTTCCTGCGAATACGCGTCCTGATTTTGCGCTTCGATTTTTTCCGCTATGGCTAATTGGGCGTTTGCCGAATCGCGCCGCGTCATAAAAGTTACGGGCATTCCCAGCATATTTTGCGCCGATTTCGCCGCCTCGAAATTTGGATATTTATTTATTATCTCGTTAAAAATCGCGTCCGCCGAAACGCTGTCTTTTTTTATTTCTTTAAGGATATACGCCCGCGAATAAAGCGCTTTCGCTTTTACCGAATCCGGCGCTTGCATAGAGCCGATAAGCGCGGCAAAATAGTTTAGCGCGGAGTCGGGAATTTGCGCCGAAAGCCAAAATTCTTCGCCGATTCTATATCTGTAATACGCGCTATCGACTTTTTTGAAAGGGTCGTTTTCTTCAAACGCGGTTTTCAATTCGGCTATTTTTTTAAGTCCGTTCAAACGCGTCACAATCAAATTCCGAAACTCTACGTCGTCCCCGACTAATCCAAGCGCTTTTTCCAAACGCACCGCACCGCTGTCCAATTCGCCCTTGACATCAATGCTGATAAGCGCGTATTCAAACCACGCCTTACAGATTATTTTCGAATTTCCGACTCCCGCAACTATATCCTCAAAAACTTTTACCGCTTCGTCGTATTTTCCCATATCGACCAGCAAAATTCCTTTTTCAAACATTATTTCCGATTTGTTATACAGATAATTTGAGTTGGACAACATCAAATCGGCGAGTTTCTGCGCTTCGTCGTATTTTGCTAATTTTCGCAAACAGTTTAATTTGCGCAATTCGACCCTGTAATAAGCCGACGAATATTTTCTGTCGAAGTGGGGCATTTTCGCGGTATAAGACAGCGCTTTTTCGTAATCGGGAATTTCCATCGTAATCGCCATCAAACGCTCTATTAGTAGCAATTTGTAAGAATTGTCGCTGGTTTCGGCGAGACGATTTTCAAGATTTTCCAACGCGGCGAATTTGCCTTCCAAATGAACCGCCAAATCCGCACGCAGCAAAACTAATTCCGAATTGTGCGCCATTGCCGGATATTTTTGCAAAAGCATATCCAAATATTCCTGCGCCGTAAAAAAATCTTCGATTCTGAAGTAACATTTTACGAAATAGAGCAGTGCGCGGGCGTGATATTTGCTGTCGGGATAATACTCGGTTAAAACCTCGAAAGCGTTTATTGCCGACAAATATTCTCCGATTTCAAAAAGCGAAATTCCTTTGAGAAAATATGCGTCATCGTGCGCGTTTTCGGATTTTGGAAATTCCAAAAGCGTTTTTTCCGCTTTTCCTATTGCGCGTTTGTAAAGCGAAGAGGTTTCGTACGCGATTTGCGCAGAATCTTTGGACATTCTTTCGTATTGCCTCTTTATTCGCTGCGCTTTTCTGTATGCCGAAGCGCCGTTGTAGAGCGTATTTACATACGCGCAGCCGCAAAATATCAGAGCGAGGCACAATACTATAAATTTTTTTTTCATTTTTTCCGCTTCGTAAAAAACCGCGATTATTTTCTGTGAAAATATCATTTGCCCGACATTTGCGCAAATACAAAAAACTATTTTCATTTCAAAAAATCACTCAAAACGTTTTGGAGCGGTATGGCGGCGAAAAAAGACAAAACCCAATTTATGTGTTCGCAATGCGGGGACACGTTTATAAAGTGGATGGGAAAATGCTCGTCGTGCGGGGCGTTCGGAACAATAAAAGAATTTCGCGAAAGCGGCATAAAAAAAAGCGGAAATATTTTCTCTTCTCAAAGCGCTTCGGACGTCGTCGATTTGCCGAATTACGCGGCTGTCGAGCCGAAGCGGACGAAAACCGGTTTTGAGCAGGTAGATGCGGTATTCGGCGGCGGAATAGTCGCCGGTTCGGTTTCGCTTGTCGCGGGAAGCCCAGGCATAGGAAAATCGACTCTTCTTTTGCAAATCGCCTCAAAAATAGCCGATGGCGGCAAAAAGGTATTTTACGTTTCGGGCGAAGAATCGGTCGAGCAGATAGCCATTCGCGCAAAAAGAATCGCCGCCGAAAAATCGCCCGTAAAAATCGCCGCCGAAACCTGCGTCGAGCAGTTAATTGATATTTTGGAAACGGAAAAACCCGATTTAATTATAATCGACTCTATTCAGACGATTTTTAGCGGCGAAACCGAAGGAATAAGCGGCAGCGTAACGCAGGTCAGAAACTGCGCGGCGATTTTGACGAATTTCGCAAAAAAAAATTCGTCGGCGATAGTTATAATAGGGCATATCACAAAAGAGGGTTCGATTGCCGGACCGCGCCTTTTGGAACATATCGTAGATGTCATTTTGACCTTCGAGGGTGAGGACTTTAACAGATTCCGCATTTTGCGCGGACAAAAAAACCGTTTCGGAGCAAGCGGAGAAATCGCCGTTTTTGACATGTCGGCGCAAGGGTTGTCTGAAATTCGCGATACGGCTAAAATTTTTCTCAACGAACTTTCGCGCAAACGCCCCGGATGCGCTACCGTTCCGCTTATAGAAGGAAGCCGCGTAATAATGGTGGAAATTCAGGCGCTCGTCAATAAAAGCCACTTCGGAAATTCGCAGCGCGTAGCAAACGGAATAAATCCCAAAAGAATCGCTTTAATTTCGGCGGTTCTTGAAAAATACACGGGAATTTCTTTGGGCGATTACGATATTTTCGTGAATGTGACGGGCGGCTTAAACGTCAGCGAGCCGGCTGTCGATTTGGCAACGGCGGCGGCTCTGTTGTCGTCCTATATAAACAAAGTGATTCCTGTCGAGTATTCGTTTATGGGCGAATTGGGTTTAGGCGGCGAAATTCGTCCGGTGGTCGATATGGAAAAACGCATAAAAGAAGTTATAGCCATGGGATTTGAAAAAGTCGTCTGCCCCGCCGTATCGAAAATTTCAAAGGACGTTCAACTTTCTATGATTGTTTGCAGAGATATTTGCCAATTAGGTGAAATTTTACGATGATTTTTGGGGAGACGTACATTAACTATTTTGAAACGGCATATATTATTTTATTAAAAGTCGGCAAAAGAAAGTGAGGAAAAATGCTAAAATTTTTATGCTTAACTTATCTTGAACCCAATATTTATCCGAACCCCTAAACGAAAGGAAACGTTATGCCGCAGGCGCAATTTGTTAAATCGGCTTCGCAAAAACTCGCAAACGACAGTTCAAGCAAAAATCTTATTATCGGATTCGACGGATTTATCGACGAAATTACTCACGTCGTCGAAGAACGACAGGCGATAGACAAATACACAAAAGTAGAAACCATCGGCGATTTCGCAAAAAAAATCGCGGCAGCGGCGGGGCTTTCCGCAAACGTCGAATTTTTTCCCGTGCAGACCAAACTCGGCGGAAACGGACCTATTTTGGCAAACGCACTCGCCCTGCAAAACCACAAGATTTCGTATATCGGAGCGCTTGGAGAAGGCGCAATCGACCCCGTTTTTGCGGAGTTTGCAAAATGTTGCCAAAAAGTTATCACTATGGCGGCTCCCGGGCACGCGGACGCTTTGGAGTTTGACGACGGCAAAATAATCTGCGGCAAAACCGCGTCGCTTCCTGCGGTAAACTGGGAAAAGCTGCTTACGCTCGTCTCGGAAAACGAATTAAAAGAAATGGTAACGAACTCGTCGCTTTTGGGCTTTACGAATTGGATGGAACTTCCCAATTTCAATTC
>Ga0268262_10007569_pt1 | contig 10083 bp, 6 predicted proteins | sample TergutNc150P3_FD_190354 | JGI IMG/M metagenome (GOLD analysis project Ga0268262, IMG submission 190354) | Nasutitermes corniger P3 segment gut microbial community from laboratory colony in Florida, USA - Nc150 P3 (SPAdes) (version 2) | ecosystem: Host-associated > Arthropoda: Insects > Digestive...
GCAAGTTAGCCGTATCATTTTTCACGGTTTCAAATGATGCTGTAAGAACAGATACATTCAAGGAAGATTTGCCAAAAGGCAAAAGATATAGTTTTTATCCAGCGGTAAAAATAGGACGATTTGGGGTTAATAAAGAATTCCAAGGGCAAGGCATTGGCACACAAATGATGGATTACATAAAATGGTTTTTTGTTTCAACAAACAAAACAGGTTGTAGATTTTTGACTGTAGATGCCTATAACAAGCAGGAAATTTTAAGTTTCTATAGTAAAAATGAATTTACGTTTTTATCGAACAAAGATACAGGAAAACCAACTCGTACAATGAAATACGACTTAAAGCCGTATAGTAATGGCTTGTTGCTGGATTCTTACGCAAATAGGTAAGGACAAAATGAATTCAACACCGCAAATAATGGGCATAATAAACTGCACCCCGGATAGTTTCTTTGACGGGGGCAAGTACAACACACCGGAGCTCGCTTTTGAACACGCTTTGAAACTCTTGAGCTATGGCGCAAATATTTTAGACATAGGCGGAGAAAGCACAAGACCAGGCTATGAGCAAATCCCAGAAGAAGAAGAACTTGCAAGGGTGATTCCAGTTATAGAAATGCTCGCAAAAGAGCGGAGCAGAAAAAATTTTCAAATATCCATAGACACAACAAAAGCATACGTAGCATTGCAGGCGGTAAAGGCTGGGGCAAATATGATAAATGATATTTCCGCTATGGAACACGACCCCGAAATGCTCAAAACCATAGCAGACACAAAAGCAGATGCCGTTCTTCAACACACGCTTAAATACGCAGGCGGCACGTGTTCCATTCAAGATGTGAAAAATTATCTCTTAAAACGTGCGGACTTGCTAAAGGACAAAGGAATTAAAAATATATGCATAGACCCCGGCATCGGTTTTGGAAAAACGCAAAAAGAAAATCTTGCGCTAATATCAAACATAAACGCTCTTTGCCAAACTGAATACCCTGTGCTGCTGGGTGTTTCAAGAAAAAGTTTTATCTCAAAAATAGAAGGCTTGGAAAACAGCAACCGCCTTATCCCAAGCATAGTATGCGGCATAATAGCTGCCCAAAAAGGCGTTAAAATTCTGCGAGTGCACGATGTTTTGGAAACAAAAGAGGCACTTGCAGCCTTGCTCACTGTTTCAGCAGAAATGCAATAGCCTGTTCCTTGTTTGAAGAAAAAGTCATGTTCTTTCTACCGCATAGTTTGAATATGGCATTAACCATAATCTTCTTTATGCCGTCAAAGCCAATTACCGAACCGTATTTTGCATAAGGCTTGTTGTGCTCCATCCAGTCTGCTATTATGTTTTTGGTTTCTGAATCGAATTTCACATCTCTTATGTTTGTTATGGTGAGCAGGGTATGCTCGGGATATTTGGTTATACGCTCCTTAGCCATTTGTGTAAATTCCAAAAATTCATCATTTGTTTTAAAGTCAGACAAATCATAATAAACGAAGTTCTTGCCTTCTAATGTAAATTCTTCAATGCGCTGTTCTATGTTCATTCTACCTCCTTTAGCAAAATATCTATCGTTGCTCCGGCTTTTTCGTATTCGCCGGTAACAGTGTCTTGCAAAACGCTTTCTAGGGTTTCCCCTATTTTTGGTGCTTGGACAAATTTTTGCAAATTTCCTGTTATTTCATTAATGGCACCAAAATCAAAAGCATCAAATGCTTCCTTTAATTTACAAAGTTCGCCTTTCAGCATTTCAAAATCAAAGGAGGTTTCTTGTTTCAAACTGCCTAAGGCTGTTCCTATATTGTTTAAAATCGTTTCCAAAGATGTTAAGAAATTTGGATTGTGCAACCTGATAAATGAGGAATCCTCTTGCCGGCCTGCTATTTCCAATACCCTTGCCAATTCAGACAAATCGGCTGCGCCAAGGCTTGCAGATGCACTCTTTAACGCGTGGACATAGGTGGTATATAAAGGATAGTTATCCGTTTCCAAGCACTTTTTGATTTCATCTATTTTCTTTAACCCGTCTTTATGGAAGGCGGCCAAGGTTTGAGCGTAGCTTTCAAAGGTTCCGCCTGTCATGGTTATTCCTTTCTTAACATCCACCCCATCTATTTTTACCTTTACCTCGGAGTCAATATCGGTTTTGATTTCTTCGGTCGCTTTTTCCTGTTTTTCTTTTGGGATCCATTTTTCCAAAACGGCATCTAACTTTTTTGTGTCTATGGGTTTAGACATAAAATCGCTAAAACCATTGGAGAGAAACATTTTTTCCACACCAGACACAGCGTTAGCAGTTAGCGCAATTATGGTCAAGTCCGAATAACGAGCATCTTCGCTCCCCAATTCCCTTATGTGCCTTGTCGCTTCAACACCATCCATCTCCGGCATCATGTGATCCATAAACACAACATCGTATTCATTCTTTTTCACGAGTTCTATTGCCTCTGTACCGCTAAGGCATGAATCCACGTGCATTTTGTACGGAAGCATTAAACCTTCGCATATTTTGAGGTTTGTGCTTATATCATCAACAACAAGAACCCTTGCTTTGGGTGCGATAAACTTAATTATGGTTTCGCTTGCATTGTAAGAGAAATTCTCAGAAACATTGTTTAGAACATTGGCTACCGATATGGAATGCACAGGCATAGCGAGAACGCTGTAATTCCTGTCTGCTATGGCATCTCCAAAGTTTGCTATAAGCACAATTTGAGCCTTGGAGCCAATTTCCATCATAATTTTGCGAATGTCTTCCAATAAAAGAAATTCAACGAACACAAAGGAGTAATCTCTTTCTGTTAGTTTTGTTCGGAATGTTTCTTCTTCTGTTGCATACGTGCAATATACACCCATAGTGTCTATAGCGCAAATTATTGAATCTGTGTATATCTGCAAAGGCTCATATACAAGCACGCTCTTGTCTTCGGGGTTCTCCACCTTAGCCAAAGGTTCAAGAGAGCGAATTTTTTGCGGAAGCGTTATGGTGAATGCGCTGCCCTTTCCATATTCGCTCACAACGTTTATATCTCCGCCCATCGCATTAATTAGGCTTTTGGTTATGGAAAGTCCAAGACCTGTGCCTTCAACCCCTTTGTTCGCAGATAAATCAAACTGAACAAATTCACCGAATAATTTTCCCATATCCTCTGGTTTAATGCCCATTCCGCTGTCTGTAACATCTATGGTTAAAATCACGTTATCGTCTATAACTTCGCCACTTGCAGAAAAAGACACAAAACCTTCTTTGGTGTATTTCACCGCATTGCTCAGTATATTCAACAACACCTGCCTAATTCTCGTTTCGTCTCCGTGAAGCTCATTTGGTATGCTACCGTCCAAATTCACCACAAAGCGAAGCCTGGAATCTATGACCCTCATTCTGATAATGCTTATCACATCGTTTATCAGCGAAGAAAACAGGTAATCAGCAGAAACTATTTCCAGCTTGCCGCTTTCTATCTTTGAAAAATCCAGAATATCGTTTATTATTGACAAAAGATTCACACCGGACTGCTTTATTACTATAACATCTTCGCGCACATTGTTTGGCATATCTTTGCGCAAGGCAAGCTCCGACATACCTATTATAGCATTCATCGGCGTACGTATTTCGTGGCTCATTTTTGCTAAAAAATCGCTTTTGGCTCTAGAGGCGTTTTCTGCTTTGATGGCGAGCTCTTCGTTCATCGTCAGCAATTTGAATAGATTTTGCCGCCGCTTCCACGATTTGACTTTTACATCATTTGCAATATAGACAACAAATGAGCTTATGCAAAGCGCAGAAAATAAATCGTTAAGAGAATATATAATGGCAGGATTTGTATAATCCATTCCAGTATAGATTGCCACTGCAATAAACAGCACAATTGAATACAAAATGTTTATAATTTTCCATTTTATAGAAAAAGGCGAAAAAGTGGATATCATCATTATAACGCAAAAACCGCCGATATATGAGGGAGCAGACGGACCAGATGTAGCCGTAAGCAGTGTGGAGCCAATATAAAGATAAAGTATCAATATTTTCAACAATATATCGGGGCGGTACATAAAACGCTTTGTAAGTTTCAAGATTATCAATAAAAGACTTACAACACTTAGCCCAATTCTAATGGAAATCACAAGTACTGGGTACGGGTGCAATACAAGGTCGTTTTGAATATAAGGCAACCACGCGAACATGCATATTAGCACCACAAAGAAAAGCGAGCTCGCTTCGTAGTTTAACTCGCCTTCTAAAGTTTCACGGCTGGATTCATCGCCGTGAGCCATCATAATCGTCTTGTATTTTCCGAATATTTCTTTTATTTTTCCAAACATCACATTACCTTTTTAATATTGTTCAACAGTATCTTCAAAGATATTAAAAATTGAAGGTTATTTGAATCAATAAATTTAGAATTTTCTTGTTTGCCCGCAGCTTCCAAAGCCTCTGCTTGCTCAGATAAGTCATAAGCCCCAAGATTTGCGCAGGAATTCTTTAACGCATGCATATAAGAGGCGTACAAATGATAGTTATTCGTTTCTAGGCACTTTTTTATCTCTCTTATTTTCTTTAACCCTTCTTTATGAAATGCGGTAAGCACAGCCACCTCTTTCTTCACATCCAAGCCATCTATTTCTACCTCTACTTCCCTTGCATCTGCGTTCAATTTTTCTTGCTTTTCCTTTGGAAGCCATCTCCCCAAAATAACATTGAGCCTAGCGGTATCTATGGGTTTTGACAAAAAGTCATTGAATCCGTTTGCGAGGAACATCTCTTTTGTACCTGCAACTGCGTTGGCGGTTAATGCTATAATCGGCAGATCTGCATAATGAGGATTTCCATTGCCCATTTCCCTTATGAGCTTTGTGGCTTCAATGCCATCCATTTTTGGCATCATGTGATCCATAAACACCAAGTCGTAGAGGTTCTTTTTTACTTCCTCAATAGCCTCTTCGCCGCTAAAGCACAAATCGATCGTCATCTTGTAAGGCAGCATCAAGCCCTCGGCTACCTTTAAATTTGTGCCTATGTCATCAACAATGAGAATCCTAGCCTTAGGTGCGCTAAACTGTACCACAGAAATACTTTCATTTGTGCCATAGGAAAAATGGTCAAATATGCCGTTCAATATATTAGCAACAGATATGGCGTACGCAGGCATAGACAATATATCCAAATTTATGTCTGCGGGTACATGGCCAAATTCTGTTAATAAAATTATTTCTGTTTTGGATTTAAGTTCCTTTATTATCGCTTTGGCATTTTTAAGCAGGGGATAAGAAACAAACAAAAATGTATGGTCCTTAGCTTGCAGCTTTTCAAGCAAAGAATCATCGTTTTTAATTTTATGGCAAGTCACTCCCAAATTGTTCACAGTGCAAATTATTGAATCTGCGTATATTTCATTAGGCTCATAAACAAGAACGCTTTTCTCTTCTGGTTTTTCTACAGATGCTAAAGGTTCATGCGAGCATATTTTTTGCGAAAGCTTAATGGTAAACGTGCTACCCTTGCCGTACTCCGACTGAACGTTTATCTCTCCACCCATAGCATTCACAAGTTTTTTTGTTATCACAAGGCCAAGTCCTGTGCCTTCAACGCCTTTATGAGATGCCAAATCAACTTGCACAAATTCGCCAAACAGTTTCTTTAAATCTTCTGGCTTTATGCCATCTCCGCTATCTGCCACATCTATGGTTAATAAAATTGTGTCTTCTATTATTTTCCCATTCACAGAAAAAGAAACAAAGCCTTTCTTCGTATATTTCACCGCATTGTTCAACACATTGAGCAACACCTGTCTTATTCTAGTTTCGTCTCCCAAAAGATTATTGGGAATATTGCAGTCTATATTCACAACAAAACTTATATCCGAATCAACAACACGCATTTTAATGATGCTCACCACATCGTGTATCATCGAAGAGAATTGATAGTTGCCAGGGATTATTTCCAGCTTGCCGCTCTCTATTTTTGAAAAATCAAGAAGGTCGTTGATTAAAGATAAAAGATTCGCTCCGGCTTGCTTGATTGTGATAATATGCTCATGGGCAGTATCTGGTATATGCTCACGCAAGGCTAGTTCTGCCATGCCAATTATTGCGTTCATGGGCGTTCTTATTTCGTGGCTTATTCTAGCGAGAAAATCACTTTTGGCTTTTGAAGCGGCTTTCAAATCTTCCATTGTTTTGTGCAACGGTTTAAGAAGCCCAGAAATAAATATATTGAATATCACAAAAATTACAGCCATTGCCACCATCATAGCTATGAATAATCCTGTCATATTTGTTTTATAGTCGCTTATGCCGTCTGGCATAAGTGCCACAGAATACCAGCCGAGCAAAGGAACCGTGCCTATGGCAATTCTCCCAGATTTGGTATCTAAAGTTTGCTCCTCACTTGGTTTAAGATTTTTTGCGCGTTCAACAATATCAAAACCCACTTCGCTTAACTCTTCGTTAATGTGCTTTTTCGCAACCACCAGCTCAACATCTTTTGCACCTGTAATTTCTCCAAGAGCATTGAAAAAGTAAAGCTGCGCTTTGTTGGTATAACTATTATACAATGTGTTCATAAATTCCGAAAGATTTATGCCTGTTCCAAGCATTCCAATGGCTTTGTGTTTGCTATCAAAAACCGGTGCATTAATCCACAGGTTGGTCACCTTAATATCTGGATTGTAGTTGATATTAAAATTATATTTTTTTTCGGTTTCGTTGAGAGTCATTAAATACCAATAGTTATTGGGGTCTTTTGCGTCAACAAAATAAGGCGCATTGTCGTCTGAATAAAATATTCTGTCTTTATCGTTCACCCAAAAAACTGAGTTTGCCGCAAATGCTTTTCGATAGGCAGCTATTTCTTCAAAAGCTATTTTTTTGAGTTCATGATTTTCCGGGTCGGCAAAATAGCGTTGTATCAGAGGAGAGTTTGCCATTTTAAGAGCAATGGCTATCTCGCTATTTACCGATGTTTCTAGTTTTATTTGTTCAATTTCCAGTAGTTGAGTTAATTCATTGCCCTTGTTTGTTCGTATAATTTGTTGCAGAAAAAAGATAAAAATTCCACTTCCCGCTATAAAAATTGCCAAAAACAGCACAACGGAAAATATGATGAATTTATTTTGCTTCATACTCAACTATTCTTTTGGAAAGAGTTTGCGACTTCGTTGAACTTATCGGAAATTTTAAAAAATACATCCGCCAAGTTTGGGTCAAAATGGGTTCCCTTGCCTGCCATGATAATTTCAACGGCTTTTTCGTGTGTAAATGCACCTTTGTAAGGTCTCTCGGAAACCAAGGCATCGTACACATCGGCTATAGCCATAAGCCTGCCCTGAAGCGGAATGTCGGTTCCCTTCAAGCCTCTGGGATATCCGGTGCCGTCCCATTTTTCGTGGTGGGTAACAGCAAAAATCCTAGCGTGTTCCAAAAATTCGTGTTCGGTTGCATTTCGTTTTATTTTATCAATAATTTTTTCTCCGAAAGTCGTATGTTTCTTTATTTCGTTAAATTCCGCTTCTAGCAATTTACCCGGTTTTCTGAGAATATCATCTTTCACCACAATTTTGCCCACATCATGCAACTGCGAAGATAGCAATACCAAATCTATATTCCAACCACTTATTTCCTCTGCATACAAAGGGTGGTCTGATATCGCATTAATCAACAAACCCAAATAACTCTGCGTTCTTTCCAAATGCTTGCCGGTAATATCATCGCGGTTTTCCACAAGCTCTGCCATGGCCCTTAAAATGGCATTTTGAAGTTCCAAAACAGTTCTGGTTTTTGCTTCCACCAAACTCTGGAGATTTTTATTGTATTTCAAAAGTTCTTCTTTTTGCGATTCAACAAGCAAATGCGTTTCTATGCGCTTTAGCAAAAGAGGCGGGGAAAATGGCTTTGTTATGTAATCTATGGCACCCAAAGATAAACCTTCAAGTTCGCTATCGCTATCGTTTTTCGCCGTTAAAAAAATAATCGGTATATCTTTGGTCTCTTTTTTGTTTTTTATTATTTTTATCGCATCGTAGCCGTTCATCTCCGGCATTTCAACATCTAAGAGAATCATATCTGGAATGTTTTTTTCAAGCATTTTCAGCATACGGTCTCCGCTATCCACAGTAGCTACGTTATAGTGACCCGCAAGCACATTCCTGCCCATAGTTAAATTTGTGATGTTGTCATCAACAAGATATATGGTTTTGCGTTTTGTTGTGGCATTCTCATTATCCATAGTTTTTTCCTTCTGTTTATCTGTTAATATTTGCAAAAATCGGTAACAAACTCGTGTCTAAAAATTTAGAAATCCAGCCCGGCAATAAACCCATTCCAAACAAGCAAATAAAATAGAGACCCAAAACAATTTTTTCGGGTATGGTTGCTGAGGGCAGAGAAGAAAAGTGTGGATTTAAAGGACCATTCAACATTTTATTCGTGGCTTGCAAAACATAAACGGCTGTTGTGGTTATGGATAGAATAGCGAGAACCGCCACTGCTTGAACCACCGAGTTGGCTGCTCCAAGCGAACCTATGAAAATGGGGAGTTCCGCAGCAAAACCGCTGAGACCCGGCAACCCAAGCCCTGTAAAGCCCGCAATCACAAAACCAACTCCGATAAGCGGGATAACCTTCATCAAACCGCCCATCTCGTCAACCATTCTGGTATGCGTTCTGCCGTAAATCATTCCTATGCAGGCGAAGAACAAACCCGTTAAAAATCCGTGGGAGAGCATTTGCAAACTAGCTCCCTTTATGGAAATCAAATTCGCAGCGCAAAGCCCAAGGAATATAAGCCCCAAATGAGATATGGAAGAATAGGCTATTATATATTTCAAATCGCGCTGCCTGATTGCGATAAACGCAGCCGCCACCACATTGAACAGAACAAGCAAAACTATGTATGGCAGCCAGAACTTTGCGCCCTCTGGCATTAAGTACATTGCAACCCGCAAGCAGCCATAACCTCCCATTTTCATCATAACTCCAGCCGCAAACATAGACACCGCAGTTGGTGCCGCGCTATGACCATCAGGGCTCCAGTTGTGAAAGGGAAAGAGCGAACCGGAAATCGCAAAACCCACAAATAAAAGCGGGAAAGCCCACATCTGAAACTGGGTGGGCAACAGAACATCTGCAAGCCTGCGAATATCCCAGCTCCCTATATTGCTTTCAAAGTACATGGCTATAATGGCTATGAGTGCAAAGGCAGAACCTAGGGCAAGAGTTAATGTGAGTTTTTTTCCGCAATAATCACGCCTACCTGTTCCCCAGCCTGCAATCATCAAATACATCGCCAGAGCCTCTACCTCGTAGAACACCATAAATAAAAACAGATCAAAGCTCAAAAATACACCAAAAACCCCAGCACCCAAAATTTGAATCATAGCGAAAAATTCTTTGGGTCGCTCAACATTCCAGCTCATCAAAATGCCCGTGAAAACTATTATGGAAGCCAAAACGCACATTAAAATTGAGAGGGCATCTGCCCCGATTATGAACCTTATGCTAAGGGCTGGCAGCCAAGAAACATCTGTTAAGTATTGAATTTGCAGGGCATTACCAATAGGAGTGCCGGAATTCATAGCCAAGCAATATATTTTAACCGTAAAAAACGCGCACAACCCTATATTTGCAAGCGCAGAAAGAGCGTGAAACATCTTTAACGTGTGGTTTTGCTGCCTCGGTATAACCAAACTAACGAAAACCGTTAGCACTGGCAAAAACCAAATCAAATTGAGGGCAGCAGACATACCGCTAATGTAGAAATTTTCATATAATCAAATAAAATTCCGCATTTTTTAGCATTAAAAGCACATAAAACACATTTTACTGCCCTTTTGTTCAGTAATTGTGTTTTTATTAAACACATACAACCGCATATAAACGTACGAGGTTTGCATTTATTTTGTCTGAACCAAAATTTTCAGAATAAAGGCAAACAAATTTTACTCACCCTGCCAACTTCACTTTTTCTATATTATCCCAAATATGACCCATATCGGCAAAACAACATTTGATGCTAGGGCTTGCGGTGCAGGCTCTCTGAATGTTTTTTCCAATAGCCAAAGCAGCCGAATAAATCCGCTGTTTGTGGCCCCCCCCCCCCCC
>Ga0268262_10007570_pt1 | contig 10082 bp, 9 predicted proteins | sample TergutNc150P3_FD_190354 | JGI IMG/M metagenome (GOLD analysis project Ga0268262, IMG submission 190354) | Nasutitermes corniger P3 segment gut microbial community from laboratory colony in Florida, USA - Nc150 P3 (SPAdes) (version 2) | ecosystem: Host-associated > Arthropoda: Insects > Digestive...
CCAGCCTTTCCCGCTGTGGGAAATGTTATTCAGAAGTATTTGTTCGAGGATTACACAGGTCATACCTGCAATAACTGTCCCGAGGGAGCGGCAATTCTGCGAACGCTGAAATCCGCAATGGGCGATACGCTGATACCGATGGCGGTGCATGTCGGGGCAACTGCCAAACCCATATCTGGAACGGGTTCTTGTGCATTCAGCACCGATTTCCGCACGCCAACAGGCAATGCCTATGCGGACGAATTTAACATCGAAAATAATCCTTCGTGCATGATTAACCGCAGGATTTTTGATGGGAACCGCGTCTTAAAAGGCATTACGGCTTGGGAAACGACTGTGAAAAGCATGTCCCGTCCCGCTCCGACTATGGCGATACAGATTATCCCCGTACACCGCAACGATACGACGTATATTTTTATCAAAACCACGTTGTTGTCGGCGGTTTCAAGCAAGTTGAGGTTGTGTGCCGTTTTGGTGGAAAGCGGCATTGTCGCTCCGCAAAAGAACAGCAAATCAGCTTTGGGAAGTGTGCCGAATATTTGCGATTATGTTCATAATCACGTACTTCGAACTACAATTTCGCCTCTATGGGGGGAAAATATTGAGTTGTCTCAAAAGGACGATACGTTAATTAAAGCATATTCTTTATTGCTTGCGGGAACGACTTGGAATAAGGCAAATTGCCACATCATCGCTTATATTTACGATGAAGACAGCAAGGAAATTTTGCAGGTGGAAGAGGCGGAGTTAATGGAATAGTTGAAAATTGAAAGTTTTTTGCACTGTTACCAAAAAATCTTTTTTCTCTTTTTGATGTCTGCGACAGAATTATAGTTAAACAATTTAACCTCGCCTGATGGCTTAACAACGGTTAGTTGTAATGTCTGTGATGGTTTAGATATTCTATCTCCTATTTTTACATACTCAAAAAAATCAGTCCGTCTACACCATCCTAATACATAAATTTCTCTAACAGAACCAGTAGAATTGACTATCCCAAATAATTGGAATAACATCACGCATGAATAAAATACCACGCCTATCCTTATTTACAACAGTACCATATATTTCAATTTCTGTATCTCTTTTAATATCCCTATTATCTGCCCATTTATCAAGAACTTCAAATAGCAACACAATGGAAATAGCGATTGCTAATATTATCCATCCTTTTTTCCTAATTTCCATAAGAATTATTTATTTTCAATAATTAATCCCGTCTAATCGTAATAGACCCTTTACGCATAAACTGTTCACCCTCATGCGTAAACTGGAAAATATAGTAATATAAACCGTCCGGCAAACCGCGACCGTCCCATTTGTTGTCGTAAGCAGATTTGCTGTACACCACTTTGCCGTCTTTTGCATATATGTACAATTGCGTTGCCGTTACAATCTCCAAATTTTTGATGACAAAACAATCATTTATCCCGTCCCCGTTGGGCGTGATAATGTTGGGAATGCCTAATTTCGGTTGTTTTGAAGTTTCTTCCGTATTGTGTTCTTCTTTGTTTTCCGCAACAGTTTCTTTTTCTTTTGCAGATTGGGTTGCCGTTTCTTTTTGGATTGGCGGAACAGACGGCTGCTGTGCCGTTTCTTTGGGTTGAGATGCTGTTTCCCTGTCCGCAGAACTCAAATCTGCTGAATTAGCAACCGTATTTATTGCGGGCGGAATTGCATTGGGAATTTCCTCTGTCCGATTTTCTTTAACCGTAACTATATCAGAATTTTCCGTTTGTAAAATTTTATCGGAAACGGAAATATTTGTCCCTGTCCCGTTTTCTCTTGCTGTTTCCGAAATGGGCGGTGTTTCCGTTTCGGAAAGGTTGAGGGCGGTTTCCGTGATTGCAGGTGCTTGTTGCTGAGCCGTTTGCAAATTATCTTGTTGATTATCAATCGCAAAATAGACCGCCGCCGCAATTCCTGTTGCAACGATAGCCGTAATGGCGATTTTCCCCACCACGCTGCCCGCAAATTGCGAAAATGCAGACGTATTTCCCGCTGCCGAACCCGCATTCACGCCTTGCATCGCGTCCAAACGGGACGACAGCCTGTCCCAGCAGTCCAAAGAGGGCTGTTCGGTGTGATTGCGAAGCAATTCCTGTAATTGTTTATCAAAATTTTTATTCATAACTATCTGTATGCCTTTAATTTATCCTGTAATGTTTTTCTCGCACGTGCCAATTGCGATTTCACTGTTCCCATGTTTATATTGAGCATTTCTGCAATTTCTTCGTACGAATATCCCTCAATGGCGTGGAGGTTGAACACGGTACGGCAACCGTCCGACAATTGTTGTATCTGCTTCATGATTTCCTTTACGGCGACATGGCTGTAAGTGAAATTTTGAGCCGTTGCAACTTCTGCCTGATACATCGTCTCTTCCGTTTCCTGCTGAAAATAATGTTCGCCATTCGTCCGCATGGTAGAAATGGCGGTATTGACCATTATTTTCCGCATCCAGCCTTCAAAAGAGCCTTCGTATTTGTACGTCTGTATATTTTCAAAAATACTCATAAATCCCACAATCATAACATCTTCTGCTTCTGCTCGGGTAGGCATGAACCGAAAACACAAGGCAAAAAACAAACGGCTGTACTTCTCGTACAATTGTTTTTGAGCAGTCCTGTTGCCTGCCATGCAGCCCTCGATTAATTTCTCTTCCGACATCATACATTCTAACTCATAGACGCAAAAAATGGGCAAAATGTTGTCATCGGGAAAAAATTTTTTTTGCTTTTTGCATCCACGCCTTGCCGTAACGTCGTGTTAGCGGTTCTGAAAGATAATCGAACACGGTGATTTTCAGATTTTTACCATGTCTTCGAGCCGCCTCGCACACCTCCCATTGATGATAGTCCAGACGCTCATAATAGTCGAATTTTTTAATCCGAATGGGGTATAAATGGCATGAAATCGGCTTTTGGAAGTCAATTTTCCCCTCCAAAAAGGCTTTTTCGACGGCACATTTGGAAGCATTTTCGTCAAAATAGACAAAAGCGCATTCTTTGTCGTTAATCAGGGGGGTAACCAAGTTGCCGTCCGCATCGTAATCGAACACGCCGTTTTGCTCAACTACCTGTATGCCAGCCTGTAACATGTATGGTTTTATGCTGTCGAAATAGTCTTCGAGTATGGAAATTTCCTCTTCTTCGAGCGGAGCGCCCGCATCGCCTTCTACGCAACACAATCCATTGCAGGCTGAAAAATCACAGGCAAAATATTCATTCAGCACGGCATCGGCAATAAGAACATGGTCTATTGATAACATTTTTTTTGCTAATTTTGAAAAAACTATTTAGATAAAACGTATAATGTAGTGTAAAAATTGCAATTCGGATAATTTTATCTCAATTCTCAATTTAAAATTGTATCTTTGCAAATTTATAATCGCCAAAACAAACCGTCCTCTTATGCATGCTAATCGTTTAATCAGAAAAGTCACGATTCAATGCAACCATGACCTGCTAATTACAATGGATGCAATAAAATAAGGTGTAACGGCAGTCCAAAATATCTTAACAATGTAGCGGGAATATCTACGGAAACAATGTTTAAAGGTATGCATGAACGGCATCCAAACAAGGCACGGGTTTTCGGCAGTAAAAACCGATTGGGAACGGGTAGAAACGATAGTGGCAAGGTATGGGAAGAAAAGCCCGCCCGTAACAAACGAAGCGTATGGATTGTCCCGACACGAGGATTTAAAGGAGCGCACTTTGCAACGTATTCGCCTGATTTGATACGGACTTGCATCGAAGCGGGCTGTACGTCTGGTGGTGTTGTGTTGGACCCGTTCATGGGGGCGGGGACTACGGCACTTGTGGCAAGGTACCTACGTAGGGATTAAACTGAATGAAGATTATGTGAGGCGGGCTGAGGAGAGGTTGAGGAAACAATAAACGCAGAAAACATGTACAATTTGATTAAAAAATGTGTACGATTTGATTTCCCGATTATAAATACAAAAAATAAACAACCTTACATTTTCAACTTCCACCCCAAAGTAAGCACAAAATACTGACTTGTAATTCTGCTTGCATAGGGATTGAGCGACTCATGATTATAAAAAACATCTTTATCTTGACTAAACCTGTACATGTAAGCAAAATCTGCGAAGAAAATCTTTGCCTTGTAACCGATACCGCCCGAAACCGTATATAAAGAACCGTCTTTCACCGAACCGTTTATGTTCGCATTTTTATACGGATTGGTAGAATAGGAACCACCCACCCGAAAAACAACAGGCGACAAATTTAATTCACCACCTATCCTAAAAGTGTGAGTGCCTGTGTAATACGTTTTTATATTTTTGTTTTCGTTTTTGAAATCGTAGGTGTTGGATTCAAGTTCAGAGGTTGAATAATCGGCGTATTCGTAATCAAGATTGATAAATCCGTGATTTTTATAGATAAAGGCAACGTTTGCTGTTGCACGGTAAGGCGTACGAAGTCCGTAATTGAAAATGCCGTTTTCATCAACGTACAAATCGCGGGTAGAATCTACGGGCAACCACACATCGATAGAGGACGTATATGTTTCTTTAACGCGTGGATATTTGGTTGGAGTATGAAATGCTGCGCCAACACGCAGAAAATCAAGCGGTTGATAAATAATTCCCAATTTTAAATTTATCCCCGTTGCCTTGGAAATGAAATTTTCACTGCAAATAAGCGAATCATAAAACGGATTGCTCGACTCGGTATAGTTTATATCCTGCCTGTAATCGAAAAAAGGTATGCCGATTGTCGCACCTAAAAACAACTTATCGTTGTAGTTACCGCCGAAAGAAAACACGTATTCATTCAAATAACCGCTTTCTTTTTTGATAAACTGCTGGTCTAAATCTATATCCTCAGGCACTGAATATATGTCATTGAATTGAAGGTAGTTAGTCATTCCTTCGTTGCTGCCCATCGCCACGGTTGTATTTCTGTATCTTGCCAAATTGTTCATTCCTGTGCCGAATTGAACCGCTTTCCACTTGGTTGAAGGATTGGGCGTAAATACAAAAACAACACCTATATTGTTGAGGTTGAACGGATAATCTGTTCCTTTCCGCTGTTCTCCGTTGTAGGTAGAGACGTTTTTATTGTAAATCTGAACGGGACTGAACGAAAATTCAAACCGTTTGAACAGACCGAGACCCGCAGGATTGCCCGCACTCAAACACGAAAAATCACTTCCAAATGCCCCCATAGAGCCTGATAATGAGGTATATCGAGCCGAACCCGCAGGCAAATACTGTGAATATCGAAATGCGTCTCTTTCATTTTGTGCCGTTGCGCACATTGCTGTTGCTAACAAGATTAGCGTTATTCCAATTACTTTGTTCATATCGTATTTTTTTATTTTTTGTGATTAAATTTTACTATATTATCTTCTGGGAGAACTGCTTCCGCCGCCAGACCGTGAACCGCCGCTTGAACTTCCAGACGAAGACCCGCCGCTGCTTCTTGAGGGCGAACTGCTTCCGCTCGAAGACGGACGGCTGTAAGAAGACGATGAACCACTGCTTGGTGTCGAGCGGTTGTTGTAAGTGGTTGAGGAACTGTTATTTCTGCTCGGTGTAGATTGCGATGAACGGTTGTTTGAGGGCGAAGAAACGCCACCGTTGTTGTCCGGCATCGAACGGTTGGAAGAGGGTGATGATACTTCCCGATTATTATTGTTATTCGGTACGGAACGGTTGTTGTTGCCGTTGTTGTTGGACGGATTGTTTTGCCTGCCATCAACATTTCCATTATTATATTGGCGGTTGTTGTTGTTCGGCATTTGGTTTTCGCTGTTTCTTACATTATTATTATAGTTCGGATTGTCAGATGGCATTCTTCCGTTGTTCACACCTGAATTTCCTCTGTTATTGTCCGAAGGATTTCTGTTGTTGTCGGACGAACCCCGATTATTCTCCATAGAACCTTGATTGTTGCTTGACGACCCTCTATTATTGTCCATCGACCCTCTATTGTTATCAGACGACCCTCTATTGTTGTCCATCGAACCCCGATTATTATCGGACGAGCCTCTATTATTCTCCATAGAGCCGTGATTGTTATCGCCTCTATTGTTGTTGTCCGAGCCGTTTCGGGTATTAGTCCCCGTTCCCATTGCGGGCGAGCCTGCTGAACGGGCATTGCCATTTTCCCGTGTATTTCCCGTTGCGGAATTGGCGGGATTGCTTGTTTCTTGCCGTGTATTTCCGCCTCGCATGGAGGTGTTGCCTCGCATGGCATTTTCGTAGCGGTCGCCGAACGATTCCCTTGTATTCCGCGGTTGCAATGCCGAGCCTACTCTGGTGTTGCTGTTCATGTTCATATTTGAACTTGAACGGGTTGAATTTGAACGGGTTGCGCTTGTAATTCCGCCTTGCATTGAATTTCTATGTCCGTAGGAAAAACTGCGGTTTCTGTCGAAACTGTTGTGGTAATAATCGCCGAAGAAATACCGTGCATGTGGACGATGAAAGCCAGGGTGGTGGCAGAACGGCGAAAACGGTCTGTAATAGAACGAGGAATAGAACGGCGTGTAGAAATACGGGTTATATCCCCATGTTGTTCCCCACCAGAAGTTGTATCCCAGATAAATGCTTGTACCCCAAGAATATGGATTGTAGGTGTACCAGTAAAGGTTGGTAAAAAACGGGTCGTAATAGCCGAAACCCGTATTTACGCCGTAAAATCTCCGCAGCCGAGCCGTATAGGCGTAATCGTAATAATTGGACTCGTCGAAGTAATAATTGTTGGTTACAAACGTATTTCCGCCATCTGAATATTGTTCAGAATTGGAATAGTTATTATCATTGTTTTGATAATAGTTTTGCCCGTTATCCGAATAATTATTCTGTTGATAATAGGCATTCGACTGTGTTTGCGTAGATTGTGAAACTTGTTTGGGCGTATTTCTTTTCGCCATTTTCGTTCTCAATTCCGATGTGGTGTAATATCCGTCATCGGTTACTAATGAAGATGTTAATGAACACGAAACCATTAATAGAGAAACTGTTGCTGCTGTTGAGATGAACTTTTTCATATCGGTACTCCTTTCTTGTTTATTATTAATATTAGCATTGTAACGTACAACGTGTACGTTTTATTATCTATAATTCAAAAATCATACCAAAGTTTTGGTTTAGGGAAAAAAAATCAAATGTGCAATTTTCAATTAAAAATGGTATCTTTGCAAACTTCTTAATTAACAATGTAAATAAATGAGAAAATTAATTATTTCAATACTGTTGTTGTGCAGTTTGGGGGCAAAATCGCAAATAACGCTGGAGTATTGTCAGCAAAAGGCGCGGGAACATTATCCCTTGATTGCCAATTTCAATCTGATTGAACAGGCGAAAACATACAATATTTCCAACGCAAACCGCAATTATTTACCGCAATTGTCCCTCAACGCAAAAGCAACGCTGCAATCGGAAGTTACCAAATTTCCCGAATTTCCCAAACTACCCTTCGGTTTGGGTAGTTTTGAAATGCCCGAACTGAAAAAAGACCAGTATGCAATCACGCTCGATTTGACGCAAACCATTTGGGACGGCGGAACAATCTACGTTGCCAACAAATTGACGAAAGCACAGTACGAAATTGATAAAAACAGTCTGGAAACAAATTTATATGCACTGCGTGAACGCATTAGCGGACTGTATTTCGGCATTTTGCTGTTGAAGGAACAGATTATTTTGGCGGATTTAATGGAGGCGGAATTGAACAGAAATCAGAAAAAGGTGGAAACCTGCATTCAGAACGGCGTTGCCAACAAGGCGGATTTGAATATGGTGAAAGTCGCCATGCTGAATAACAGGCAGAAACAGGAAGAACTGCATGCAAGCTGCGATGCCTACTGCCAAATGCTTTCTGCCTTTGTCGGAGAAAATATTACGGGCGATACGCCGCTGGAAATGCCTGTGTATCTGAACAGTCAGACCCATTTTTCCAACAATCTGGAACGGCGACCTGAAATGAAACTCTTCGAGGCACAAATCACACTATTTGAGACCAATAAAAAGATGTTGCAGGCAAAGAACATGCCCAAAATCGGGTTGTTTGCACAGGGTGGTTACGGTCGTCCCACCTTGAACATGCTTTCCAACGATTTTTCGTTTTATGCTATCGGAGGCGTGCAATTGAGGTGGAATTTCGGCGGATTGTATTCGTTTTCAAATGAGAAAAATCAGATTTCCAACGCTCAACAGACCGTAGAAATACAAAAAGAAACCTTTATTTTCAACAGCAATCTGCAATTAAACCAGCAAAAAGCAGATATTGACCGTCTGCAAAAACAATTGGATTTGGACGATGAAATTATTGGTCTGAAAACCGAAATCAAAACCAGCACCGAAGCCAAAATGGAAGACGGTACGGCAACCGTCAATGATTTAATGAAAGAGGTTACGGAAGAAAATATTGCCAGACAAAATAAACTGTTGCGGCAAATACAATTGCTGATGATGATTGATAATTATAATAATGTGGTAGGGAGGTAGTTACGAGTTACAAGTTACGAGTTACAAGTTACGAGTTACAAGTTACGAGAATAAAGCAGAAAAAATTAAAATAAGATAAAGACATGAAACAGTTTTTTTTAATAATTACAGCGGGTGTGTTGTTTGCAGGTTGCAGAAACAGCCATCAATACGATGCTTCGGGGGTGTTTGAGGCTACGGAAATTGTTGTCTCTTCGGAGGCAAATGGAAAGATACTTTTTCTAAATCTGGAAGAGGGTCAAAAGTTGGATTTAAACCAACAGGTAGGACAGATTGACACCGTGCAACTGTTTCTGAAAAAAGAGCAGTTGTTGTTCAGTTCCAAATCTTTACAGTCCCGCAAACAAGATGTAAACACGCAACTCGCCGCTCTGACTGAACAGTTGGCAACCGCCCGAAAAGAAGTGGCTCGCGTACAGCGGTTGCTGGCAAACGATGCCGCAAACAAAAAACAATTGGACGATGCCAATGCACAAGTCGCTGTGTTAGAAAAGCAAATTACGGCACAGACCGTCCTTTTGGAAAAAGGAAATAATGCGGTAGGGGCGGACAATTCGTCTTTGGCAATCCAGGTTGCGCAGATAGAAGATATGTTGGCGAAAAGCAAGATTATCAGTCCGATAGCGGGAACGGTCATCGCAAAATACACACAACAGGGGGAAATCACCATGCAGGGAAAACCCATTTTCAAAATTGCTGATTTGGAAAATATGATTTTGCGCATCTACATCACATCGGAACAATTGACGCAGTTGCAGTTAGGACAGGAAATTTCCATTTTTGCCGATTTTGGCAAGGAACGGCGAACCTACAAGGGGACGGTCTGCTGGATAAGTTCGCAGGCGGAATTCACCCCGAAATCCATTCAGATAAAGGACGACAGGGACAATCTGGTCTATGCCGTGAAGGCAAGTGTGAAAAATGACGGGTATTTGAAAATTGGCATGTATGCGGAGGTTGTTTTCGGTGAATAATGAACAATTATTTTTTTTTGAAAATTTTTTCCCCAAAAAACTTGTATTTCTCCATATTTTTTCATATATTTGCAAACGGAGCAGAAAAGACCTGCTTTTTATTTTTTAACAGTCTAAATACTTGTAAATGTATAAGATAACGAAGCATCCAATTTTAGATATTTCCGAAAAGGAAAGCGTGTCATTCTTGTTTAACGGCGTAGAAGTTCGGGGCGAGAAAGGTTATACCATTGCGGCAGCCTTGCATCAGGCGGGCTATACCGTTCATAGTGAAAGTGTTGCGGGTCGTTGCCGAAGTTTGGCGTGCGGCATCGGGAAGTGCGGAGCATGCGAAATGCTGGTTGATGGTGTTGTGCGGAGAATTTGCATCACCTTAGCCGACGGCGTGAAAGAGGTGAAAACCATCGGGAAAGATTTTCAACCGCAACAGATTGAAAATCCGCAAAATGAAATCCGCATACATAAAACAACCGTTGCGATTGTCGGTGCGGGTCCTGCGGGATTGGCGTGCAGGGAAAAGTTAAACGAGTTCAAAATTTCCAATCTGGTGATTGACAACAACGCGGTAATCGGCGGACAGTTCAACATGCAGACGCACCAGTTTTTCTTTTTTGAAAAAG
>Ga0268262_10007571_pt1 | contig 10081 bp, 6 predicted proteins | sample TergutNc150P3_FD_190354 | JGI IMG/M metagenome (GOLD analysis project Ga0268262, IMG submission 190354) | Nasutitermes corniger P3 segment gut microbial community from laboratory colony in Florida, USA - Nc150 P3 (SPAdes) (version 2) | ecosystem: Host-associated > Arthropoda: Insects > Digestive...
TAACGCCATCGCTATGGCCTCCTCTCGATTGATTATCTCAATATTTGACAGACAAGGAGAAACGGGGTAAAATAATTGAGATAATCAATCGAGAGGAGGCCATAGCGATGGCGTTAGACACTTTGGCAAATATCACGCAAGACGAAGTAGAATATGCGCGCTTGTGTAATCTGATAAAAAGCGAACTTGACTATCAAACCGGAATGGTAGAAGCCGAGCGAAGAGGGCTTGCCAAAGGCCATGACGAAGGACTTACCGAAGGATTTACTAAAGCCAGTCTTGACATTGCCCAAAAGATGAAAACAATGGGCTTTTTGGCGGAACAGATACAAGCCGTCACCGGCCTCCCTTTGGAAACTATTACACAATTCAAATAACAAGTAACAAAGTTATTATTAGCAAGCATTGCATGTTACCAACACACTCTGTCTGCTAACTTTGCTTTTAAATTGCACCTAACGACACCATATATAGTGTAGGTCGCTTGTCAGCGACGTTATGCAGATTCAATTTCAGTCACCGTTGCGTGTTCTATTTGTTATATGCCGTTGTATTTTGCTATTATTTCTGAAATAATCTTTATTATGAAGCACATCAAAAAAAATCCACATAATGACCCCGTAATTAATCTTCGCCAATTATTTGAAATACAAATATTTTTTAATTGTAATATGCCATCTATTCCTAATATCAACATAGATAAAAATGCAAATAAAAATAATTTTATTAGATTATATTTTAATAATGAATTAGAAAAAATAATCCCCATTATATATCCTATAAACAATCCTGAACAACGAGCACAAATCGGGAATTGATAACCTCTAAAAAAGAAACTTCGTTTCTGCAATTGATGACAGCCAGTTTTTGCCCCCAATCGCATAAACAAAATCCATGTTTTTATTTTAATATTTAAATTTACGTCCACAATCGTCACAAATCCATAAAATAGTTGTTGTTACTTTTCCCGAAATCATTGAGCATAGATCACAAGGAAAGCATAAACTTCCACATAAAAATCCTTTGCAAAAATCATTGTCTTTGTTGGTATGAATATTTGAGATAGCATGTACATTTTTAGAATAACATTTTGGACAAGTCATTGAATGCTCTTTATTAATCAATTTTCTTATAGTCCCCTTTCAAAAATGCTTTTGCCCTCTGTTCCGAATATGGGTGAGTGCTTAAAAAAACCGTCCATTTGCTGTCATTAGAAATTGAAGCCATCCGTTTCCAAAAATCATATCCTTTGGTGGTATCATACTTAACGCTGTCCGCATACATTGCGCCAATTTTATCCGCTTTTTCTTCCTGTGATCTATTGTATTTTAATAAAGCCAATTCTCCGCTCAATCCAAATATTAATTGAAATAATTCCTTGTCTGATATTTCTTTATCTGAAATTTCCTCAGTTCTCAATCTCTTGTTTTTCTTTTGTGCAATAAATGATGCAACTCGTTCAATTATTGGTTCCATAACAATTTTTGTTCCAACTTGTTTTTTTATATGGTTTTCTGTTATATGAGCTATTTCATGTCCAATAACCAATGCCAATTCATCATCATTTTGACAAAAATCTATAATGCCTCTATTTATGATTATTATACCATCCAGCGCCGCGAAAGCATTCACTTCACTTGAATTTTGTACATATATTCGCCAGTTATATTTTTTTCGGTCTTTTGAAAGATGTTGCGACTGTAATAATTTATCGAATATATTTTTTGTTCGTTGATATTGCTTGTCATTTTTTTTGTCTATATATTTACCGTTTTTTAATCCTGCCTTGATTTCATCTTCCCAATATTTTACCATCTCCTTTATGGTTCTCCTATATTGGACATATAGTCCCCATGCTTCTTTAGCAGCTTCTTCAACTGAATTTTTACCAGTATCCTGGGAAGCATCATTATCCTGAGAAAACAAATTCGGGGTAGCTATAAAACCAAGCAATAAAAAAACTAATATGATTTTCTTCATTTTTCAAAATCCTCCTGTAATTGTTATTGTAGATGCCGCAACATGTATGCTGCGGCATCCATTTATTTTCGTTACTGCTGATACACTTTAATGCCGTAAGTGCCGGTTTTAGAAATGCTACCCAGGACGTATGCTTCGACTTTGAGGTAAACCGTACCGCTAACCCCCGAAATGGTTTTTGGCGTTGTCCAGCCAAAGTCAGTATTTTGAATACTGGTGATAGGTGTTCCATCACTCGTGAATGCGGAAACTTTTATATCCCCTGTATAGGTGCTTCCATCCGGTTTCTGATAATAATCGGCCCACTGTACGTTATAGGTTGTTCCGCTTACTGCCGTAAATTTGTACCAGTCTACCTGCGTTGTCATGCTTAAAGTGCTTTCGGTTATTGCGGCTCCAATAATCAGTTCTGTTCCGACGCTTGTACTTGGCACTGTATCGGACTGTTTCGCGTCAGACTTATCCCCTTCTCCGACACTATTGTAAGCCGCGACTTTATACCAATAAGTACTACCGGCGCTGACATTCGTATCGGTATAGCGTGTTGTTAAATAGCTTGTAATGTCCGCGCCAATCTGAGTATATGTCCCTGTTTCGGAGCTTGAACGGTACACCCGGTAACCGCTAACTCCGCTGGTGGAAAGCACGGAATTCCATGAAATGACTACGGTTTGACTGGGTGTGGCGCTTATGGAAGAAATCGTAATAGGAATCTGCGGAACAACGATTGCCGGATTGTAAAACCTTATTGCGTATGTTCCGGCGTAACTGGCAGAAGAACTATAAGGTTCAACTTTGAGGTAAACCGTCCCGCTTACTCCTGAAATAGTTCTTGGATTTGTCCAGCCCGAGGTTGCTCCATTGATGGTAGATATATTTGTCGTACCATTGCTTTGATAGGCGGTAACTTTTATCCAAGCCGTGTAATCAGCGCTAACATCTTCATCTTTCCATTGTACGCGATAACTCGTTCCGCTTGTTGCCTCGAACTTGTACCACTTTGCCTCTCCTGTAGCAACAGAGCCGTCTTTCCATTGGGTAGTTAAGAGAGAAATTGCCAGTCCATTACTTGAACCATCGGGTGTGGCTTCTTTCCATGTTCCATTCCAATTATTTTCACCGGTGCCGGAATCGCCGCTGATTTCGAGATTGCCGGAGACAAGTTTAATAGTTAATGGTCCTCCTGTGGCGGGGTTGGTTGATGATGCGATTGTGTATATATCACCGGATACGTCTGTAAGGTTCCAAAAATTCAATTGATTGCTGGCTTTGAGGCTTATTGAAGTAAAAGTTAGTGTGTTTGCGTATTCATCCCTTTTCCATAATCCAATAAAACCGGAAGGAAATTCGGATCTCTTTTTCCATGTTCCGTTCCAATTGTTTTCACCGGTGCCTGAATCGCCGCTAATTTCGATATTACCGGAGACAAGCTTGATAGTTATTGTACTCCTGTTACCTGTAGCAGTGGGGTATTTAGACGTATAATCATCGCCGGAGACGACTTCAAGATCCCAGGCAAGGTCTTGATTGCTGGCTTTGAGAGTTGTCGAAGTAAAAGTTAGCGTGTTTGTGAATTCATCTCTTTGCCATAATCCGATAAAACCGGAAGGAAATGTGGGTAATATAGGTAATGAAGGTTCTGCTCTATATATAGCTACCGTTTTTTCGCCGCTTTCAATGCCGGTTTTGTTAATTTTTACCTTAACCGTTCCCGCTTTACTGACCGTGATACTCAGATTCCAATCTGTGCCGCCGCCGGTTAAAGTTCCCTTGCTTGCTATAGCTGTATCGGCAATAATAGTGATATTTTCGGCTGTTAAACCTACCGCCTCGCTGAAAACAAAGTTCAGTTGGGTAGTAGTCGCCGTATCAGACGTACCGTTTGCCGTAACGGTGTAAGTGGTGTAAGTAATGACTGGATTTTTTAAAAATATTATTTCTGGTAAGTCTTCTTCATAATCGGCAGGCTGCTTCAGCTTTGTACCATTTTGGTTTATTAACCAATCATCTATATCAGATAAACTTATAGGTTCCGCAAGTATGTTTTGAATTATTATTACAGAGTGGTTTGAATCATTGAAAGTTAAACTAGCTTCAGTGTCAAACTCTTCGCTTAACGCTTCTTTTATGCTGGGCCACCACATATTTATATTACTACCGGAATATGTTGCTGTTGTTTTCAAAGAACTTGACATTGTTCCCGTACTTGCATTAATGGTAAAGGTAATTTCTACTACCGAATTAATAGTAATACCTTCTTTTGTTTGTGTTTCAGTGTATAATCCGTTCCATGTGCCGTTTATTTGAGACAGACTTGTAACATTTGTCCAGGTATCTGCCCCTTTATATACTGTTACCGTTTTTTCACCGTTTTCAATGCCGGCTTTGGCAATTTTTACCTTAACCGCTCCCCCGGGAGAAACTAATGTAATGCTCAGACTCCAATTTATGCCGTTGCCGGTTAAAGTTCCCTTGCTTACTGTACCTGCATAGGGGATAATAATGATGTCCTCGGCTGTTAAGCCACTTACCGCCATACTGAAAACAAAGTTAATTTTGGTTGTTGTCTCAGTATCGTTACCGTCCGCTGTCACGGTGTAAGTGATGTCGGATATATCGTTCGTGCCGTTGTTGCAACTAATAAGAGTCATCCCAAATACCAGTACCATAACCAGCATTCCCAACCAGAATCTTTTGTTTGCCATCGTTTTCTCCTTATATGTCTAAATAGACATATTTTATGTATTTTATATCTATACAGATTGAATAGTCAAAAGGTTTTCTGTCTATTTAGACATTTTTTTGCGTTTTTTCTTCTAAAATATGGCTTGATATGAATGACGATGCTTCAATTTTTTGGGAAAACGTCAAAAAAGAGATAAAATCACAAAATACCACCCAGGAGTGGGTAGCAAAAAATTCCGGTATTAGTTTCAATACTTTTCAGGGGTGGATTTCAAAAGGCATATATCCACGGGTTAATGAGGCAATACGCATAGCGGTTTCGCTTAATACATCTGTTGAGTATCTTGTTAATGGGGCGGTTCAAAACAGTAAAAATTCAATAGAAGTTATTTGCCAACATCTGCCCAAAATCCAGGAACATCTGGAATACATAAAAGACGCGGTTAAAGAACTTCAATGAACCTCACACAACCGGCACCAACCACCCCTTGGTGTCGGGCAGAGTGCCGTACTGGATGCCTTTGATGGTGTTCTGAATTTCGGCGGTAAACTCGCCGGCCTTGCCGTTGTTAAAGACGGTTTTTTTGCCCTGCCAGGTAAGAGACGTAATGGGTGTCGCGCCGGCGGCTGTTCCGCTGACGAAACATTCCCTGGTTTCTTCAAGCGCTTCTTCAATGGCAATTTTTCGCTCGTTTGTTTTTATGCCGCGATCGCGGGCAAGCTCAATGATGCTGGCGCGGGTAATGCCCGGCAGAATCGTGTCGCCCAATTCCGGCGTTGCCAACTCGCCCGACTTCAGATAAAAGAAGATGTTGCAGGATGAGCCTTCTTCAATGTACTTGCGGTGAACCGCGTCAAGAAACACACATTCCATATAACCGGCGTCCACTGCCTCATGTTTTGCCAGAGCCGCTATCGCGTAATTGGAGCAGGCTTTTATCCAGCCGGTGCCTTTGGGCGTCGCCCGGATCCGCTCGGTGACCACCGCGTCTGAATTGCCGCCTGAAAAATAAGAGCTGACCGGCGTATTAATCACCATGACCCAGGGTTCTTTGGAAATATTCACGCCAATTCCCCCTTCGGCAAGGGTAAAGGGCCGTATATACACCGAGTCGGCGCTCATAAACGAATCTTTTTCCCATTCCGGCCTGTACCTGGGGCAGAATCCCAGCTTGGCATTACGTTTAACGGTTTCGACACAGGCTTTCACAAAAAGATCTTCGGGGAAAGGCGGCATAAACAGTCCTTTCATGGACCGGTAAAACCGCGCCGCATTCCGGTCAGGCCGGAAAATTGCCAGGCCGCCGTTTTTCTGGGGCAGGGCTTTTATTCCCTCAAAGCAGGCCAGACCGTACTGACTGGTATAGTTTACCAGCGGCATATCGTCATAATAATTCCGTGAATTTTCAATTTTGTTCCTGTCTTCCTCGCTCATCGCCGCTTCCGCTTCAGCCGTTTTGTGAGGTTTTTCCAGGTACTCTTCACTCCATTTTCCGCCGGAAAACTTCGCCCGGTAAGCAATGGGATACGAATTTAACGCAAATGCCATAGTGGTCTCCTGGACATAAATATACTAAAAAGCGAAATAAAAAGTAAAGAAGGCGTTGGGAAGTTTTTACAATACAGGATATAAAACTTCTGGTTTTTACATAGTTTTTACAGTATAAGATATAAAACCCTTGATTTTTGTACAGTTTTTACAGTATACTGTAAAAAAAGGGAAAAATATGATAAATCGGCCCGAATACCTCAAAAAACTGCTCGGTTTTAAGGATAAACAGCTTATCAAGATAGTAACCGGCGTGCGCCGGTGCGGTAAATCTACCTTGTTTGAACTGTACCAGAATGAACTTTTAAGGCTCGGTGTAAAGCCTGAACAAATCCAAAGCATTAACCTGGAAGAACCCGATTACCGGGAGTTTCTTGATTGGGAAAAACTCTACGATACCATTAACGCCCGGCTTATAAAAAACAAACAGAATTATATTTTTTTGGATGAGATTCAGAATGTGAAAGATTTTCAGCGGGCAGCGGATGGATTGTTTATCAAAAAAAATGTTGATTTGTACCTTACCGGCTCAAATTCCAAAATGCAGTCCGGCGAATGGGCGACGCTCCTTTCCGGCCGTTATGTGGAGATACATATGTTTCCGTTATCATTCAGGGAATATGTATCGGCGGATGATTCCGGGCTGTCACACGATAAATTATTTGCGCATTATCTTGAATATGGCTCCTTTCCCTTTGTGTTTAATTTTCGTAATTTTTCAGATAATGCCCTGAATGCCGATGGCTGGGATAAATCAAGCGTTCGCGATTACCTTTCCGGTATCTATAGCACCATCGTCTTAAAGGATATTGTCGAAAACAAAAACATAAAAGAAGCCGGAAGACTGGAGCGGGTTATTAAATTCATGGCCGATACGATTGGATCGGAAACTTCGATAAAACGGATAAGCGATATGCTGACTTCTGATGGTATTAAAATTCTGCCGCTTACCGTTGAAAATTATCTTGACGCTTTCCGTGACAGTTATATTCTGTACAAAGCGGACAGGTATGACATTAAAGGCAGAAAGCTCTTAAAAACGCTCAATAAATATTACATGGTTGATATGGGACTGCGCCGGCTTTTGCTGGGCAATAAAGCGGCAGACAGCGGACATATACTGGAAAATATTGTCTATCTTGAACTACTGCGCCGGGGCTATAAAGTCTATATCGGCAAGGTTGACGACAAAGAAGTAGATTTCGCGGCGGAAGGGCCGGACGGCGCCGAATATTATCAGGTATCTGAAACGGTACACGGCAAGGAAACGCTTGCGCGGGAACTTGCCCCGTTTGAAATGATACGCAATCATAACCCCAAATTTCTGCTTACCCGCGATTACGAACCAAATACTTCGCATAACGGAATAATGCAGATAAATGTACTGGATTGGCTGCTGGGGGAATAATGCGGACAGCGTTTATGGCGTCTGTTTTTCCGAATAAGCTTCCGCAAGACCCGCCGCTTCCGCAAATTCACTGTGCAGCAAACGCTCAGCAATGGCGTCCAGCAGCTCATTGACGGGGCGTGACCATGTTTTTTCCCGCAGTTCAGCTATTACGGCTTTGGCGGTTTTCTTGTTATATTCCCCGCAGGCTTTCTGTAAAACGGCGAGCTTTTCGATCAGGTAGGGCCGGTCAATGTTTACATCCGCAGTTTCGCCGTTTATATCAACTTCCTTTGGTTTGATTTTTCCGATGAACGTCCGCAGTGAATTCAGAAAAACCGGGGTTTCGGCGGTCATTACGGCGGTATCCCGCGCCCGCCCGGCCTGTTCCAGTTTCAGCGCAGAGTCGGAAAGCGCCGTTTCGCCGATGTTGGCCAGCGCGCTTTTCATGGCATGGACATTAATAATATACGCCTGTATATCTTCCTCTTCGTAATTACCTTCTTTTTTCTGTATTGCTTCCAGTGTGGCGGCGGCTTTTTCAGCGTCCCGCGTAAAAATTTTCGCCAACTCCGGGTCGATAGATGACTGCAACGCGGCATCGCCGTTGGCAGAACTTTTCTTCAGATTATCTCTGAGATGCCGCGCGGTTTCAACCGTTTTAGCCGGATATTTGTCACGTATCAGCCTGTTGAGCGTAACGTTCAGTTGGCGTATGTCTATCGGCTTGGAAATAAAATCATCGAAACCGTTTGCCGCAAACATTTCCGCCTGCCCTGTCAGGGCGTTAGCTGTCAGCGCCACTATGGGCCGCGTATATCCCAATTCACGTAATTTTTTTGTCGTTTCTATGCCGTCCATCTTTGGCATAAAATGATCCATGAATATGATGTCATAAATCGCGTCGTTTCTGATTTTTTCAATCGCTTCAAACCCGCTGGCGGCCGTTTCAACCGACAGGCCGTAGGGGGTCATCAATCCTTTGGCGACATACAGGTTTGTTTCCACATCGTCTACAATTAACACTCTGCCGTAAGGCATATATTCGCGTATGATTTGCGGCGCTTTTTTCATTTGCGCCGCCCTGCCAAGGTTGAACAGGCCGAGGTTTTTCGCCAATTCTTTTCCCAATACGCCCGATTGGGCAATAATCCCCTGCGGCAGCCGCACGGTAAATGTCGAACCTTCGCCCGGCTTGCTTTCCACCAAAATTGCGCCGTTCATCATCCGGACGAGGTATTTCGTAATGGCCATACCCAGACCGGTGCCCACGGTTGTGCGGTTGGCTTCTATATTAAAGCGGGTATACTCTTCAAACAGTTTGTTTAACTGTTCCACAGTCATGCCCTGCCCGGTATCACTGACGCGGAAAACAAGCGTTATACCGGCGTTTTCTTCCTGCTGCGCCTCAAAGGCGACTGACAACGAGACCTCGCCTGATTCGGTATATTTAAACGCGTTGGAAAGCAGGTTGTTAAGAATCTGTTTTATGCGAAGCTCATCACCGAACAGCGTTGTCGGGATGTTTTCATCCACCTGAAGCTTAAATTCAATCGGTTTGCTGTCATAGCGCATAACATTAAGATGTACAATGTCGTTGATCAGGCTGGGGACATCGTAGTTGACCGGCACCAGTTCCAGCTTGCCCGCTTCTATTTTGGACAGGTCAAGTATGTCATTAATAATGCCCAGCAGCAAATAACCCGAATTGTAAATTACACCCAGAGCCTCCTGTGTGTCCGGAGAAAGTTTTTCGTTCTGCAGTTGAATTTCGGTAATGCCCAGAATGGCGTTCATCGGCGTGCGTATTTCGTGGCTTACCTTTGCCAGGAAAGCGGACTTGGCGATGTTGGCGGCTTCCGCGTCCGCCTGTTTTTTTGTCATCAGTTTCAGGTTGGTAATATCCTGCACAACTTCGATATACCCCATCGTTTTGTCGTTCAGGTCCTTGAGTACCGCGACATCAATCTGATACGATGAATCCCCTTCTGAGAAATATGTTTGTTTCAGGCCCCTTTTGGCGCAGGCGATACCGCAGTACGGCGTATTACAAATGTTGGCCCCCCAATTACTGCATGGCTTGCCTATGGCGTCTTCAAGCGTTATTCCCAAATGCTTTTCTACCGCCGCGTTAATAAATGTCCATTTGGTATCCGTGTCGGTAACGGTTATGGGCAATGGTATCGCGTTAAGAATTGAATTATACCAATGGGCCATTATCCGGGATTTCTCATTTTCTTTGTGTATTTTGGCAAGCATCTCTTTTTGCTCGCGTAAATCGCGTATGTATTTCACGACAATATAGCCGTTATTATGTTGAGCGCGCACGAGTGTAATTTCGCACGGAATGGGATCGCCGTTTAATTTCTGATGTATCCATTCAAAACGGCAGTAACCCCCGGTAAAAGCTTTATCAATATATTCAGCCATTTTTTTGTTTGATAGTTCCCCATCCGGCTGATACTTCGGTGAAAGCTGAT
>Ga0268262_10007572_pt1 | contig 10081 bp, 11 predicted proteins | sample TergutNc150P3_FD_190354 | JGI IMG/M metagenome (GOLD analysis project Ga0268262, IMG submission 190354) | Nasutitermes corniger P3 segment gut microbial community from laboratory colony in Florida, USA - Nc150 P3 (SPAdes) (version 2) | ecosystem: Host-associated > Arthropoda: Insects >...
GTGTCAGTTAAGAAAACCATGCAGCAGCCTCCCGTGCAACAACAGCCAGTTCAGCAGAACCAACCACAGCAACCCACAGAGTCAAGTGTCGAAGCACCCACGCCAGAGCAGCTAGAGAAGTATAAAGCGGCAATAGACAAGATATTCAATGTGAAGCACTTTGGGAAGATGATTGCCCCTGAAATCCGCAACTCAATCCGCAAGTCTCTCAAAGAGCAACTGCCATCTTTGGATTACAAGGATGCGAATTTCATTGAGAAGTTTGAGGAAGCCAACGGGCAGGTAACCAAAATCGCCACCAAAATAGCAAGCGAATTTGAGGACGTGCTGAGAGAATACAAAACAGCTATTCAAGGGTTGGCGGGTATCGAGGTAGAGACAGTTTTGTCAGAAGAATAAGTTAATGTAATAGCTTGTTAATAGGCTGCTCTCCCTAGAAACTTGCTCTTTTCGGGTTCTCCGGTTTCCAATTCTTCCACATCGGGGGCATTAGAGACATTCGTCACGAACTCTATTTTATCGTTCTGTTTGAAGAATAGGTAATGTCCGCCGCTGTTATTTTGTAATATGATTTGCATATTCCCTGCATTACTATCGGCAACCAATGCTTTCAGCCCGTCAAGCAGTGTTTCCCAGCCAATGTCAAGAACATCCACTGATTCCAGTGCCGTGCTCTGTGTACCCGCGCTAGTTGCATATTCCTCGGATTCAAATACTGGCTTGGTTTCTATGAGTGTATCTAGTGCCTCTAACACGCTTTGTTTGAAAATATTGTCATTCGCATCTAACGATTCGATGAAAGAGCGAAGCAGATGAATTTTATCGGTATTCATATATGGTAGTTTATAATGCAATCCTGAAAAAGATGTATATTCATATAAGTCCTTGAGGAATGGGAGGAAAAATGTCAGAAGGCAAGAAGTTAACTACTATGGGTGGCAAATATGAGGTTTATATGGAAGAGCGAAAAGGCACCCCCTTCAAACGGCTTTTCAATGCTTGCTATTACGATATGGCAGGGAACGAAGAAAGGTCTTTCTTTGATGATAATTATGAATTAAATGACTTAATCCGCATATTAAGAGAGAGTGGACTGATAGATGATGTTGCCGAAGCGGAGTTTCGCAGTTGGGCACGCCCAAAATAATGTATCCTACTTCATAGGGCGAGCGGCAAGTATTGTTTTGCGAGCCGCCTCGCGTCCATCGCTAAATCCCGCATTGTAGATGGTTACGAAAGCTTTACGCACCTGTAGGCATTTATCCCAGCGTTTTTTCCATGAAGGAATCCCGCCGAACCTTGATTCTGTTTCATCATCAATTTTCCCACACATTTTATGAGCTTGTTTCCGTTGAGCCATATGTTCTCCTCTAGTTTTCAATATATAAACATCCTCGTGGCAAAACCGCAAGAAATGGCGGGCAAGCGATCCAAAACGGAAGGCATAACAAACGATAAATAGGAGGCGATTATGTCTGAACTTTACGATATTATGAAACGAAATGGAAAATGGTCAGTGGATAAAAAGGAGGGCAAAAGTTGGATTTTTGTTGCAAGATTTGATACAAAGAAAGCGGCGTTGGCTTATGTTGCAAGCAAAGCTGGTGCTATCTTGAAATAGCATTTTATGGTGGTCGCTAGCGAAGCGCTCCTTATCCCGAATACAGCGAACATTTCTGTCGCCGCGTTCCGCATTGCTAGTTCGGCGGAACACACGGTGCCCTTTCAACTCTGCTGGCGTGGCTCCTAGCATTGCTCAAACGGGGGGTGTCCCTAGCAATGTTCGGATAAGCAATAATGTAGAAATTTCTAGAGTCGCTAGTAAGTAGTGGCTCCTTATCCCGCCTAAAGTGGCGTTCCGCCACCGCGCCCGATGTTACTAGCCCATCGGAGCCCACGGTTGCCTTTCCAAACCCTGCCGGCGTGCACAGTCTCAAAGCTCAAACGGGGGGGTGTCCCTAACTATGAGGTGTCTACGTAACAATATAACAAATAAATTCTAGAATGTCAAGCGATCCAAAGCAGAATAAGTAGATAACGATAACTAGTGGAGGACGATATATGCCGAAGTATGTGAAAAAATTCGAATTGACTGGGCAGCAGATGACACTCAAGAAGGGTTTAGTTCTGCATCGCATCAGAGCACTGCGGGATTTCGCTTGCGTGAAACGTGGCGATTTGGGGGGATGGGTTGAAAGCGAGTTCAATTTGGCGACCGACTATAACCTCGCATGGATTGCGGGTAATGCACGTGTTTTTGGAGCGGCACGAGTGGTTGGTGATGCGTGGCTTTCCGGCAACGCACAAGTGTACGGGCAGACTCTCGTAAGTGAAGAAGCAGCCGTTGATGGCAACGCTCGGGTTTACGGGCACTCGCTGATATCAGATGTTGCCCACGTAGGCGAGAACGTACGGATTTATGGGGAAGCAAAGATTATAGGAAACGCGCAAGTATCGGGCGAAGCACAAGTGTTTGGCGAGTCGATGGTATCGGGCAATGCCTCAGTACGCGAACAAGTTAAAATATACGGTAATGCAAAAGTTTACGGTGAGGTGAATTTGTTTGGCAACGCCGAAATATGTGGCAACGCGGTGCTTCACAACAAGGCGTACATCGGCGGAGATGTGAAAATACAGTGTACAAATGATTACGTGAGTATATCACCCATTGGGGCTGAAGAAAGTTTGATTACTTTAACTCGGTGTGGAATGGCTTTTGGTATGCACTTTTCGCTCACATGGGATGAACTCCTAGACGAATGCAGAAACAGGAAAATGCCAAAATTGCATCGCAATCAATATCGGCAAGCTGTCAAATTCGCCGAGAAGTTTTTCAAGGAATGATAACGATCCAAAATAGCTAAGACAGACACGAACGATAACTAGGCACGAGGAACGATATGGAAGAAAACAATCGCGAGGCAACGGCTGAAAGGCTGGGTCTCAAACGCATCGGCAATTCCGATTACTACGAAAAGTTATATGAACACAGCGGCAACACAATAATTGCATACTGGGCAGACGGCGAGTTCCACATGATAATTGAATACAAACCAAGGGGTTTCCTCACTCTGCCTGTGCACATCGCTTCGCTTGATGCTATATATTTATCGTGCATTGACGGGCAGCGGTTGATAAACCGAAATGGCATAATTTTATCCGCCCCCGGGGATTTCGCCGCGATCAATTGCTACTGCCGAGAAGGTGATGCAGTCAAGAAGACCGCTTTGCTGAATGTCACTGATGTTGATGGGAACAGCAATGTGGCAATAATCAGAGATATGGGCGGCGGCGAGTACAAGTGGGGCTTGCTGTTTTCGGATGGCAGCAAGGGCTTTGTTTCAATAGACGGGAACAACAGCAGCAAAGGCAACGTGTTTGTCAAAAGGGGTAGCGATGTGCTGTTTCTCGAAACTTTGAACAGAACAAAATCTTATTCATACAGGGTACCGTTGCCGGCGCGAGGGTCGCCCAGTATTGTACTACTTCAAAAAAATGACGATTACAACCGCCAAGTCCACGAATATGAAGTGTGGCAAAACGGGAATTTTATCTGGAGCTTCAATACGGGTCGGATTATAAATTCTGCACGGTTTTTATTTTGGTATCCCAATATAGCCCATGTTAAATGCATGAAGGGCGAGGGGTTGATAGACCTGAAAAACAGAGAGATAATCCTGCCATTCGAGTATAAAAACATAAACGTAGAGGAAGGCGATTTCGCCTTTATGATAGCTGGCAATGGTGCTCGTTGCCTGTATGACATTGCCGAGCGCAAATGGATAGTGGCGGAAACCGATGGGTGGACGGGGTCAAAGAAACGGAAGCAATATAGGGTGTCTATTGGCGAGTCTGAAAGGAGAGCGGTGTTTTATTACAAAAGCAGGGAGTTGAAGAATTAGATTATTCACTCAATCTCTAGATAGGAGTGGTTTTTACTGTATATTTTCCAATGGCTTTTGGTAAATATTTCGGGATTAGCCGGGATGAACTTTTAGAAGAATGCAGAAACTAGTACAAGAGTGCGGTCAGGTTCGCAGGTTTTTCAACTAAAGATACCTAGTTTTTGAGTCCGTTTCCATTGCTGCATATCTGGGTTGTTTTTCAAGCTTTTTTCAATTTTGAGTTCTGTTTCCCACTTTTTCATAGGTTGGCTTGGCATTAGTGAATCAATGGAGTATGCCAGCCGATGCTTTTCTATAGTCCTCGTAGAATTCATTTCTCTTTTTTGTGATTACAAACCATTATCATCTATCATATGGTACCGAATATCACTGACATTTGGCTTCGTTATAATCCATCGCTTTTCATTAACGGATTTACTACGGTAGTTCTAAAGAGCCTTAATTATTAAATCACTATCAATATCTGGATATCCAATTCTATTATAATATCTTATAAAACTTGCTATCATAGCTTGTGCAAAAGGGTTATCCAATGTCGCTAACCTTGTAAAATCTTTAATAAGATTTTCATAATCAACTATTTCCTTTATTTGGAAATCAATAATTCTATTTTCGATAAACGGTGTTTGTGGCAAGAAAAAATATCTGTCACTCCGACTTGATTTAATTAATCTAGCTAGATTTTTTTTATCAGATTCTTTTTCTTTATTGGATTTCTCCGAACCATCTTCTTTTTTGGTATTAAAATAACATTGATATTCATCCGTATTTGTTAATAAAATTGTCTTTGCGAGTAATATTTTTCCAACTTTCCTTCCTAAACTTTTACCATTTTTGTCAAATCGCTCAATAAAATCGCAACTTGGTGTAAGGATAATATAAACATCATCCCCCTTTTTTAATATTTCCCCACTTTCGAATTCAGTAGTTGCATCTGTTGGATACAGATAAAATTCCATTGGATGTATTTTATCTTTTTCTAAGGTCCTATCACCTAAAATCTTATATATTTTTTCCTTTGAAAGAGAATTGCTAAGTCTTCTCAACATTAAATATCCTAACGAAAAATCTGCTTTGTCATGTTTAAAAATATTTCTCTCTTTATGAATAATATCCCAAAAATACTTTCTAAATTCCTCTTCCAAGTGATTATATATATTCTCTTTGACAAATGGTAAATTGAACTTTACAAGTCGCTCTATTTCTTTTTTTAATCCTTCAATACCATCATCGCCCTTTTTTACAACTCCAACTATTTGTGATTTCAAATCCTGAACATTTATTGTATTGCCAGAAAAAAATATAATGGGAACAAAGCAGATTTTCTGAAGCTTTTCTAAGATATCTATCCCTGCTTCTACATTGTTATTAGGTTTGCCTTTGTATATATCCAAAATAATAATATGATATTTTTCATTTTGGATTTTTTCTAGAGATCCATCAAATGTATCCACTGCATCTACCTCAATATTGTAGTCGCATACGGATTCGTCTGACAAAACACTTACCAACCCTTCCCGATTAGCCGGATCGTCTTCTATATACAATAATTTTAATTTTTTGCTCATATTTTTTGTCCGAATTTTATTTTAAAATTCGCTCCATTTAATAATCCGTTGTTAATCAACATAAATTCGCCATTGTATTCAGATACCAATTCTCCTATAATAGCCAACCCCAGACCTATTCCATCTGGCTTTGTGCTGAAATACGGTTCAAAAATACTATCTTCAATATCTTCCTTTATTCCTGGACCATTGTCGCTAAAAATTATAGATAATTCGTCAGAGTTCGATTTCTCAACTTGTACTATTATTTTTCTTTCTGTATCAATATTTTCGAGCCAATATATTGAGTTATGAATGAGATTCATAAATATAATACCCAATTCTGCTTCATCCATCGTAACAGAATGTTGTCCCCCTAAAACCTCATATGATATTTTTAAACGCTCTAAATTTGTGTGATACAAAGAAAATTGATTTTTAATAACGTCTTCAAGAATTACTATTTCTGGCTTACCTCTTTTTCTTCCTCCGAATGGCTCTATCCTTGTGAATAATTGAGCAAAGTCTTTTCTAACACTCTGAATATTAGCAATTAACTTTAACAATTCTTCTTTGCTAATTTCACTTTTTTTCACTACCTTTGTAATTAAATTTGCTTGCAAATCTATTTTATTCAAATAATTCCTGCCATCGTGAATGACAACATCTATTAGTTGACCTAGAGTTGAAAGTCTTCGGTATCTAGAAATAACATTTTGAACTTTGGTAATACTTTCTTTTATCTCAGCATCTTTTTTCTCAACTGCCTCAATAATTGTTTTATTTTCAGGTAGTTCTTCCTTAACAAGCACTGAAATTGACCGTAATGAAAATTTCTCAAACAAACTTTCCTTTGAAACCGGAAACTTCTCACTTTCTCTTGGTCTTTCTTTATATCTTCGCTGTTCAACTTCGTTCAAAATCAGTTTTATCAAATCCTCTACATCTTTAAAAGCTTGTCCTTCAACAATTCCTTCACGATTACTTTGATCTTTTAATAATGGATTTGTTTCTAAACCGATAGCAATATAACCAACGATTTGGTTATTACTTAACCTCAATGTAGGGTTATTGACCCTACGAATATCTAATCTTGCCCAATCATTGTTTTTATTTCCATAAGGTAGTACTCTCACATTATCTCTATAAATACTAATACCAGATAAATCATCTAAATCTTTTCTTACATTTTTGACTGTAGAATTTACCTCTTTTGATAATTTAGTTAAATCGTCTCTATTCCAAATTCGAAATTCGAAATTGAATTTTCCTGCAATAGATTCTCTTTGTGGGTCTTTCAAAAGGAACTCAGTATTCGAGAAAGATAATTTTTCTTCTTTACCTATATTTTTGCTAAAAAATACGAAATCAATAGGTCTCCCGTATTCTGTTATGCTTCCTTTGATGTAATAATCAGGTTTGTTTAATGTTTCTGGCCGTTCAATTGTTTCATATAAAGTTTTGTCCAATCCATTTGGTAACCTTATACCTATTAAAAAATCTTCCATTGGAACAATTGGATTCAACAATCGAGATAAAGTAACTCGTAATTCTCTAATTTTATCTTCATCCCAATCATTATTCAAATTTGATAATTTGAGAATAGTTCCACTTTCTTTTATTTCTGTTGGTTGCCTAATTTCCCAGTGTACTGTAATGTTTTCCAAATATTTATCTTCATTGGAAAAATCATCCCAATTAAACCGCGCAACTATTTCATCATTATCTTTTTGTCTTGTAACCAATTCCAATTGCGAAGCCAATTTAGCGGAAGCAAATCTTCCAATTCCTTTTTCTCCCGTGAATTTGCGTTTAGGGCTTTGATGTTCACATTTTTTTTTATAATTTGTTGCCGGTTCCATCCACGCAGTTTCTATTACGTTAAAATCCATTCCCTTGCCATCATCATAAATTATTATTGAAGCATTGGATTTATCAATATATCTTTTTATTTTTTTTCCTTCTTGTTTTTCTTTAACCGTACCGTTAAAAGTAATTTCAACAATAGACGATTCTGCGTCGTAACTATTTTTTACCAATTCTACAACGGCAACATTATCATTGCTTATAAGTTCTTCGCCAATAGTTTTGATAATTCTAGCTTTTGGCTTAAAAATAAAACTTCCATTTCTTGCATTATTATTCATAATAGCATCCTTTTTATTTTCAACGCAATTTTATGTGCTAACACAATAGGAACAGCATTTCCTATTTGTTTGAAAGCGGCAGAACGGTTACCTTCAAAATAATAATCATCGGGAAATGATTGTAGGCGAGCAGCTTCACGTACGGTTATTGAACGTACATTTTCAATTGTAGGATTTAAAGTTGGATAAATATAATAATGCCCATCCATTGCAATATGAGCAACAACAGTATGACAACAACCATATGGATCAACTACTTGAAAGCGATTAAGAAAAATGTCCTTATTTTTATGGCGTTGCAAGTGGAACGGAATTTTTGAGTAATCTATTCTTTTCTTTTCATTCAACCACATATCCACAGCTATTTTATATATTCTACGATCGTTTTCATTGTTGTATCTAGCAATGTGCTGAGTAGTAAAACGAAACTTGCCATTTCTAATTTTAAATTTTTTCAAATACTCCATTTTCGCAAGTGGTTTTTTGTATTTTATCGGTTCACATAAATTTCCTTCACTTGATTTTCTATTCGGTAAATCGGCAAATAAATCTTTCAATACTTGGTATTTATTTTTCTCTTTTTCTAATTTCGGATAATAAAATTTTGTGTCTTTTTGCCAGCCTACTATGATAATACGTTGCCGTTTTTGTAACACACCGTATTCTGAGGCGAGTTGGATATGATCTTCCATTACATATCCAATCATATTTACTAACCGTTTCAAATCTTCAAAAGGTTGTCCGTTCTTTGCAGTGCGGATTCCCGAAACATTTTCAAAAACAAACATTTTTGGTTTGTAACGTTCTAAAAACTTTACGTAATATTTGTAGAGTTCGTTTCGAGGATCGTTTTCTACAGCTTTACCTATTCTTGCTCTACCAACAACAGAATATGCTTGACAAGGGGGACCGCCTATGATAATATCAACTTCTCTATCGCCTCTAAGTTTATCGATTTTTGTGAAAATATTTTCTATTGTTTTTTCACCAATCTCGGATTGAATAACGGTATCTATTATTTCTTGCGGAACTTGTTTCCAAAGTCTACTTCCATCTTCCTTTTCTTGTTTTCCGTAGAGATATTCTTTGTATTTTTGTAGTTGATTATTGTTTCTTAACCAATGAAATGCTGTTCTTGTTTTCAATGTATCACAAGCGTATTTATCCATTTCAATATGTGCCAAAGGCGTATAACCAGCACGAACAAATCCCTCAGACAAGCCGCCACCACCAGCAAACAAGTCTATGAAGTTTAAATTACACATCGTGCGTAATATACAAATTAACATAAAAACTATGACACTACTATTACCCAGTCCGTATTATAAACTACAATCTATGGCTAAGAAGCTCCAAAAACCAAACAATAATGCCTTGAGTGGACATTGATGTTCTAGTGACAGTTAACGACACACTAGTTATCGTTGTTGCCGAAGTGCCTAACCGTTGAAACGGTTAGGCACATGGAGCAATGGAATTATGGACGGTATTTGGGCTTATTTTGAACCTTTATAGTTGCTAACACGCTCAATCTTAAACTTTTTGCCACTAGGCTCGGATTGAACAACCTCAGCACTAATTTCCTTTTTCTTGGCTTTTGTTGCCATTGAATACTTTATCGCATCCTTCAACGGAACCAAATTAGAGTTTTTCATAATTGCTTCGGCACGTGCCTTATCTTCTTGGCTAGGAATACCCCCTGGCAAAGCCCATGCGGGTAGTTTCCCTGTCGGTGGGAAAGTTTCCACCTTGATGCCGGACACTTTTTCAGATTGATATTTGTCAAAGAGATTATTTACGGCTCTTTGCAACGCTCTTTTTTCTTTGCGTAAAATTATGTCTGGAGCACGTAGCTCAATTAGTTTTCTCAAACGATAATTGATGTTAACGATTCTACGGCAGAGCCTTGGCAAATCCGGCACCGCAGAACGGATAATCGGAACGGTGTTCAAAGTCATCCCTTTATGAGTTAATGAAACGGCAAGCTCTATGTGCCCAGTACGTTCAATTTCCAAGTGCATTTTCGCATCGTCAAGTGGCGTATCCATGCCTTGCTCCTCTGCTTTGGAGAGCCAATGCACAGCCTTTTCATAGTCTTGGCAGACACCATCGCCATCGTAGTAGCAAAGCCCTAGGTTCTTCTGTGCGTTGGCATTGCCCTGCTCTGCTGCTTTGGCGAACCAATCCGCTGCCTTATCATAGTCTTTGCGGATGCCATTACCGTAATAATAACAAACGCCGAGGTTATTCTGTGCAATAGCATCGCCTTGTTCCGCCACTTCGAGCAAGCGGTTTATTTCCGTCTTGCTTATTTTTCTCTTATTGCTTGTATTCATATTGACCTCGCATATTTTATGAACCGGCCCAGAAAAAAAGTATTCTAAGTTAAGACACAATTACGCCCGAAGGAGTAAATTATGTTTGAAGCTAAGAAGCGCAGGCTCTACACCAAAGAATTCAAGCAAGATGCTTTGAATTTATC